>Ga0208220_1000117_pt1 | contig 29635 bp, 25 predicted proteins | sample NGESurdeep092012_9_FD_184484 | JGI IMG/M metagenome (GOLD analysis project Ga0208220, IMG submission 184484) | Arctic peat soil microbial communities from Barrow, Alaska - NGEE Surface sample F53-1 deep-092012 (SPAdes) | ecosystem: Environmental > Terrestrial > Soil > Wetlands > Peat ...
CGGATCTCCTCGATTGGTCCGCCCTCGCGCTGAGCCCAGCCACAGCCTGAGGTGACGATGAGCGTCTGACCGAGGGGATGCGTATGCCATGCGGTTCGCGCGCCCGGCTCGAAAGTCACGTCGGCGCCTTGAACAAGTGCCGGATCGGGTGCCTGAAACAGCGGATCGACACGCACGGTGCCAGTGAACCAGTCTGAAGGTCCCTTCGTGGAAGGTTGCGAACCAATTCTTTTGATTTCCATAGTTGCTACTCCCTTTCCTTGTGTCCGTTCTAAGCCGCTCTGTGCAGCTACTGAATCGTTTGGCCGCCGTCGACGACCATGGCACTGCCAATGACAAAGCCTGACGCGTCCGAACAGAGCCAGAGAACGGCATTGGCAATCTCTTCGGGCCGCCCCATCCGTCCGATTGGTTCCTCCGAGATCACCCTCGCCCGCCCTTCAGCGGTGCCGCCGGTGAAGCGAGCCATCATCGGGGTGTCGATATAGCCGGGGCAAACGGCGTTAATGCGAATGTTCTGCGCGGCGTAGTCGAGGGCAGCCGCCCGGGTGAGACCGATCACACCGTGTTTCGCCGCCGTGTACGCTGGACTTCCTTTGATGCCGATGACGCCAGCGCCCGAAGAGGTGTTCACGATCGCGCCGCCTCCTTGCTTGAGCATGAGGGGGATCTCGTACTTCATGGAAAGAAAGACGCCGCGGAGGTCGACGTCGATGATCCGGTTCCACTCCTCCAGGTCGTAGTCCGCGGTCGGAGCCGGATTTTTCGGTTCAATACCCGCGTTGTTGAAGGCGAAATCCAGACGCCCGAAGGCTTCGATGGTCTTGTGCAGGGCCGCCTGTACGTCCTTGGCCCGGGCCACGTCGCACCGGACGGCAAGCGCCCGGCCGCCTTGTTCCTCGATCATGCGTGCCGTTTCCTGGTTATCCTTTTCGGAAACGCCAGCTACCGCCACGCTCGCTCCTTCGCGAGCAAACGCCATTGCGGTTGTACGACCGATACCGCCTCCCGCTCCTGTCACAAATGCCACTTTTCCTGTAAAAGTTCCATTCGCTAGAGTCGTCATAATTATCTCCTCACACAAAAGAGTTCTTAGTCGCGCGGCGTTCTTCCATTGCACGACAGCCTTTATTTCACGATTTAGCTGTTCATATCCATATCGATTACGAAACGATACCTGGCTTGTTTCGCAATGACCTTCGGCCATGCGTCGTTGATTCCATCCATCGGTATCTTTGTGATCTGCGGTTTGATCCTTTGGATGGCGCAGAAATCCAGCATCTCCCGAGTCTCTCGAACGCCACCAGTGTTTGATCCGGCGAGGGCAGTTCTTGTCAATACGGTGGTCATTTGGCCGTACTCGTTCGGAGTCGTGAGTTTCCCGACACCGACACGGCAGAGAGTTGCATCCCGCTTTAGAAGCGGAATGAACCTGTCCAGGTCATGCTGATAGGGAATCGTATCCAGAACGAGGTCAAAGGCTCTCTTGTACTTTGAGAAATCGGCTCCGTCCTTGTTGATGAGAACATCTTTCGCGCCAAAGCGCCGCGCATCTTCTTCCTTGTCTGGAGACGTCGTCACGACTGTAACATCAGCTCCAATCTTAGTAGCGAACTGTACGGCCAAATGCCCCAAGCCGCCTAGCCCTAGGTATCAAATTGCGGAGATTCGCTCTGCCGGCCGCTTGCTCACGCGCGCGGCTCTGTGCCGACAGCGTATGCGAATTTCTGGAAGTGAGTACTAGACTTGAACAATGAATTACTCACGCCGGGATTTGAGTCTCCTGTTGCCTGCTCTCGTAGCTGTCGGCCTGGATGCTAAGGAGGCGGTTTTACCTTCGAAAGTCTATTCTTTCGATGCTCTACCGGTGAAGACGAGCCCGCGTAATCACTCGGAAAGCCGCCAGGTCTTTACCGGCACGACGCATACCGGCTGTCCGATCGACCTTCACATCACCACGCTGCCGCCTGGACAGATGCCGCATCCGGCGCACCATCACGTTCATGAGGAAATGTTTCTGATCAAGGAAGGAACTCTCGAAGCAACCATTTCCGGGCACAGTACTACTGCAGGACCTGGATCGATCATTTACATCGCATCGAACGACGAGCACGGGGTAAAGAACGTGGGCGATGCTCCCGCTCAATATTTCGTGCTTGCTATGGGAAACGCGGATGCGTAGTCTGGGGCGCGCCGCGCTTCACTCCGCATGCATCGCGCCCGCTTTCGGCCGGGCTCTCTTAAAGAAAAATACAATCGGCAAGCACCCGAAACAGACCAGCGCCATGTAGCGGAAATCGTCCACATACGCCCATAGGCGGGCTTGGGCGGAAAGCGTGTGGTCCAACATGGTCAGGGCGCCGCGGGCGGCAAGCACCGGGCCGGCCGCGTTAGTTGTCGTGAGAATGCCGCGCAACACCGAAAGCTGGTGTTGCGCCAGGGGATTGGTGGGCACAAGTGAATGCAGCAGCTCCACGCGATGAATTTGCTCATGCCGCGCAACGATGGTATTAACGACGGAGATTCCGACGCTGCCCCCCACGTTGCGCAGCAGATTGTACAATCCGCTGGCATTGCCAATCTGCTCATTTGAGAGCGTGCCCATGGTGGTGGTTGAGAGCGGCACGAACACCATCCCCGAGCCGAAGCCGCTCAGCACAATCGCCCAGAGGAAAGACCATGGCCCGATTGCGAGATTCACTTCTCCGAACCAAAGGCTGCAGACCGCAAATATAAAAAATCCAGACGCGATGAGCCAGCGATTGTCGAGGCGAGTGGTCAGAATGCCAATAATCGGCATGGCGACGATCGCGCCAATTCCTCTAGGGCTCACCGCCCAGCCGGCGTTCAGCGCCGTGTAGCCCAACAACTCCTGATAGAACAAAGGCAGCAGAGTCACCAATCCGTAGATCGCCGCGCCAAAGAGCGTGATCAGCACGCAACCGAAAGCGAAGTTGCGGTTCCTGAAAATGGTCAGATCTACCAGCGGCTTACGCCCGCGCAACTCCCAGACCAGAAACCAAATAAATGAGATCACCAGAATAAAAGCCGTCCAACGAATCCAGGTCGCTCCGAACCAGTCGTCTTCCTGCCCTTTGTCGAGAATCACTTGGAGGCATCCCAGCCAGACGGCCAGCAGCCCCAGTCCGAAAGCGTCGATTCGGCCCGGTTTTGCATCTCGAATGTAGGGTGGATCCTCGACGTAGCGGAGGATCATAAAAATGGCGAAAATCCCGATTGGGATGTTGATGTAAAAGCTCCAGCGCCAAGAATACGTATCGGTCAGCCAACCACCGAAAGTCGGTCCCAGGACAGGCGCAACCACAACGCCGAGAGCAAACACCGCCATGGCCAGTCCGCGTTTGTGCGGAGGGAAACTTTCGAGCAGGATGGCCTGCGATATCGGCTGCAAAGCTCCTCCGCCGGCGCCTTGGACAGCACGCGCGAGAAGCAATATGCCGAGGCTCGGGGCCGCGCCGCAGAGGAATGATGAGATGGTGAAGATCACGATGCAAACGATCAAAAACCGCTTGCGCCCAAAACGGAGGCCAAACCAGCTACTCGCCGGCAGCACCACGGCGTTCGCCACCAAATAACTGGTCAACACCCAGGTGGCTTCGTCATTCGTCGCTGAGACGCTGCCAGCGATGTACGGCAGTGCTACCGCCGCTATAGAAGTGTCGAGCACTTCCATGAAAGTAGCGAGCATCACCGATACGGCAATCAGCCAGGGATTCGAAGAAGGCCGCCAGTTGTCCGAGGAAGCGGCGGAGCTATTCGCGGCCATGCACTGTCCAGGCTTTTCTCATGGGCGAAGGTGTGATCAATGTTTTGGATGTTCAGAACCCGCTAAGCGCTTCGCGCCATTCTGCCGCAAGTCCATTTCTACTCCGCTGAAACTTTATTGCTGGAAAGTCTTCGAGGGCTGCAACAACAGACGATAAACTAGATGAGCAGAGCAAGGCTCACGGGGAGGGCTATGTCATTTGCCTTATATATTATTGGATATGTAATTCTTATCGCCGGACTTGCATTGGGGGCCTACTACTTGCACGTCCCCGCACGTTGGGTTGCAGTAGGGGTGCTTGTGCTGGCAGGTATCGGCATCGCCAGCGGCGTGGCAAAGACCCGGCAAAAAGATTCGTCGTAGAGGTCAACGTATGAAGTTCATCATTGCGAGCCTCTCGCTGGTCGCGTTCGCTGTGCTGCCTTCGGCGGCAAATGCCGATCAATGGAACAAGCACTGGTCTGTCGGTCCAAATCCCGAACTCCGCATCACTGCCGGTGATGCCGCAGTCATTGTGGAAGCCACTGGCTCGAACGGCATCGACGCGAGCCTCAGAACGGAAGGATGGTCCATTGGATCCTCGGGAATACAAGTCGTCGAGCATCAAAGCGGTAATCTCGTGCAGATTGACATAAAGATCCCGTCCACGCACTTCGGCTTTGGGAATCGGTCGATCGTTCTCGAGGTGCGAGTGCCCCGCGAGTTGCAGGGCTATATTCACACGGGCGACGGCTCGGTTCGGCTGCGGGGCCTTCATGGCTCGCTTCGCGTTGAAACTGGAGACGGCAGCGTTCAAGGTGAGGATCTGGATGGTTCCCTCGACGCCCACAGCGGAGATGGAAGCGTGCATGCGGGAGGCCGGTTCGATAACGTGCAACTGCACACTGACGATGGTTCGGTGGAGTTGGACGCGCTGCCCGGTTCCAGGATGCAAACGGACTGGCGCGTGCAGACGGGGGATGGCAGTGTGAAATTGAATCTTCCCCGAGACCTGTCGACGGATTTGGAGCTGCGGACGGGAGACGGCCATATTGAACTGGATTTGCCGTTGTCTGTAACGGGCCTCCAGAGCGAGCATGAAGTGAGAGGGAAATTGAACGGTGGGGGCGCGCTCCTGACGGTACGAACCGGCGACGGCTCCATCTCCATCGGCTCGCGGTGAAACGCGAACGATCGAGCGGCTCAATCGTCCGGCGCGGTCTGGAGACGCGAAGCGCTCTCGATTCCAGCGGCGAGCTCGGGAAGAATGCCCAGTTCCGTGTAAATGGGCCGGATCAGTTGACGCAGACGCGGCAGGTAGCGCGCGAAGATCAGGGCGCCCGCGACGCATGCGGCTCCGCTCACGATGACCGTTGCCGGAGCGCCCATCCATGACGCGAGTCCGCCCGCCAACAGGCTGCCGAATGGCGTCATCCCCGCGAGGGACATGGCGTAGAAGGACATCACTCGCCCGCGCTTTTCTTCTTCAAGAATTGTTTGCAGGATCGTGTTGCTGGCCGCCATATGCCGCATCATGCCGAAACCCGTTACGAGCAGCAGACACATCGAAAGCCATAAGAATTTAGAAAATCCGAATGCGATCAGGGCCGCGCCAAACAGGCAGGCCGAGATCGGGATCACTCTCCCCAGCCCCAGTACCGTCCGGCGGCTGGCGAGGGCGAGCGCTCCCGCGAGCGCTCCCACGCCAATAGATGCCATCAGGAATCCGAGCGTATGCGGACCCCCATGCAAGACGCGCGCGGCGAAAATGGGCATTAATATCGTGTATGGCATTCCCAGTAGACTCACCAGCGCCAGCAACAGGAGAATCGACCGGATGGGAATCGATCCTGAAACATAAGCCCATCCTTCAGCAAGCTCTTCGAAAAGTTTTTTCGAGGAGACACGCGGCTTCGGAGTGTTCACGCGCATCGCCAGCAGGGAGGCAATCACCGCCAGATAGCTGATGCCGTCAATGAGAAAGCAGTAACCCTCGCCGGCAGCGGCGATGATCACCCCCGCGATGGCCGGCCCTACCAATCGAGCTGCGTTCACCATGGAGGAATTTAAAGCAATTGCGTTCGCGAGATCGGAGCGGTCGTCGACCATCTGCACTACAAAGGCCTGCCGCGCGGGCATGTCAAAGGCGTTGACCAACCCCTGGAACAGCATCAATAGAATGACTTGCCACACCGTAATCCTCCCGCTCAGCGCCAAGGCGGCAAGAGCAAAGGATTGAATCATGGAAAGTATTTGCGTGACGACTAAGGTGGTATGGCGATTCCAGCGGTCCACCCAGACTCCGGCGATGGGCGCGAGAAAGAACAATGGGATCTGACCCACAAAGCTGGCCACTCCCAAGAGAAGCGCGGAACGAGTAAGGCGATAGATGAGCCAGCTTGTGGCGACCCGGGTCATCCAGGTTCCTACCAGCGAAGCGCCCTGGCCCGAAAAGAACAGCCGGTAGTTGCGGGATTTAAGCGCCCGCAGGGCCACCATCCAAGGCTTGGGGTTGTTCAGCTTAATCTTCCGCAGCATAACAGGCCTTCACCACGGCCCCGCTAAGTAATCGCCCGGCAACGCACTGCGCGGCGGCTTGGCAAGGATGAAGGAGATTACTTAGGGCTGTTGACCAAGCACCGCTTGGCTGCCAGGCTAGGTAGTACGTAGTAAGAGAATGGATTCGGCAGGCAAGCCGAATGATCGAGAAGCATGTTGGTCCAGGCGAGAATGGCTCAAAGAACATACTTGAGCCGGGCGGGACGGAATTTACCACAGCGGCTGGTGGCGCGCGGCGTTACCGGAAACCACTCAAAGCGCTGCGCTGGCGCGATATTAAATCGCTGCTGTCCGATAGCTTCGATGGATGGAGCAGACATAATGCTACCCGGCTGGGAGCGTCTCTCGCGTTCTATACCCTTCTCTCGCTCGCGCCCTTGTTGCTGGTTGTGATTTCAGTTGCCGGGCTTGTCCTTGGACATTCGGCGGCGGAGCGTCAGATTCTTCAGCAGGTTCAAAAGCTCACGGGCCCAGCCGGAGTGAGCGCAACCCGCGCTTTCTTTGAAGGATCGCGGAACACCACGCACGGGATCATCGCGACAGTTGCCGGCTTAGTCACGCTATTGTTCAGCGCTTCCAGCATGGTGATTGAACTTCGAGACACGCTCAATATCATCTGGGAAGTTCCCAGCCCCCGCTCGAGCGGGTTGCGAATCCTCACGGCCTTTGTTAAGCAGCGGCTCTTTTCTTTCGTCATCGTAATTTCGATCGGCTTTCTGCTGATCGTTTCTCTTGTGGCGAGCACATGGATCTCCGCTCTGGGCGCATTCTCGGCATCTCTTTTCCCGGGAGAGCAAACGGTGCTTCAGGTGGTCAACTCTTTGATCTCGTTTGTCGTGATCGGCGGGCTATTCGCCGCGATCTACAAAATCATGCCCGATGTGAAGATCCAGTGGAGGGACGTTACTCTTGGCGGCGCGGTAACTTCGTTATTATTTACGCTTGGCAAGCTGCTGCTGGGGTTCTATTTAGGGCGCGCCAGCTACGCCTCTACCTATGGCGCCGCCGCTTCTACCGTCATCCTGATTGTGTGGATCTACTATTCCGCCCAAATCTTTTTTCTCGGAGCGGAGCTGACGAAAACCTTCGCGCAAAAGTACGGCTCGCAACCGGCGCTGCACGTCCTTCCTGAAACAAGCTGAGCCCGTTTTCTCGCCCTGTTCTAGACTGAGGCTTGCCGCGCAAGCTCGGTCAGCATTTCCTTATTCGTGACGAGATCCTGGAACGCTTAGCGGCTGCGGCCTGCGGCGAGTACACGGCTCGCGTGATCGAGATCGGATCGGGCCGCGGAGCTCTGACGCGCCATCTTCTTTCCCGAACGGACGAGCTGCACGCAATTGAACTGGACCCTTCGCTCGCATCGCATCTGAAGTCGAAGTTTGCTTCCGAGCCTAAATTGCGCGTGCACGCGGAGGACGTACTCGCGAGCGATCTCGCGCAATGGGGGCCAGCGGCGATCGCGGGCAATTTACCGTATTACATCACTTCCCCAATCGTTCAAAAGTTCCTCGCGCTGGACGGCCGCTTTCCCATAGCGGTCTTCCTGATGCAGTGGGAAGTGGCGGAGAGAATATTAGCCAACCCAGGTACGCGCGCTTACGGTTTTCTCACCGTCGCAACCCGGATCGTTTGCGACGTTGAGTTGGTTGCGAAGATACCGCCCTCCGCGTTCTCGCCGCCGCCCAAAGTGGATTCGGGAGCGGTGCGGTTTGTGAGAAAAGCGAATATTTCCGCTGATTTGCCGGAAGTGCTGCGGTTCGTCAGTCGCTGCTTCGCTCATAAACGAAAAACTTTGCGCAACAATTTGCGTCCCTTCTACGGGCACGCGGCGGATACTATTGCTGAAGCGCCGCTGCGGGCGGAGCAGCTCACGATCGGCCAGTTCCTCGATCTGCATGAGAGGCTTTCCAGCGCCATAAGCTGATTCCACGCGCTTCTGTACACTGAAACTTCATGATTCGGGCTCGCTTTGCGCCCTCGCCAACGGGTTATCTGCACATTGGCAGCGCGCGTACTTTCGTTTTCAATTGGCTGTATGTTCGTAAGCATCATGGAACCATGGTGTTGCGCATCGACGATACCGATGCGGGCCGGAACACGGAAGCCTCGCTCAATTCAATCTACGATGGGTTGAATTGGTTGTCGCTCGATTGGGATGAGTTCTATCGCCAGTCGGAGCGCCTCGATTTCCATCGGAAACTTGCCTGCGACTTGCTGGCGAAGGGGCTGGCTTATCGCGATTTCAAGCCGGCGTCGCCCGATTTGGAAGACAAGCCGCACGGGGAAGGCCCATGGCTGTGCAATCCCGAAATGCGAGCGCTGCCTGAGAAGGAAAGTAGCGATCGAGCGGCTGCGGGCGAGCCCTTTGTGATCCGTTACCGGGTAAACCGTGAACGCTCCTACGAGATTGCATTCCGCGATGAAGTGTACGGGCAGCAATCGAAATTGACCGCCGACATTGAAGATTTTGCGCTGCTCAGAAGCAACGGCATGCCCACATATCATTTGGCGTCCTGTGCCGACGATATCGATCTGAAGATCACGCATATCATTCGTGGGCAGGACCACCTTTCAAATACGTTCAAGCACATTTTGATCTTTCAGGGCGCGGGCGCTCCGTTGCCCCGCTTCGCGCATCTGCCGTTGTTGATCGCTCCCGATGGCTCAAAGCTGTCGAAGCGAAAGCACGGCCCGGTGGTCAGCGTGACCACGTACCGGGACAACGGATTCCTGGCGCTGGCTTACATCAACTTCCTATGCTTGCTTGGCTGGTCGCCCAAAGATAATCGGGAGCAGATGAATCTCTATGAGCTGACCAATGCCTTCAACTTTGAAGGCGTGCACCGGAGCAATGCGGTGGTGAACGTCAGCGATGCGGATCCGATAGATCCCAAGGCGCTGTGGCTGAACTCTCAGCATCTCCGCTCCGTGCAGATAGAGACGCTGGTTCCCTTAGTGCGTCAGTCGCTCGAAGATCACGGCCTGACACCTTACGGCGACGAAGCGTTTTTCCGGCGCGTTGTGGACATCATTCGCACGCGGTTTTCTACGCTGCTCGATTTTTCAACCAAGGGGAGAGCCTATTTTTCCGATGAGTTCGAGATCGAGAAGCAGGCGCTCGAGAAACTGAATGCGCCCGGGGCGCGCGAATCGCTTCGCGAAATGGCGGATCGTATTGAGGCTAACCCGGAATTTACAGACGCCAGCGTCGAAGCCGCTCTGCGCAAGCTGGCTGAGGAGCGCGGAGTGAAGGCAGGCGTGCTGATTAACGCCAGCCGCGCCGCTCTCACGGGACAATCGGTGGGGCCGAGCGCGTTCGCGGTGTTCATTTGTATCGGACGGGACCGCGTAATTCAGAGGCTCCGGAAGGCCTAGGGCGTGCACCGCGTCGTTCTCGGGTTGGGCGGATTGCTAAGCGATCCCGCCTGTTGCATCCTCAAAGACGGCCAGCTTGTGTCCGCTGTGGAGCAGGCCAAGGTTTCCCGCCAGGATCGTCCCGGCTCTTTTCCCGTCGAGGCCTTCCAACTGGCGCTGGAAGTGGCGCGAATCACGCCGGAGAAGATCGATTGTGTCGCTTTGGCGCGGCCGTTTGCCCTCGGTCCCGAGAATCTCGCGCAACTGGAGCTTCGAGCGCGTTTTCCGCAAAGCGAGATTGTTGTCGTTGAGCATCATCACGCGCATGCCGCCTCCGCCTACTATGCTTCGGGCTTTGAATCTGCCGCCGTGCTGAGTGTCGATCGGGCCGGAGATTTTCGATCCGCGATGCTCTTTCAAGGTGAGCAAAACCAGCTCACTCCGGTGCGCGAGTTGTATTTTCCCGATTCCTTAGGCGATCTTTTTAATCGAGTTACCGAGTTGCTGGGCTTTGAGCCGCGCGCCGATGAACACAAGGTTCAATGGCTGTCTTCGTCAGGCGAGGCAAAATTCGCGAAGGTGTTCCGGAATTTACTGCATCGCGGCGGATTGGCATGGCCTCAGGTGGATCGTGCTTTCCTCGATGCGGATCGTCTGATCGATGGCGGGTTTAGCGCCCGTTTTTACGACGAGCTGGGTATCGATCCTTCGCACCCCATTTCATCGGGAACTAAGGCGGATTTGGCCGCGAGCTTACAGTTGGCGATCTGTGACACCGTGATTGGAATGCTTGATGGAAGCGAAAACGTTTGCCTGGCGGGTGGCCTGGCGCTCAACGCGCTGTTGATCCGAGCCCTCGAACAAAAATTCGGGCAAGTCTTCGTACAACCGGTTGCGGGTAATGCCGGCACTTCACTGGGAGCCGCGCTGTACGCGTGGCATAACTATTACCGCGAACAGCCCCGCGTTCCGTTTGGGACCCTCTGTCTCGGACCATCTTACGGGCCGGAACAGATTAAACAGGTTCTCGAAAATTGTAAGCTGCGCTTTCGTTTCCTGCTCACCGAAAGTGAACTGATGGACCGGGCGGTCTACGCCCTCAACGACCAAAAAATTGTGGCATGGATGCAAGGCCGCATGGAATTCGGACCGAGAGCCCTAGGCAACCGCAGCATTCTCGCGTCTCCGCTGAATCCATATTCGACGGAAAACCTGAACGTTTATATCAAACATCGCGAGAGCTTTCGCAAATTTGCAGCTTCGGTCCCGGAAGAGTTGGCTGAAGAATACTTCGAGGTGGGGCCGAATGCGCGTTATCTCGCGACCGTGGCGCGCGTGCGTCCCGCTTATCGCGAGACATTTTCCGCCGCGCTTCTCAATAACGAATTGATCCGCGTGCATACGGTCCGCGCCGTCGATAACCCGCTGTATCATGCGCTATTGAACGCGGCTGGAGCGGCAACCGGACTGCCGGTGCTTTACAACACCAGCTTCAATCTTTTCGGCGACCCGCTGGTTTGCACTCCGCGCGATGCCGTTCGCAGCTTCTATTCTTCAGGCATTGACGCGCTCTTCGTGGGCAATTTCTATCTGGAGAAATAGCGTCCGGTTCCCGCGCCTATGGCGTTTGGTTGAAATAGGTCCGAATTCCTTCCTCGGCGAGTCCAAGAGAGCGCGCGAGTGAAACTTTCGCAACATTGTACTGGTATTGTGCCGATATCAGATTTTCGTCGGCATCCGCAACCGCCTGTTGCGCTTGCACAACTTCAACCGTGTTCGTTACGCCCGCCGTAAAGCGATCCCGGGACTGTTTCAAAGTCTCGTTCGCCAGATCCACATTGCTATGCGCGACATCCACTTGGTCGCCGGCCGATTTGAGATCGAGCAAGGCATTGCGAACTTCATAGTCAATCTGCCCTCGCAGATTTTCGAGCTCGTTGCGCCGGTTTTTTAATTCCGCATCGTTCTGAACAATGTCGCCCTTGATCCGGCCGCCGTCGAAGATGTTGAATTGAATCGAACCCTCTGCTTGAAATACGCCATGTGAATTGGTCAGTAGCCCAAGGCCTTCATCGCCATAGAAGCCGGAAGCTGTCAGCGTCGGATAACGCTCAGCCTTAGCGGCTCGCAGCGAAAATTGGGCGGCGAACACCCTGGCCTTCGCAGCTTGAAAGTCAGGGCGGCGCTCATACGCTTCGGCCAACGCGTCCCGAAGTGAGATCGCTTCGATTGGAACGGCGGGCGACGGATCGCTTACTGTGAAATCCTGGCCAATCGGAAGGCCGATGATGCGCCCCAGAGTAAGTTTGTCTTTCTCAAACTGGTTCGTCACGGCAACCAGGGTTTGCTGGCGCTGCTTCAGCTCAACCTGAGACCGCAGCACATCTATTCCAATGGCGGTGCCGGCGTCATGGCGGCGCGTCGCATTCACATACACCGCATTATCGGCATCGATCTCGGCTCGAGTGGCCACGATGCGGGCGGCATCGGCGATGATTTCGAGGTATGCGTTCCCAACCGCTTGGACGACCAGATCGCGCGCGTTTCGTATCGAGAGCACCGAAGCTTTGACATTTTCCCGGGTTGACCTGAAGTTGCCGATCGCGCTGAAATCGAAAAGCGGAATCGTGACGTTGGCCAAAGCCGCCTGGTATGAATAGGGACCCACGATGTGCGGAATGCTGAATCCAAGACTGGGAGGGAAATTGAATAGAAATCCGAGTGCTTGCAAATTCAACTGTTGCTCGGTCATGCTCAATTGGCCATTCACCTTCGGTAGCAGGCCGCTTAAAGCGCGATAACGCTCCGCGCGGACTTCGCGGCTCGCTTGTTCGCTGGTAAGGAATCCCAGATTTGCCTTTAAACCCCGATCTACGGCGTCTTTTAGGTCAAGATGAATCGGGGTTGCCGAAGCGCTTCCTTGCGGGACACTGCCGCTGTAGGTCTGGTCGCCGGCTTGAGGCGCAACCGTCATCTGCGCGGGCCCGGCGCCCGTCTCCCCGCTGTTGCCGGTTTGCATGCCGGCCGCCGGCTCTCCTGGTCCGGCTTGTCCCCACGCCATAACCCCAGACGTGGCGAAGATCGCGGACAGAGCCCAAATTCTTAGCAATTTTAAGTTACGCATTCATTGATCTCGATCGAGCAGCAAGCGCAAACTGCCGGTCCACACGCTTTCGATGCAAAATAATCTGTTTGCGCCACACCGGACAAGAATATTTAACCTCTTAACTTCTTCGAGCATAGCCAAGACTATAAATTCCAACCGGGTAAGCCCAAATCGCCGGCCACCAGGATTTTTCGCGTTCGAAACCGGAAAAAGGCGCGGCGTGCTTGTTCTATAGGCACATAGCATGCGAGACGGCAGGCCACAGAAGGGTTTTCCTCAACCCCAAGTGCAACTCCCCATAAAGCTCTTTTGTGGCCCTCGCTGGAACGCCGCTCGTGCAAAAGCCGTCTCCCATCCGCGCGGTTGCCGCGTATGTTCGTCTTGAACGGTAAAGTGAAATAGTTCTATGGAGCAGGCAGATATCCTCGCATTGCCGGGCGCGAAATGGGAGGCGAAGTATTTGGAAGATTCCTCTCTTCGCCATGTGACGCTGGAACATTACGACCGCGAACAAGTTTCTCTGCACCGTTATCTATCTTTTTTAGGCGTGGATCGTGAAACCTCACGCGAGATCGTGCAGGAGAGCTTTCTTAAACTACACGAGCATCTCCTGGCCGGCGGCGACCGGCGCAATTTGCGGGCGTGGCTCTATCGAGTGGCTCATAATCTCGCTAGAAATGCGCAGATCGCTTTCAGCCGCAGCAGGACGGATTCGCTTCCGGATTTAACGGTCGCCGATCCGCCCGCCAAGGCCCCGTCCGCGGAAGAAGAGTTGTTAAGCGAGGAGCGCATGACGCGCTTCCGGCAAGCCATGGCTCAATTGAGCGTTGCGCAGAAGGATTGCCTGGTCTTGCGGGCGCAAGGGTTTAAGTATCGGGAGATCGCCGAAGTCCTGAGCCTGTCGGTCTCGACCGTGGGCGAGAACGTTCAGCGCGGGCTCGAGCGATTGAAGGAATTGATATGACGAAGTCGGACCATCTTAGTAGCGACCTGCTGCTGCGGTCAATCGACGATGAATTGACCGGAGCGGAGAGCACTCTCGTGCAATCGCATTTATCGCAGTGCGAGGAGTGCAGGCGGGAATGTCAGGAATTGCGCCTTGTTTCCGCGCGTATGGAGTCGCTGGTTTCTGAAGTTGTGGTAGAACACTCCAATGCCGCGCGGGAATGCCTCGCCGCAAGATTGAAGGACGATGGCCAACGTCCGGCGGTTCTGCCGCAAAGCTCGGAAAAGGTGCTGCGTCGATTTGGCTGGGGAATGGCGATAGCGGCCACCCTCGCCGTTGGCATTACTCTTTTCCCCATTCGGCGTGTCCAGAAGTTCAATACTCCGCAGATCACCGGATCTTCGGCCGCGACCGCTTTTGAAGTGGATGGAGAAAGCTTTGTCGCGCTGCCGTATTCCAATCCCGAGTTGCCGGTGAGCGCCTCGCATATCGTCGAAATGCAGGTTCCGGTATCGTCTCTGATGGATGCGGGCATACTGTTTGAACCTGTATCCAATGAAGTCTCGGCGTCGGATGGATCGGTGCTGGCTGACGTCCTGCTGGGAATGGATGGCCAGCCAGTGGGTGTACACGTGCTGGGCCCCCAATAGGTACTCCGCTGAGTGTTTAGGATTTTTGGAGGGGTTGCTAACAAGGAGAAGGAAATGAAGAAAAATGCATTGATGATTTTGGCCGCCTTGCTCGTGGGCACTGTCGCTTACGCGCAGGCCGGTTTGCCGCCCGGACCTGGACGCGGGCCTCATGGGTTTGGCCCGGAAGGTCATGGCTTCGGCATGTGGAAAGTCGTGACTGGCGCGCCTTATTCGGCGGACGTTAGCGACCAGTCGGTCGAGACCTTGGCTGACGGCAATACCATCCAGCGAAGCACCACCGGTCATGTGGCGAGAGATAGCCAGGGCCGGACTTATGTTCAACAGACCATCACCGGCGGACCCTTGACTCAAGATGGCCCGAAAACGATTACTTTCATTTCGGACCCCGTCGCCGGCTACAGCTATGTTCTGAACGCAAATACGAAAACAGCGATCCGGCGCGCCATCAAGACGCCACCAGCCGGCGCGAAACCTCCGCGGCCAGATCCCGGAACGCGTCCGGATTCTGCGAACAGAGTCGAGACCGACCTTGGAACACAAACCATCAGCGGAGTGACCGCTCAGGGCAAGAGTGTCACGCATACCATTCCCGCCGGTGCGATGGGAAATTCTCAGCCGATCGTATCGACGAGCCAAACTTGGTATTCGCCCGATCTGCAGCTTCCTGTATCGTCTACGCGAACCGATCCCCGTTCCGGGAAATCGACCTACAACGTGACCAACATTCAACGTGGGGAGCCGCCGGCATCTTTGTTCCAGGCGCCTTCCGATTACACCATCCAGGATGCACCCGCGATGAGAGGGCCGAGAGGCGGTCCCCGATTCCAGGGTCCCGTACAGTAGACCGCCGGCTCGGTTGAAGTCTCTTGTAGTAAGATCCTCCTGAAGTCGCCCTTCAGGAGGATCTTTTTGCGTCAGCAGTCATGCTGTTTCATCGCGGCCGTCCTGGCATGTTTCTTTTCTCCGTTTGCCTGGTGCGGACCTCTCGCTCCCTCGCAACTGCGGTGTGAATACCTGAAGAATCCGGAAGCGGTCGATGTTTCTTCTCCGCGTTTCGCGTGGGTACTGAATCACACCGATCGCGCGCAGCGGCAGAGCGCGTACGAAGTCCAGGTAAGCCGTGATCCTACCTTCGCCGGCAAGAGCGTCTGGGATTCCGGCAACGTTACGTCAAGCGAGTCTATTCAAGTGGAATACAAAGGTACGCCCCTCACATCGGACTCGCGCTATTTCTGGCGCGTTCGTTATGCGGATGCCAATGGCGCGGAGAGTCCCTGGAGCGATACAGCCGCATTCGCGACCGGGCTTTTGCAGACGTCGGATTGGAGCGCGAAATGGATCACCGGGGACAATCTGCTGCGCGATGCAATCGATCTTGTGAAACCCGTGAAGCGGGCCCGCATATTTATCGCGGCAACGGGTTATTACGAGCTGCACATCAATGGGCACAGAATTGGAAAACACGTGCTCGATCCAGCCTGGACGGACTATACGAAGCGGGTGCTCTATTCCACGTACGATGTAACCCGCGATCTCGAAAGCGGCCGTAACACGCTGGCCGTCCTGTTGGGTCGCGGCTGGTATGGGAAGGCTTATCACCGCGAGCCGAATCTGATTTGCGAGCTACGAGGCGAATACCGGGACGGGAAGACCTTCCTCTTCACTTCCGGCGAGAACTGGCGCGCGTTCAAGAGTCCCATCGTGATGGACGACATTTACAACGGCGAGACCTATGACGCGCGATTGGAGAAGAAGGGTTGGGATACCAATGAACTCCAGGATCGCGGAGACGCCGTCAAGATCGCCGACCTGTCCGGCGTCGTCTTGTCCTCGCAGACGATGCCCGCCATGGAAGTAGTGGATACGCTGGTGCCTCATAAAATGACCGAGTCCTCGCCCGGCGTGTATGTCTTCGATTTCGAGCAGAACTTCAGCGGCTGGGTGAAGATCAAGGTACAAGGTGTTTCGGGAACCAAGTTGCGCATACGCTACGCGGAGATTGCAAATCCCGACGGTTCCATCAGAGTAGACAATCTTCGGAGCGCTCGCTCGACCGATACCTACATCCTGCGCGGAGATCCCGACGGAGAAGAATATGAGCCGCGCTTCACCTACCACGGTTTCCGGTATGCCGAGATCAGCGGCTTTCCGGGAGTGCCTTCGCTCGACACCGTGCGCGGGCGCGAGGTCCACACAGCGATTGACTCCATCGGCAACTTTGCATCTTCGAATTCCATGTTGAATGGAATTCAACATATGTTCGTTTGGAGCATCAAGACCAACCTGGCAAGCGTCCCAACGGATTGCGATCAGCGTGATGAGCGCCTGGGTTGGATGGGCGATGCGCACCTTTCGGCGGAAACGGCCATCCTCAACTTCGATATGGCAGCCTTTTACACGAATTTTCTACGCGATATCCAGGACGCTCAGGGCTCGCAGGGCGAGGTGCCGAACATCGTTCCCTATGTCACGCGATTCAATCCCGACCGCGTCGGCGATCCGGCATGGGGAGTTGCATATCCGTTAATTGCCGCGTTCATGTACGAAAACTATGGCGATAAACGCATTCTCGAGCAGCACTACAACGGATTGAAGGCTTGGGCCGATTTTCTTCATAAGCATGCGCCCAGCGGAATCATGGATTACTCTTATTTTGGCGATTGGGTTGCCATCGATCCGACTCCGAAGCTACTCGCCGCCACGTGGGCGTACATCAAAAGCCTTGATGTGGTCGCAATGGCTGCGGAAGCATTGGGAAAAACGCAGGATGCCGAACAGTATCGCGCTCTGGCCACAACGGTTCGCAGTGCGTTCAATGAGAAATTTCGCGGCCCGGAGGGAATCTATGCCACAGGATCGCAAGCGGCTCAAGTGCTCGCGCTCGAAGCGCACGTCATGCCCGGAAAGGAGGAAGGTGGAACTATGTCGCGCTTGCTGAATGACTTGAACTACTATCACAACGGTCATCTCACGACCGGCATACTCGGCACTAAGTATCTCTTCCCGGTTTTGGCGTCGCGAGGCAATGCGGATCTTGCCTATGAAGTGTTGACGCAGCCCGATTATCCGGGATACGGATACATGTTGGCGCACGGCGCGACCACCCTATGGGAGCTGTGGCAGGAGCGCACCGGGCCCGAAATGAATTCGCACGATCACCACATGTTCGCGAGCGCGGGCACGTTTCTGTACAACGTTCTGGCTGGAATCAACCGTGGAGAAGGAACCGCATACGAGAAAATCCGGATTCAGCCGGAGTTGGTCCACGGGTTGGAATGGGCTTCGGCTTCGACGGCAACCATCCACGGCGAAATTGCCAGTTCCTGGAAGCTGGTTGGCACCGGTTATCAGCTCAAGATCGTGATTCCCGTCGGAAGCACCGCCTCCGTGTACCTACCGAAGCTCAAGCTGGCCGATCCGGCGCTGCTCGAGAGCGGGAAACCCCTCTTCTTGAACGATACGGCGCAAACCGGCGTCGCCGGCGTTTCCTCAGTGCGCGCGGCCGAAGACGATATTGTCTGTGAGTTAGGCTCGGGAACGTACGTGTTTAGCGTGGGCGAGCGCGAGCAACTGGCTGCGCCAAGCGAATAGAGAGGCGAATCATGGCCGATGAAAAAGAACAGCGGGTCCGGCGCGCCCTCGATAGTTTCCGCATCGAGCTGCCTTCCTGGGGATTTGCCAATACCGGAACAAGATTTGGAAAATTTCTACAGCACGGCGCCGCAACATCTATCGAAGAGAAGTTCGCCGACGCGGGCGAAGTTCACAAATTGACGGGCGTCTGTCCAACCATTGCCCTTCACGTTCTTTGGGATCTACCCGGCGGCCATAACAGCGTCTCCGAAGTACAAAAGTTTGCCCGGGAATATGGTGTTCTTCCAGGGTCTATCAATCCGAATACGTTCCAGGACCAGGAGTACAAATTCGGCTCGCTTGGAAATCCGGACGAAACGATCCGCGGGCGGGCTCTGCGGCATTTGATCGAAAGCGTCGAAATCGCCAAAGCTCTGGACAGCCGCGACATTTCCCTCTGGTTTGCCGATGGGTCCAACTATCCGGGGAGCGCGAACATCCGGCAGCGAAAGCACTGGTTCGCCGAAGGCTTACGGCGCACGCATGAAACGTTGAGCGCGAATCAGCGGCTCTTGGTGGAATATAAGCCCTTCGAGCCTTCTTTCTATCACACCGATATTGCCGATTGGGGCATGTCTCTGCTGCTGTCGCGCGAAGCCGGCCCTCGAGCGAAAGTGTTGGTCGATACCGGGCATCATTATGCCGGCCAGAATATTGAGCAGATTGTGGCGTGGCTGCTGAGCGAAGAGATGCTGGGCGGATTTCATTTCAACGACCGTCGCTACGCCGACGACGATTTGACAATCGGATCTATCGACCCCTACCAGGCCTTCCGCATTTTTCATGAGATTGCATTTTTCGAATTTGAAACGGGATCGAGCGCCGACATCGCTTACATGATTGACCAGAGCCATAACATCAAAGGCAAAATGGAAGCCATGGTGCAAACCGTAATGACCGCGCAAGACCTGTTTGTGAAGGCCGCGCTGGTGAATCACGGCCTGCTTGCAGAAGCGCAGGCCAATGCGGATGTGATCGCGGCTGAGGAATGCTTGCGCGATGCTTTCGCAACCGACGCGCGGCCGATCGTCGAATCCTGGCGCAAGTCGAAGGGTCTGCCCGCTAATCCGTTGCGCGCCCTACGTGAGAGCGGCTATATAGAGAAGATCGGCCGTGAGCGGGCCGAAAAGAACCTGGCTGCGATCTCCTCTTACGCGTGATTTCTTTCATCTCAATGCTTCAGGGACGCGCCCGGCTCATCCGGCCGACCCAGAGCAGATGATGCCAAAGCGCGGTCCGCTGGGTCCACATGAAACGGAAGAAGGAGCGGGCCGTGATGGATTCCGCGGGTACGCCCGAGTAAGTTTCGATCCGCCAGCGCAGGTACGGAGACTGCCACGGGCGCAGGCGATAGCCGCGCGAGGAAATCCAAAGAAAGCGCAGCATTAATGGAGAGCGGCAGCGGCGCTTCCGCTGGAAATCCCGGCAGTCCGGCGGGCGCTTGTGGAGTCCGGCGTGGCGTAATATCCGGAGCGGGTGCGCACCACCGGCTTGCCGGGAGCGTTGACCGTCACTTTGATTTGGCGATAGCTGCCGTCGAGCGCTTGAATGCTGGGCGTGTAGGCGATCGTGTATTGGCTTCGAATATCCCGCGCGATCTCGACCGCGAGCGCTTGCACTTCATTCACTTCCTTCGGGTAGAAAGCGAGTCCTCCGGTAGCGGCGGTCAGTTCGTTCAGCGCCCGCCTCGCTTTCACGGCTTCATGCCTTTCTTCGTCCGTGAACAGTCCGATCGCGTAAACCAGAGTGTCGCTCTGGTTTGAACGCGTCACTACCTTCTCCAGCGAGACGCTGCTTGCGTTGTCATTGCCGTCGGTGATGACCATAAGAACCTTTTTGTCCTTCTTGGCCTCCGACCTTATGTAGTCGAGCGACATATTTATGGCGTCCCGCATGGCAGTCCCGCCACGAGAGTCGATACGAGCTAAACCCTGCTCCATCTTCCGCTGGTCGCTCGTGAACGGCACGTCCAGGTAGGCGTCGTCGTTGAAATTCACGATAAATACTTCATCCTGCGGGTTCGATTCGCGAACCATCGCGACCGCCGCCGCTTCCACCCGGCTGCGCTTCGTCATCATGCTGCCGCTATCGTCTATGATGATGCCGAGGGAGACTGGAACGTCCTCGCGTCTGAAGATTTTGACCTGCTGCGGCTGCCCATTCTCATAGACCTTAAAAGCGTCCCTGTTCAGGTTCGTTATCAATTTGCCTTTGCGGTCGGTGACGCTCGCGTGCAGAACCACTAGACGCGTATCGGCGCGAAACTGAGCGAATGCGCACCCGGCGAAAAAAATGGCCAGAAGCGCGCTTGTGCAGCCTTTCGTAATACGGCGGCAGCTCAAGCTGCTACTGAGTGGGCGCATAGTAACCGAGGCGGAAATAAGCCTTTAGAGGCGGAAGACCCCGCGGCTGATTGAGTTTTACCAGAACGCGGCGATACTTTCCGTCTCGCTCCTTGTTCTTCGGCGTGTAGCCCAGAATGTATTCATTCCGAAGCTCAATTCCGATTTTCGCGGCAATATCGGGAAGCTCGGACACATTTTCAACCGCGTATTCGCGGCCGCCGGTTTGCTCCGCAAGTTCATTCAGAAGACTTGGACCTGACGATTCTTCCGGCGTGCGCCCGCGGTTCGCCATGGATTCAAAAATCCCAATGGAAAAGATCTGAACGTCGGCTTCCCGAACCGCATTCCTGATTTCCGTTTCCGTATACCGGCTGCTATTGTCCCCGCCGTCGGAAATAATCAGAAGCGCCCTTCGGGGGTTATGCGCTTTTTTCATCTCGTGCATTGCAAGGTACACGCTATCGAGCAGCGCGGTCCGGCCTTTCGATTGGGTAAATGTAAGAGTGCTCTGAATCTTGTCCGTATCCGTCGTGAACGGCACCGTCAGTTCCGGGCGGTCGTTAAACTGCACCAGGAAAAATTCGTCCTGCGGATTCGCCGTTTTGAAAAACTCAGCCGCGGCTTGCCGGGATTTCTGCAGCTTGGCGCCCATGCTCCCGCTGGTGTCGAAAACCAGCCCTATGGAAATAGGCGCGTCTTCGCTGGAGAATTCCGTGATTTCCTGTTCCACTTTGTCTTCAAACAGCCGGAAATGCTCTTTTTCCAGCCCGGTGACGAAGCGGTTCAAGGGGTCCGTAACCGTGACATTGATCAACACCAGCGTCTTATTGACTCGGATATCGACAGGACGCGAATTGACCGTTCCCAGCGCTGAAGCAGGTTTCCGCGATTCGAGCGCTAGCGGCTCGGAGGGCGAAGAAACAGGTTTTTCAGTCTGGAGCGGATCGACAGTCTTAGCCGGCGATTGAGCAAACGCCCATATCCCACAGAATAGAATCAGGCCGGCGGCGGCAATCGAGCGACACGATGGAGGTCCGAATCGGACGCTGACCGAGAAAATGCGAGACAAAGCGCGCGTCCGCATGCAGGATTAATACTTTCTGAACTAGATCATAGCATCGCAATAGGAAGAAGCAGAGGCTGGTTCACTCGTATCGCAAGGCGAGCAGCGGGTCCACTTTCGTCGCGCGGCGGGCTGGAATGTAATAGGCGGCCATGGCAACGATGGCGAGGAGCGCAGCAACAGAAGCAAAGGTCAGCGGGTCGGCGGGCCCCACTCCATACAGCAGGCCGGACATGGAACGCGTGAGGGCGAGAGCGGCAAGCGAGCCGAGCAGCATGCCGATCAGAGTCAGCCTGGTTCCCTGGCTCATGATGAGGCGCAGAACGTTCGATTGCTGCGCACCGAGCGCCATGCGAACGCCGATCTCGCGCGTGCGCTGGGTCACGAGATAGGACATGACGCCGTAGAGCCCAACCGCAGCCAAGACCAGCGCCAATAGGGCGAAAGCGCCCAGCAGAAAGGCTTGCATACTTGCATCGCGGGTATCGCCGGCGATGACCTCTTCCATGGTTTGCGGCCGAAATAAGGCCAAGCTCGGGTCCAGCGCGCGGACCTGGCTGCGAATGGCTCCCAGCACAGCTTCGGGTGGAATTAGGGTCTTCACCGTCAGGTAGCCATAACCGCTCCCGGCGAGTTCCAGGGTCAAGGGGAAATAAGCCTGCGGCATCGTTTTCTCCCTGATTCCATATTCCTTTACATCGCCTACCACGCCGACGACCGTCACTTTCACGTCATTCCAGTTGAATGACCTGCCCACCGGGTTCTGATTCCGCCAGAAGGTTCGGGCGGTCGTTTGACTAATGACCGCCACGAATGATACATCCGGCGGGATCTTCATCGGCCCTCCCTGGGCCGCTTTGTACAAATCGAAGAATTTCTTTGCCGACATCGCCGCGCGGTCAAGGTCTGGCGGACCGAAATTCCTTCCTTTCAGGACCGGAATACTCAAAGCGCGGAAATAATCGGGCGTGATGTAATTCCAGCCAACGAGCTGGCTCGAAAGCGCCGGATCGGTCTCGCCCTCCACTTTGATGTAACCGTTGCTGCCGCCCTGCAGCGGGATCTCGGTAGAGACAGCCGCGCACTCAACAGCGGGCGTAGCACCCATACGACCGAGGAGTTGATCGAAGAACTGGCGTCGCGCGGCGAGCGTGGTATATTTTGCGTCTGGAAGATTGATGAACGTGGTCAGCACATTGCGCGGATTGATACCGATATCCGCGTTTCGCAGGTGCGCAAAACTGCGCAGTAAAAGACCCGCGCCAACCAGCAGCGCCAGGGTAATAGAAATCTCCGCGACGACCAGGGCATCGCGCAGAACCCCGCGAGTGCGTGCGGCGCTCAGCACCGATTGCGATCCGGACTTCAGTTCTTCGTTCATACCCGATTCGGAGGTTTGAAGCGCTGGCGCCAAGCCGAACAACACTCCCGCCAGGACGCTGACCGCAATCGCAAACAGCAGCACCGAGCCATCGATTTGCACCGGATTCGCGCGCGGAATGGGAATTGTCTTGACCGATTCGAGCACGCGGACGCACCACCACGCTCCCGCAATTCCGAGCGCCGCGCCGGCGAGAGCGAGCAAAACGCTTTCTGTCAGCATCTGTCGCACCAGACGCAGCCTCCCAGCTCCCAGGCTGCCACGTATGGCCATTTCACGGTGCCGCGTGCTGGCGCGCGCAAGCTGCAGATTCGCCACATTGACGCAGGCCACCAGAAGCATCAGCGTTACCGCCCCCAGCAAGATTAGAAGCTGAGCCTTCGAGTTGCCGGTTAATGTGTCCTTCAAGGGAGTCAGGACAGCATGCACTTTGTTGTTGGAATCCGTGTACTGTTTTTCGAGCCGTTCTGAGATAGCCAGCAACTCCCCGCGCGCGTGGCCCAATGTGACGCCGGGCTTCAATCGCGCGATCGCGAACCAACCGTGATTGCCGCGCGGTCCAAGTTCTTTCGGACTCATATCAACAGGGATCCAGATATCGGTTGCGAATCGGAAATTAAACCAGCGGGGCATCACGCCCACGACGGTGTATTTCTCGTTGTTCAGGACGACGGACTTGCCAATGGTATCGGCGCCGCCGCCGAAGTGCCTCTGCCAAAAACCGTAGCTCAAAATCGCAACTTGATTTTTTCCCGCAACATCTTCTCCCGGCGCGAAAGCACGACCCTCGGAAGGTCGGACGCCAAGTACATCGAAGAAATTAGCTTGCGTCTTCACGACGGCCGCCGATTCCGGCTCGCTCGCCCCGCTCGCGCTGAGGCTATCGGACCAGGAAAAGAGGCTGGTTGCTTCGAGTGTTCGGTTCTGCCGCTGCCAATCCAGATAATCGGCGCCACTCAGAGGGAAATCCCCCGGCGATGCCTCGGTTTCAAACAATTGGACCAGCCGGCTTGGATCTTTGAATGGCAGCGGCCGCAGAAGAACCGAATTGACCACCGAAAACATGGCCGTCGTAGCGCCGATACCGAGCGCGAGAGTTACGACAGCGACGGTTGTAAATCCAAGGTTGCGCCGGAGTTGCCGAAGCCCAAAACGAAGATCCTGGAGCAGCGTCTCAGCGGAATTCCAACCCCACATTTCTCTGCTTCGCTCGCGGGCAATCGTCACGTTGCCGAAGCGGCGCACCGCGGCATAATGAGCTTCTTCCCGCGGCATGCCGGATTCGATATGCTCCTGCTCTTCCATCTTGAGATGGGAACGAATCTCTTCTTCGACATCGGCGCCCAGCTCGGATCGGCGAAACAGCTCCTGGATTTTCGAGAACTCGCGACGCCAGCTCATTGGCCGTCTCCGCTCTTCGCCGGCGTGAGAACACCTGTGATCGCCCGTACAAACCGCTCCCAACGTGAAGTTTCGGCTACCAGCTTTCGCCGTCCAGGCGGAGTCAGGCGATAATATTTTGCCCGTTGCTTATTCTCCGAAATGCCCCATTCCGCCGTGATCCAGCGTTCCTGCAGCAGGCGCTGCAGCGCAGGGTAGAGAGAACCATGTTCAACCTTGAGGGCATCCTCCGACATGCGCTCAATAGATTTCGCAATGCCGTGCCCGTGGGTCGGCCCCCAGCGCAGCGTCCGGAGAACCAGCATATCGAGCGCGCCGTAAACCAATTCGATTCGGCCAGCTTGCAGTTTCTTGGGCATGTAGTAGTCACTCTACCACCAAGCAGGTAGAGAATCTACTACGTGAAGACAGAGCGCTCAATACAAAGACGGCCGCGCGCTCCCTCCGAGCAGCGACGAGTTCACGGAAAGAATGTTATGCGTGCCTTCATTGCCGCCCCAGGCAAAAAGCAGCGACACGACCGGCAATCCGCCCGCGCGCAAGGTAAGACCCGTAGTGAAGCTGTGCTTCAGGTGACTAAAATCGATCTCACTGTGGGTGAGTGCCACTTTGCCGGTATCCGCCATGAAGATGAATCCCAAAGGCCCATAAATCGAGTGCTCAAAGGTTCCGCGCAGCAGCAGGAGATTGGGAGCACGGAAGCGGTAATCGTGGTAACTCGGCAAAAATTGATTTCCGTCGATATCCGACCCGCCCAGCGTTGGATCGAAATAGAACGGAACCGCGTTTCCGGCCGCTGCGAACGATTCCGAATAAAGAAAGCGGACGCCGAAGCTGCCCGACCGATCTCTAGTGACGGCTGGACACCGGCGGCTGCCCGGACTTGTAGCGCATTCGTCGGGACCGTTGAAATCCTTGGATTGAAAGCGCAGGAAATTTCCGTAAATTGGAAACTCGTGCGACAGATCGGCGTTAAATCGGTTAAATGAGTAGTGCGATCCGGGAGCGATGAACTCCTGAAATGTGACCTGGTAATTCAGTTGCAAGTGATCGGAAAGAAGTGTGGGCCGAATACGTAATCCTTCTCCGAGCTGAACGAATCCTGGTTGCGCGGCAGGGCCGGGAGCGGATACGGGAGTATAAAGCTGACCTATCGAGGGAGTGGATTCGGCCTGATCCGAGCGAAGATCGACAAAGCGCCCGTTCATTTCTCCGAACAATGAGATCTTCCACTTAGGAACGATCGGCACAATCGCGTTCGCGCCGGCAATGGTCTCCCGCATCCCCAAAATGGTTTCTCCAGCCCGGGATGTCGAATTCCCGAGGCCGTAGTAATCGACCGTGTTCAGCGAAATAGCCTGCGTGTATACATTGATCACCGGATATTCCCGAACGGTGAGGTTGGATTTGGCCGGCGTCTGACTAGGCGTGCCCGTAATAACGCCAATGTTTTCACGCGGGATGTAGATCGCTTTCATGTACACGCCGGCCCGCCAGGATGCATTCGTCGAAACTATGGCATCGGCATCCCAGCTGAGCCGCCAGCGCTCATTCGGCGTCTTATGAGCGACAAACGCCGGTCCTAGGCCGAAGCCATTTTGCGGGGCGATGCTGCCCTCGGCGATGTGCAGCGGATGGTTCGTGAAAAGATCTTGCGCGCAGCCCGCGATCGCCTTGAAGAAAGAGCCGGAACAATCTTTTTGGAAATCTTGTTTTTCATTCCGGAAATCAGCCTGAAGCTGGCTTTCCTGGGCCTGTGCGCAGGTTCCCGCGAGAAACAGGAGAATCGCCAGTTTCGTTTTCATGGATTCTCTTTCAGGAGCCGGGCGCGCCGGCGGCTTTGACGTGCAACTTCGCCGTTACCTGCTGGATATAGGCGCTCGCTTGCGCCTCTGTTTCGATCGCATGCACATCCACTCCGCTCTGCTGATCGGGTGGAAGCGTCAGCTCAGCTTTATGAAAATGGTCAATCTGATCCCGCAGCAATCCGGAAATCGGCCGGTTGGCATTCATCGCGGTAGGGGAGGGCCTTGGAACTGGAATCGATTGCGCATTCGCCGCGGGAGCCGGCGTCGCACCAGCGGCATGCGCCGCAAAAGCGTGAGCTCGGGCGGCTGGCGCGCTCCCGCCTATATTGAATTCAAAATAATCGGTGCGCACTGCCGGTAGTGACAATAAATCGAGGAACGTTTCCGAAGCCTTCTCGCGAGGCGATCGTGCATCGTATGCCCCGATGAAGTAGTTGGTTACCGTGTTCGGAATGCAGGCGTGCTCGAAGATGCGCTCTTGATCGATGCCGCCGTTTCCATTGAGCGGCGATACCACGGTCCCTTCGGCCACCCATGGCGAAACCAGAACCGCCGGAACGCGAACGCCCAGCCGATTGAACTGGAATCCAGTCGATTGATCCGTAAATCCGTCGGCCATGCACGCGGGAGGCGGAACGTGATCGTAGATGCCCCCGTGCTCGTCGTACACGATAAGAAGCGCCGTGTTCTCCCAAACCGGACTGCTGCGGATCGCGTTGTAAATGGAGGCTGCGAAGATTTCCCCCGCCTGCACGTCGTGATCCGGATGCTGGTCCGATGCCAGCGCCTCGCCATCGTCCGCGTCGTGATCGCTGTAATTCGGTTCGATGAAACTGTAATCCGGAAGATTACCCGATCGGCAGTCGGACAGAAATTGATCGTATGTCGCAAAAAGCTGCGGCTGCGACTTCAGAAGGAACGCCAGCGCCATGGTCGAGCTTTGTTGGTCGTAGTAGTAGATCTTGGACGTCCGGCCGGCTTTCAGCATCCGCTCATAAATGCTCAGATACTTCTCGCCGAGATAAAGCAAATCCATATCGACTTTGCCGAACGAAGTCCCAAAATGCGCGAACGCTCGATTCGGGATGGTCGGCCCCGGAAGCGAGGAAAACCACCGATTGAAGACTGCGTATTTCCGCGCCAGCGTCGTAATCACCGGAAGCTTGTCCGGCGTGAAATAATACATGATCTTCTGCGAGTGGCTCACGTCCTTCTGCTGCTGAAAATAGCTCTGGATAAAGCCCTGCATGCTCGGCGGCTTAGAGCGATCCGCGTTATTCGGGAAAAGCTGAAGGTCGACGTCGGGGAAATGGTGACCGGGATCGGGGTCCAGTTGGCTCTGGAACTCAGCCTGCGGCTGAACCTTTACCGGTTCTCCGGTGCTGTCCGGGTTCGATTCGCTTCCCGTAAGCCCATCAATCCGTGGATCTTGCGCCTTCAAAGCACCCAATAGGTGATCGAAGGATCGATTCTCCATCATCAACACAACAATGTGCTTGAGGTTATCTAGCGCCGCAGGCAAAACCCCTCCCTATACCCCAAACTGGGTAGTAATACTACGGTAGATGGACTTCTGGATTAATGCAAATGGATTATCGGGAGCTACTCGTGCCGCCGATGCCCACTGCGCTCACCCTAGCGCTGGATTCGCGCCGATCCGCCCTTGGCGAAAGCTTTTACTTGGTCAAGCGTCGCCATGGTTGTGTCGCCAGGGAAGGTAGTCAGATACGCGCCGTGCGCCCACCCTAGTTTCACGGCCTCATCCTCCGGCTCGCCGGTCAGCAGGCCATAGATGAAGCCCGCCGCGAAGCCATCTCCACCGCCGACGCGGTCGTATACGTCCAACTCCGCGGTAGGAGCCTGGTGCGTTGTGCCGTCGATCCACGCCACCGCGCTCCAACTGTGCCGGTTCGTCGAGTGTACTTCCCGCAGCGTGGTCGCGACAATTTTCACCTGCGGATGCTTTTGGCGAACTTTGTCCATCATGCCGAAGAAAGCGCTCGGGTCGAGCTTGCTTTTCGCCGCCGCCTCCGGCCCCGGAATGCCCAGCCCCATCTGCAGATCTTCCTCATTGCCAAGCAGCACATCGACATTCTTGACGATGCGGTCGATCACCTCGACAGCCTTTTCGTGGCCTCCGATCACGTTCCACAACTTGGCGCGATAGTTTAGATCGAAGGAAATCACAGCTCCCGCGGCTTTAGCCGCCTGCATGCCTTCGATAATCACTTCCGACGTAGTGTCGGAGAGCGCGGCGAATATCCCTCCGCTATGAAACCAGCGTACGCCGCCCGCGAAGATCGCGCCCCAATTGAAATCCCCCGGCTTCAGACGCGCCGCCGCCTCGTTGCAGCGGTTATAGAAAACCACCGGCGGGCGCACGCCCTGGCCGCGGTCGCTGTAGACAGCGGCGATGTTCGGGCCGTCCACGCCATCGTGCTTAAAATACTTATAGAACGGCTTGACGCCCATCCCTCGTACCCGCTCGGCAACCAAGTCCCCGATCGGATAATCCACCATCGCGCTGGCGATCCCCGTCTGCATCCGAAAGCAGTCCGATAAGTTAGCGGCCACGTTGAATTCGCCGCCGCTGACGTGGATCTTGCATTCCGTCGCCTTGCGAAACGGAATGATGCCCGGATCCAAACGGTGTACGAGGCCGCCGATGCCGACAAAATCCAGTGCCGCGTCTTGCCTAATGTCTAGACCGTATTTCATGCGTCTCTCCCGTGATGCGAATTTTGGTTCGTCCTAACTAGCCTGGCAGCCAAGCGGTGCTTGGTCAACACCCCTAAGCAATCTCCTTCATCCTTGCCAAGCCGCCGCGCAGTGCGTTGCCGGCGATTACTATATAGATCTGAGCGCGCCCGAAAAAATTACCGCAATATCGGATCTATCATAATGCCGTTACGCGTTGTAAGAACCGGAAGCAACCCTGCCTCCCCGGCCTGTCCAATTGGTATGAAAGAACTCTCCGCGCGGTTTATCGATCCGCTCGTAGGTGTGAGCGCCAAAAAAATCGCGCTGGGCCTGCAGCAGGTTCGCGGGCAGCCGCGCCGTTCTATATCCGTCGTAGAACGCAAGAGCGGTTGAGAAGGCCGGCGTAGGCACGCCGTAGCCAATGCCGTGAATGATGGCGCGCCGCCACGCCGCTTGATATTCGTTCAGCACGCCGCTAAAGAAATCGTTCATCAATAGATTCGTCAGCTTCGGGTTCTTCTCGTAGGCTTCTTTGATTTTGCCGAGAAAACGGCTGCGGATGATGCACCCGCCCCGCCACATTAAAGCGATGCCGCCCATATTCAGATTCCAGCCCTGCTCTTTCCCGGCTTCCCGCAGCAGCATATAACCTTGCGCGTACGAAATCATCTTTGAGCAGTAGAGCGCCCGCCGCACATCCTCAATAAACACTTTCGGGTCGTGCGCTTCCGCGTCATGCTTCGGTCCGGACAGGATCTTCGAGGCTGCGGCTCGTTCTTCCTTCAGAGCCGAAAGGCATCTTGCAAAGACCGCTTCTCCGATCAGAGTTACCGGAGTGCCGAGATCGAGAGCGCTGACCGCCGTCCATTTTCCCGTTCCCTTCTGCCCGGCCGTGTCCAGAATTTTATCGATCAGCGGCG
>Ga0208220_1000118_pt1 | contig 29573 bp, 29 predicted proteins | sample NGESurdeep092012_9_FD_184484 | JGI IMG/M metagenome (GOLD analysis project Ga0208220, IMG submission 184484) | Arctic peat soil microbial communities from Barrow, Alaska - NGEE Surface sample F53-1 deep-092012 (SPAdes) | ecosystem: Environmental > Terrestrial > Soil > Wetlands > Peat ...
GATCGCAGCCAGCGGGCCGATGATGGCCACAACGATCATGATTTCCACCAGTGTGAAGCCGCCTTGCGGGACGTTTTGTTTGTTTTCATTTTTTGTTTTTACTTTCTTTCTGATTGCGGCGTGAACGACACAACAGGCGGGTTATGATCATTACAGTTTCCGTTCACTGATTGCCTGTTGCTACCACATTATAACTGCTTAAGAACGAGCAGTCCTGCTGCCAAGCTAGCATCAGCACATGCTAAAATCCGGGATTATGTCTTTCACAGATGCAATCCAAATTCCCCCGCGAGCCTGTTTTCGTCATTTTAAGCAGTTTTAGGCTCGGCGCGCAGCCGCAAGCAGCTTCTTTCTCGCCCAAGTTCCCAGCATCTCGTCAGCTTCGGTTGCGGCCTTTTCAATCTCCGCATATTCCGCCGGTGAAACGCGCAGGGTGACGTATTCGCCTCGCTTCTCTTTTTTTGGCAGTTTCGGCCTGCCTATTTTGGTTGTTTCGCTCATAATAAAAGTGCAACATTTACTATTGACAAAAGATAGTTTATGTTGCATTTTAAGTCAACATGAAAACGAAACCGGAGTTTGACGCTGACGAATTGAACCTGATAACGCTCGCGCAGGAATACAGCGACGAGGACAAGGCGCGGAAGCTGTTTGAATCATGGCGTTGGCCGGGCGGCAAGCCGATTTGCCCGCATTGCAAGTTTGACGAGGCTTATGCCATGAAATCAAAGCCCGGCACAAAGAACAAAATGCGCGCCGGATTATATTGCTGCGCCGCTTGCCGCAAGACATTCACGGCCACAGTGGGGACAGTTATGGAAGATTCGCATTTGCCGATTTCAAAGTGGCTCATGGCGATGTTCCTGATTTCATCCAGCAAAAAGGGAATGTCCGCGCATCAAGTTCACCGGATGCTCAAAATCACCTATAAAGCCGCGTGGTTTCTGTGCCATCGCATCCGGTTTTCGTTTGGTGACGACGGCGTGAAATTAAAGGGCGTCGTCGAGGCTGATGAAACATTCGTGGGTGGAAGAGGGGAAAACCGCACAAAATCCATTCGCAAAATTCCAGTCATGGTTTTGCTTGAACGCGGCGGCAGGGCGAAAACACGCTTGGTTGCCAACGTCTCGCAGCACAATCTCGGCTTGGCTTTGGCTGAATGCGTGGACAAGTCGGCCATTGTGAACACTGACGACCATCCGGGCTATAAACCCGCGCTGCGGGCATACAGGCGGCATGACGTGGTGAACCATTCAGCCGATGAATATCACCGCCGCAATCCAGACGGCACAATCTCGACAACTAACAGCGCAGAGTCGTTCTTTTCACTTTTGAAAAAAGGGGTCTATGGCAGTTGGCATCATGTCAGCCGCGAACACTTGCCGAAATACGCAAACGAATTTGCGTTCCGTTGGGGAACAAACAAGCTGACAGACGGCGCGAGAATGGCAACCATGCCGCCGCTGTTTGCGGGCAAGCGTTTGATGTATCGCCAGCCGGTGAATTGAGGGAAAAACTACGCAGAATGCGATTGGCTGGTTAAGCCGCGCCCGCCAAAAATGACACTGGCCGAAGTTTTGGCGAGAATCAAAAAGCAGAAAGCCGAAATCAAGGAATGGCGGCGCAAGAAACGATTGGCACGATCCGTCAAACGGTCACAACGCCGATTGATGGCGGCAGGGAAATGGGTGCAACTTATCCTCCCCACGGTGGAGTGACCGGAATCGGTTCTGCCGGAGGCAATTGGTCTTGGACTAGCGGTTTCAAACTTTTTATTAGAAACGCCTCAACTCCTGCGCGAGATTCCGGCGGCACTGGTGTCCAAGTCGCAAATAATCCCAGTTCCGAGTAAGGTTTTTGAACACGGTCATCGGTGCGATGAAAAGTAATCTTGTCACGTATCACACCTGTTCCAACAAAAACACAGGCTGGCGTTGTTCCACCATGCCAAATGACGTAAACGCCTTCCAGATTGTTAAAGTGCGGATGCTCCAATCGCACGAAATTCAGTTTGCACCAAACTTCGCCTCCGCATTTTTGCCATTTCAGTTGCATCAGTTGCATTTTATTTCCTCCTCTAGTTTAAGCACGTTCGTATTCATAATGCCAATTTTTTTTCAAAGTTCATCGGAGCCAAAGTTTTGGTCTGGTTGCGGCGACCTGCCGATTGGCGCGCTAAACAAATTGTCTGACAAGCTCGCCGACATATTCCCTACGGTTTGAAAGCAAGTTTTCAATCCAGAATGTTTGGCCTGTTTTGATACTTTTATTCCCACTAATTTCCATTGAGTCAACATTTCCGTTACTCGTTTCAAATTGATTTCATCCAAAACAGCAATTCTGGCCGTGGGGCTTAACGCAATAAAAATCTGGGTCAATACATAAAATGTTCTTTGAACATCCTCTCCCGATTTGACGAGGGCGTGTTGGGGAGCATCGGCCAGAAAAAAATCGCCATCCGTTTCATCATCCAAATATCGGCAAAAATTTTCCGAAAATAAATGCAAGGATGATATTGCTTCTCCAAATGTTTTCAAAAATTCGTCTTGGCTAACCGGGATGGCATTCGGCGTTTCTGGAAATGCTTTTGTTACAAGTTTTGCTAATTGTTTCAAATCTGACTCGTTTTTTCTACACTGTAAACAAAACTGTTCAAGACGACTTTCCGCGTGGGCCGAAAAAAGTCTACCAACATGATATGATAATCTGCCGGATGTGGCTTTTGTTAAAATTATGCCAAAAAATGAGAGTCCCACCAATCCCTCCAACGAAGCAATGAGTCTTGACCACCCAATCGGGTCAACATCTCCATAGCAAAGTGTGGTAATTGTGGTCGCGCTAAAATACATTGCAGTCCAAAAACCAACTGCCTGTGGAGGTGTTCCTGAAGCCACAAGTCCATTCGCAGCAGGGCAAAGAGAATACAACTCCCCAAAGACCAAAATCGCGGCAGCATAAAGAAAAACATACACATAAAGAGGAACGCCATCTATTGCATACGCAAGCAACCGGCGCAGCATTATTCTCAACTTTGAATGTTTTGCTGGCATCGGCAGAAATGTAATGGTCGCCATTGTTTAATGACAATCCATTTCATCTCACAACAAATTAAATCGCAGAAAGCCTGTTTTGACTCGCGCAGATTTTCAGTCTGTGCCATAATCGCGTATGCCGAAAGCAAAACTCGTCACCACGCACGGTCTTGGGTTTGAAGCCGCCATGAAGCGGCTGATTGCCACGCCACCGCCGCCCACTTCCAAGAAGGCAAAGCGTCTGAAAGCTGCCAGAATCCGCCGCAATAATTAGTCCGGTTAAAATCATCGTTTCATCCGCTTATTTGTTGGTTTTTTCAATAAATCTGCATCTGTCAAAGACACAATCCCGCTAAAATCTGTAGAGCATGGCCTTGATTTAATGTAGGGCAACACCTTACAATTATTTGGGCTGTTGGATTTCAGTCCAGCGGATGGCTTCATGCAGCAGTTGGGTGGCGTTGTCGAGAGCGAGCTTTTCCTTGATGCGCGCGGAATAGGTCTGGACGGTTTTGAAGCCGATGTGCAGTTGGTCGGCAATCTGGCGCGTATTGCGTCCGCTGCCCAGCAACTGGAAAATTTCCAGTTCGCGGTCGCTCAGATGATCTGCGGGGGAGCCGGCTGATACCGGATGTCCTTCAACAAATTTTTCAGCCATCGCGTCGGAAATTTTTTCGCTGATGTAGAGTTTCCCGTCGAGCACGGCATGTATGGCCTGGAGGATTTTTTTTGTGGCCTCGCGCTTCATGATGTAGCCCCGCGCGCCCGCGCGCAGGGCGCGCTCGGCGTAAAGCGATTCGTCGTGCATGGAAAGCACGATCATGGCCACGCCGGGGTGGCTGGCCTTGACGTTTTTGATCAGTTCGATTCCCGAACCGCCTTCGAGCGAGATGTCCACGATGGCGATGTCGGGACCGGCGGTGCCGATGAGTTCAAAGGCCTGGGGCGCATTGCTTGCCTCGCCGCAGACGTGCAGGTCGGGCTGTTCATTGATCAGGTTGGCGAGCCATTCGCGCACCAGCGGATGGTCGTCAACCAGAAGGATTTTACTTTTTTGTGCCATCAGTTTCGCGTGAAGTTACAGTGGCGGCGGGCAGTGTGCAAGTGACACGCGTGCCGTGATGCGGCAGGGACTCAATCTCAAAAATCCCGCCAATCATGCTGGCGCGATAAGCCATGATGCGCAGCCCCATCCCATTTGTGGGGTGAGCGTCTTTACGCAGTCCGGTGCCGTCGTCGGTGACGGTCAGCACGGTTTCGCCGTCCGCAGAATCAAGGCCGATGTTGATGCGTCTGGCTTTGCCGTGCCTGATCGCGTTGGAAATCGCCTCCTGTGCGATGCGATACAAATGGGTGATGGTGCTCGCGTCGTGCAGCGGGATTGCCTGGGGACATTCAAACTTGCAGGAAATGTTGAAGCGTTCGCTGGTGCCGGTCGCCAGTTCCTGAAAATTGTCCACGAACCTCTCGGCCTGCATTTCAGAGGGATGCAGGCCGCGCGCGAGCGTGCGGGTCAGGTCAATGGCTTCCTCGACAAGCTCCACCAGCCTGTTTGCCGCCGCCGCTTCCGGCAGCGCTTTGTCCTTCAATCTTTGGCCCAGAACCTGGCCTGCCAGCGCCGTGCCAGTCAGATGCTGGCACAAGCTGTCGTGCAAGTCGTGGCCGATGCGTCGCTGTTCGCGCTCGCCGGCTTCGATGAGTTCCTTTTCCAGCCGCCGGCGTTCCTGCATTTCCTGGGTCAATGCCGCAGTCCGCTGGCGCACATGTTTTTCCAGCTCCCGGTGCAGGATAAAAATACGCACCACCACCAGATAGAACGTGCATATCATCATTGAGTTCCAGACCGGGACAAACCAGTCGGAGAAACGCCAGCCGGCGGTAATATTGGCGATAAGCCAGGTAATTACGCTCGACACTGAAATTGCGACCGCAAAAGAAGTGCCGACGCGCCACACGGCCAGAAGTATCGGAACCAGATAAAGCATGAAAAAGGAGATTTCATAACCGGTGATGTAATCGAAGAATCCGATTAAAGCCACAAGTCCGACACAGGCCGCCGCCACAAATGGCCTCGACCGCATTTCATTTTTTTTCAAGCGCGCTTCCATGTAATTCCAGAATGGAACCCGGCATCAGCGCCGGGACATATTGTGCTAATGATTCCAACGCAAAAAACGGAGAATTTCGCGGCACGATTTTGTGCGTGAAAATTTATGGCACTGCGTGCGACGGTGTCAGGGTGGAGAGTGAACATTCCACTTGAGGGATCGAACCCACGCTGGTCACGGTGTAGGTGCCGCCCGCCGGGCAGTCGGGAATGCTGCTGGCGGAGTTTAACCTGATATAGGCCGAAACAGTGCTGACGCTTGGAATGGAAGCACCGCTCGGTTGACCGCTTTCCAAGGCCCACTGGTTGATGCCAGCTTCAATCTGGCGAAGATTGCTGATGCAGGCATTGGCCTGCGCGGTGGCACGGGCTTTGATGAAATTGGGAATCGAAATCGCAGCCAGCAGGCCGATGATGGCCACCACGATCATAATTTCCACCAGCGTGAAGCCCGGTTCACGTCTTTTTAGGGTCTTCATAAACGATTTCTTCCAAACCATGGCATGAATAAGACAACAGGCAGGTTGCAATCATTGCAAATAATGCTCACCTACTGCCTGCTCCAATCACAACATTAATTCCATTTTAACATCCACTGATGATAAAGTCCAAGCAAAAGCCTCTGGAATCTGCGTTTATTGCAGCGTCATTTTAGGGCGCGGGATCATGATTTCTTCGTCCGGGTTCAAAGCAAATCTTCCGTTTTCTTCGAGACGGTTTTGGAGTATCCTGCTCTCCGTGAATTTGACCGGACAAATGACGCAACTGGCGAAACAGGCCAGAACTGCGTCGCGCGAACTCGCCAAACTCGCCACGGCGGAGAAAAACGCCTGCCTGCTCGCGATGGCCGATGCGCTCGAAAATAATTCCAGCGCAATCAAGGAAGCCAACGCGCTTGACATGGAAGTCGGTGCGAAATTGGGTTTGTCGTCCGCCATGCTCGACCGGCTCAAGCTCGACGATAAAAGAATTTCTGCAATTGCGAATGGCTTGCGCGAAGTCGCGGCGTTGCCCGATCCCGTCGGAAGAATTTTCGATGAGCGCGTCCGGCCAAACGGCCTCAAGCTCCAAAAAATTTCCACGCCGATTGGCGTCGTGGTCATCATTTACGAATCGCGCCCGAATGTGACGGCGGACGCGGCGAGCCTTTGTTTCAAGTCCGGCAACGCGACGATTTTGCGCGGCGGCAAGGAGGCGTTGAATTCCAATTTGCTCATCGCTCAAATCATGATTGAAGCTGGCAAAAAAACTTTGCCGAATTTTCCCGAACACGCGATCCAGGTCTTGCCGACGCCCGACCGCGAGGCGATTCCGATTTTGCTTTCGCTTACTCAATACGTTGATCTCTGTATGCCGCGCGGCGGAGAAAGTTTGATTCGTGCCGTTGCGGACTGCTCAAAGGTTCCCGTCATCAAGCATTACAAGGGCGTCTGCCACGTTTTTGTGGACGCGGATGCCGATTTGAAAATGGCCGAAGAAATTGCGATGAACGCAAAGGTTCAGCGTCCCGCCGTCTGCAACGCGATGGAAACTTTGCTCGTGGACAAAACTGTCGCGGAAAAGTTTCTTCCGCAGATTGCGCAGATGTTCGCAGACAAAAAAGTGGAGTTGCGCTGCGATGCCGAAAGTTTTGCCGCGCTTTCAAAACTAAACATTAATAATTCAAAATTAAAAACTGTTTCCGAGCAGGATTGGTTCACGGAATACAACGACTACATCTTGAACGTCCGAGTCGTGGACGGCGTGCGCGCCGCGATTGACCACATCAATTTCTACGGCTCGGCGCACTCGGACAGCATCGTCACGCGGAACGAGGCGCACGCGAAACAATTTCTCGCCGAAGTGGATTCGGCGGCGGTGTATTGGAACGCGAGCACGCGGTTCACCGACGGTGGCGAATTCGGCATGGGCGCGGAGATCGGCATCAGCACCGACAAAATCGGCGCGCGCGGCCCGATGGGTCTGGACGAATTGACCAGCTACAAATGGCTGGGCCTCGGCAATGGACAAATCAGGACTTAATAAGCCACAGATGGACACAGATGAAACACAGATGGGAAAATGTTTTGTCCGCAGATTGCGCAGATTTTCGCAGAATTGTTTTCAGCGGATTAATCTGCGTGAATCCGCGAAATCTGCGGATGCCTTTATCTGTGTTTCATCTGTGCCCATCTGTGGCTAAAAACTTGTGAATTCACCCGCCGAACAAGCCAAGTTCATCCGCGACTCGATTCCGCCCGGCGGACTTTTTGCCGGGCTGGAATGGAAGATTTCGCCCGCGCCGTTTCCGCTGGGCGAAAACCTGGCGAAGGAAATTGAATCGTTGGGCCGCGTGCTGTTGCAATTTTATCGCGCGGTCAATTTGCTTTACCGTAAAAGCGTCGAGGGCAAGCAGCCGAAATGGGTTGCGCGCTGGCTTGATCTCGGCAAGCCACACGAACTGATTGAGCTTCAGCGTTCGCCCGCTTTCAAAAATGAAATCCCGCGCGTGATCCGTCCCGACATTTTGTTGACGGAAAACGGTTTCAGCATCACGGAACTGGATTCCGTTCCCGGCGGCATCGGTTTGACGGCGTGGCTGAATCAAACTTACTCGAACTCCGCAGTGAGAGGTGAGAAGGGTGAAGTGATTGGCGGCGCGGACGGAATGATTCGCGGGTTTGAATCCATCTTCGGTGATGCGAAGCAAATCCATGTTGTCGTTTCCGAAGAAGCGAAAACTTATCACCCGGAAATGGAATGGCTGGCGCGGCAACTCGGTGCGCGTTTTTCCGTTCGCGATTCAAAATTCACAGACTTCAAATCGGGAGAGGCAGTTTATCGTTTTTTTGAATTATTTGACCTAGCCAACGTCCCGAATGCCGAGACAATTCTAAACTTGGCGCGACATTCCAAAATCCTTGTTGAAACAGAGCGTTCTGAAACAAAAGTTAAAGGTAATCTAACCATACTTGATAGGATTCAATTGACGCCGCCGCCCAAGCCGATGTTCGAGGAGAAGATGCTGTTCGCGCTTTTGTGGAATCGCAACCTGCAAAACTTCTGGCGGCAGGAATTGGGCGAAGGTTTTCTGGCGCGGATGAAAAAAATAATTCCCTACACCTGGCTCGTTGACCCGGCACCGATGCCGCCGCACGCGGCAATTCCTGAATTGAACCTGACCGACTGGCAACAACTCAAAACGCTTTCCCAAAAAGAACGCGATTTGATTTTGAAGGTGTCCGGCTTTTCGGAAAGCGCGTGGGGGGCGCGCGGGGTTTTTCTCGGCAGCGATTTGTCGCAGGCCGACTGGAGCGCGGCGGTGGACGTGGCGCTGCGCGACTTCGAAAAATCGCCGAGCGTTTTGCAGCGTTTTGAAAAGCCGAAAATAGTCGAGGCAAGCTGGTTTGATTTCCAGAGGAACGAAGTCGTGCCAATGAAAGGCCGGGCGCGGCTGTGTCCGTATTATTTTGTGAGCGGCGAAGGCGACGCGGCGCGTCCGCAGCTTGGCGGCGTGCTGGCAACGATTGTTCCCGCCGACAAAAAAATCGTCCACGGCATGACGGACGCGATTCTCGCGCCGTGCGTGGCTTGAGTTTCACCTGCGGACGGCCGCCAAAATTTACACCGGCTGCTGCTGCGTGAGGCAGTGCAGCGAGCCGAAGCCCCAGACTAAATCCACGGCGTGGATGCCTATGACGGGACGGTCGCGGAACAGTTCGCCCAAAATGCCGAGAGCGACGCGGTCGTTCGGGTCGTTGAACGTCGGCACGATGACGGCGGCGTTGCAGATATAAAAATTCGCATAGCTCGCCGGCAGCCGCACGCCGGCAAAATGCAGCGGCGACGGCATCGGCAACTCCACGACTTCCGGCTTGCCGCCGTCTTCGAGCCGCAAATCCTGGATGCGCTCCCAATTTTCAGCGAGCGGCTGGTAATTTTCGTCGCGCGGATTTTTTTCGCGCACGAGCACGAGCGTTTTGGCGTTCACGAAACGGCAGATGTCGTCAATGTGTCCGTGCGTGTCATCGCCCTTCGGGCCTTTGGCGAGCCAGAAAATATTTTTGACGCCGAGATAATTTTGCAGCGTCGCCTCGATCTCCTTTTTGCCGAGACCGGGATTGCGGACTTGGATTTTGGGATCGAGGTAGCATTCTTCGGTGGAAATCAACGTGCCGCGCCCATTTAATTCAATTCCGCCACCTTCGATGGCGAACGGTTTGCCATTGTGTTCAGCGTGAAATAATTTTTTGCCAAGAACTTTTGCAGCAGTTTCAGGAACTTTTGTGTCCTTGTGCCAGTTGTCATATTTTGCCCAGCCGTTGAAATGAAAATGGACGATGGCGGTTTCCGACTTTGGACTTTGGACTTTGGACTTTGGACTTCTTTTGACGAAGATCGGCCCGGTGTCGCGCGTCCAGCCGCGATTCGTCGGATGTATGACGAACTGAATCTTCCGCAAATCCACGCCGACATGCTTGAAGACGCGTCGAGCAAAATTTTCGTCCGCCTTGTGCCGGACAATGAGCCGGATATTTTCGCCGACGGAAATTTTCCGCACCATTTCACCATAAACCCACGGAATGGTTTCAAATTTTCCCGGCCAATCGCTTGTATTGTGAGGCCAGCCGAGCCACGTCGCCTCGTGCTTTTCCCATTCGGCGGGGAAATGGTAGCCGAGTTCGGCGGGCGTGGCGGCGTTGGCGATTTTCGGTTGCGGCATAAAAGTCGCGCTGAAAATAACCGCTTAAATTTAAAACCAAAGAAATTTTTACCGCAGAGACGCCGAGGCGGAGAGCCAGCTTTCAAATTTCAAAAATTCAGCCTTCATTTTTCTCTGCGACTCTGCGACTCTGCGGGTCATAAATTTTATGGCAAAGAAAAAACAAACGAAAATTTCCGGCGGACCCGTTTCGCAATTCATCCAGCACCATTATCGCCACTTCAACGCCGCGTCGCTCGTGGACGCCGCGAAGGGTTACGTCGCGCACCTCGACGGCGGCGGCAAAATGATGATCACGCTCGGTGGTGCGATGAGCACGGCAGAACTCGGCCTTTCGCTCGCCGAGATGATCCGCCGCGACAAGGTGCATCTCATCACCTGCACCGGCGCGAATCTGGAGGAGGATGTTTTCAATCTCGTGGCGCACGATTATTACGAACGCGTGCCGGGCTATCGCTCGTTGACGGCGGAGGACGAACAGGCGTTGCTCAACCGACACATGAACCGCGTGACGGACACCTGCATTCCTGAAGGCGAGGCGATGCGCCGCATGGAAAAAGCCATGCTCGAAGTCTGGACCGACGCCGACAAAAAGGGCGAACGCTATTTCCCGCACGAATTTTTCTACAAGGTTTTGTTGAGCGGCAAATACGAAAAGTATTATCAGATTGATCCGAAAGATTCCTGGATGCTCGCGGCGGCGAAAAAGAATCTGCCCATCGTCGTGCCCGGCTGGGAAGACGCCACGCTCGGCAATATGTATGCCGCCGCCGTCATCCGCGGCGACGTGAAGAACGTCCACACCGTCCGCACCGGCATCGAATACATGACGTGGCTCGCCGAGTTTTACACCCGCACGGCCACGAAGAAAAGCACGCTCGGCATGTTCCAGATCGGCGGCGGCATTTCCGGCGACTTCCCGATCTGCGTTGTGCCGATGCTGCATCAGGATTTGCTGCGCACCAGCGTGCCGCTCTGGGGTTACTTCTGCCAGATCAGCGATTCGACGACGAGCTACGGCAGCTATTCCGGCGCGGTGCCGAACGAAAAAATCACCTGGGGCAAACTCGGCGTGAAGACGCCGAAATTCATCATCGAATCGGACGCCACGATTGTCGCGCCGCTGATTTTTGCGCATGTTCTTGGGTGGTAAAAATAATTTCGGCAATGGACACAACCATAAAACAACGAGCACCGCGCAACCGCACGTTGGAATTGTCGGAGTCGGAGAAATTTTTTTACGCAAAGGAACTGCTGCGTTCACCTTTACCTAAAGATGCGGACAAATTACTAAATCAAATTGTATGTGGCGATGCCTTGGCGGTTTGCCCGGAACTGCCAAAAGCGTTTGTTGACCTGCTGATTCTCGATCCGCCCTACAACCTCGACAAAAAATTTGGTGGCGAACATTTCCGCGAAATGACGCTCGCAGAATATGAGAAATGGTTTGAAAGCTGGTTTATCAAAATGCTGCCAACGCTGAAACCAAACGCCACACTTTATGTTTGTGGCGACTGGAAATCTTCGGCGGCGTTGCATCGCGTTTTGGAACGGCACGTCACCGTTCGTAACCGGATTACTTGGGAGCGCGAAAAAGGGCGCGGCGCAAAAGCAAACTGGAAAAACGCCAGCGAAGACATTTGGTTTTGCACGCTGTCGAATGACTACCATTTCGACGTTGAAGCGGTAAAACTGAAACGCAAGGTCATTGCACCTTACCGCGAAAATGGTTTGCCAAAAGATTGGGATGAGACGGACGACGGCGATTTTCGTCTGACGCATCCTTCAAATCTTTGGACGGATTTGACCGTGCCATTCTGGTCCATGCCGGAGAACACCGACCACCCCACGCAGAAACCGGAAAAACTCATCGCCAAACTGATGCTCGCAAGTTCGCGCGCAGGCGACTTTGTTTTCGATCCGTTTCTTGGATCGGGCACCACCGCCGCCGTGGCAAAAAAACTTGGCCGGAATTTTTTAGGCATTGAACTGAATGAAACTTACGCCTGCCTGGCTGCCAAACGGGTTGAACTGGCTGAATCCGGCAAAAGCGTGCAAGGCTATTCCGGCGGTTTTTTTTGGGAACGCAATACGCTGGCGATGCAAGGGCGTGAAACCAAAAATGATTTTGACCGGCAGCCGGTGTTGCTGGAAAACACGACAACTTACAAAGTGAAGGCCAAGCGAAGAGCATGAACTCTCCCATTTTCAATTCAGGCGCGAATGTTGAAATTGAGAACAAAGTTCTCAAGCTGCTCAACGAACAGGTTGATTTTTTATCGGAGCGAACAGCCGAAAGCACGCGGGCGGCGGGTGATGCCATTCAATCCATAATCGAAGATAACTTCGAAAAAATTCTTGGTGAACACGGCGGCGAGTATTCAGCCAGCTTTGCTCGGCGCGCGATGGCGGATTTAGTCTTCAAGGACAAGTTGGCAAATTACTACGTCGTGGACGTGAAAACTCACCGTGAAGAAACGGCATTCAATATGCCGAACCTCACGTCCGTTGACCGGCTGGCGCGTTTTTACGAAGACGACAGCAATTATTTCGTGATGCTCATGGTGAAATACGGCGTGACCGGCACGCGCGTCACCGTTCGCAAAGTTCACTTCGTGCCGATTGAATATTTAAAGTGGAATTGCCTGACGATTGGCGCGCTCGGCACGGGACAAATTCAAATTGCCAATTCCAAACACATTGAGATTGATTCCACAAAAACCCGGCGGACTTGGATGCTGGAGTTTTGCGACAATATTTTAGAATTTTATCCGCGCGAAATTGCCAAAACCACCAGGCGGATCGGCCAGTTTGAGAAAGTGAAGGAATTCTGGTTGGCAAAAAAAGACGCATAGACATGAAACCAAACGATTTTTCAGACGCGCGCGTGCTGGTGACCGGCGGCGCGGGCTTCATTGGCAGCGCGCTCGTCTGGGCGCTGAACCGGCGCGGGTGCGACAACATCGTCGTCTGCGACATCCTCGGCTCGGACGAAAAATGGCGCAACCTCACGCCGCTGCGCTTCGCAGATTATGTCGAAGCTGCCGACCTGCAATCACGTTTGCAAAGCGGCGCGCTGGGGAAATTTGATCTGGTGCTGCACCTGGGCGCGTGTTCGTCCACGACGGAAAAGGACGCGACGTATCTTATCAAAAATAATTACGAGTTCACCAAAGACCTCGCGGTCTGGTCGCTCGCGAACAAAACACGTTTCGTCTATGCGTCGTCGGCGGCGACTTATGGCGACGGCGCGCAAGGCATGGAAGATGACGACACGAAGCTCGACACGCTGCGCCCACTGAATATGTATGGCTACTCGAAGCATTTGTTCGATCTGCACGCCAAGCGCGCCGGTTTTTTGAACAAAATTGTCGGCCTGAAATATTTCAACGTCTTCGGCCCGAACGAGGATCACAAGGCTGATATGCGCTCGCTTGTCCACAAAAGTTTTACGCAGGTGCAGAGCAAGGGCGTCATTCAGTTATTCAAGAGTTATCGCAAAGATTTCAAGGACGGCGAACAGAGGCGCGATTTTCTCTACGTCAAAGACGCGGTCGCGATGACGTTGCATCTTGCCTGCAACAAAAAAGCTGGCGGACTTTTCAACATCGGTTCCGGCGAAGCGCGCACGTGGATTGACCTGGCCAATTCCGTTTTTGCCGCGCTCGACAAAAAACTGAAAATCGAATTCATTGAAATGCCCGAAACCATTCGCGACAAGTATCAGTATTTCACGCAGGCGGACATTTCCAAACTGCGCGCCGTCGGTTACAAGGAAAAAATCACTTCGCTGGAAAACGCCGTGGCCGATTACGTCCAAAATTATCTTGTGCCGGACAAGCGGCTTGACCCGGAAGTTCCTTGATTCGCCTGCGATTTTGACCGAATGAAGACGATGAAAATCGAGTCAATTCCTGAAAGTCAGGGTAAATTGTTGCACTGGCAAATCCATTGGGTTCGGCAGGCACTTGCTGCGGCCGAGTTTGCTGCCCGGCCTGATTGAAAGTGAATGGACAAACGAAAAGAGCCGGATTTCTCCGGCTCTTTTGCTTCTTAATATTTTCGAAATGTAATCAGGGCTTGCGGCGAAACGCGACCAGACCAGCTACTCCTCCCACTGCCGCCAACGCGAGGGTTGAAGGTTCGGGAGCGGCAGTAACCGTGCCTGAAACAAGGAAATTATCAATGCGGTCGGTTCCAGAAGCACCCACGTTGCCGCCGTTAATGGCACCGCCGGTTGTTGCACTATCATCAATCACACGAAAATAAAGAGTGCTGGCCGTATCAAGGGCGGTGATTGAGCTTAAGTCAAAACTTTCTATAGTTCCCTGACCCGCAGTCGAAGAGGACCAGGTAATACCAGAAGTGAGCGTATAATCGGTTTGAAACGCGGTGAATGACGACCCGTCGGTGCTATAGGAAAAAGTGTATGTCTTCGGACCTGTCGCACTGCCATTTTGGTCGTATGATACAGTGAGTCCGCTGTAAGTGTTATCAATCAAATCCAGCGAAACCGTAAATTGAGAATAATCTCCCAGTGCATTGGTGTTCACACTAAAAGAACTGGGGGAACCATCACCTGCCGGATGTGACCAAGTAGATAAACTGGCATGAACTCCGGTGGCGGAGCCGGTTCCAATGTCAGCGGCAATGGGGCCGATAGTAGTGCTGGTGCCTGTAATGAGATTGCTTGTTGTTTCAAAAGTCCAATCGGCAAGAATGTCGGCATTGGCGCTCATGAGTGAAATCGCCACAAATCCGGCGGCAAGTGCAACGAGTTTTTTCATAGGTTTTCTTAAGATTAGATCACGTTTTTTGTTTTATTTTCTCATCAAATCCTTCTTCAGAAGCACGCGCTCATTATTAGCTGAACTCCGCAGAAAATTCAAGTTACAAACGTGTGAAGTTATCCACAGATTTGCTTGCCAAAACCATGGAGTCAATTCATTCGCGGTCAATAACGATTGATTCCGCAGAAATGTCGGGCGGATTAGGACACTACCTGTTCGTTTTCGGTGCTGACTGGTTTACTTTCGCCCTTCAACGCCGCGATCACCGCATGCCAGGCCAGAATCGCGCACTTCACCCGCGCCGGATATTTGTGGACGCCCGCAAACACCGCAAGTTTTCCGACATCGCCCAAAATTTTCCCGGTCATGACCATTTCGTGGACTTGCCGGAACATTTTTTCCACGTCGGATTTCGTCTTGCCTTTCGCGAATTCCGTGAGCAGCGATGCCGACGCCTTGGAAATGCAGCAGCCCGAACCGGTGAAGCTGATGTCGGAAATGTTTTCGCCGTCGAGCGTGAGAAACAGTTTCAACTGGTCGCCGCAAATCGGATTGCGCCCTTGCGCCGAGCAGGTGGCCTGCGGCATTTCGTGGAAATTCCGCGGCTGCTTGCAATGGTCAAGAATGACCTGCTGATAAAGATCGTTGATGTCGTCGAACATTTTTCACTTTCCGAGCAAATGCGGATTTGCCTCGAGCCGATCCCAAATCAATTTGTCCAATTCCTCGCGCACCGGCGCACATTTCACGCGCTCGATGATTTCGCCGGCGAAGGCGTGGATCAACATCTGCCGCGCCGTGTCCGTGCCGATGCCGCGCGAACGCAGATAAAAAATACTCTCGTCGTTCAACTGGCCGATGGTCGCGCCGTGCGTGCATTTCACGTCGTCGGCGTAAATCTCCAATTGCGGCTTCGTGTCCGCCGTCGCATCGTCGGAAAGCAGAAGATTTTTATTCGTCTGCTTCGCGTCGGTTTTCTGCGCGATGGGATGAACGTAAATCCGCCCGTGAAAAACGCCCTTCGATTTGTCGTCGAGGATGCCGTTGAAATACTCGTGGCTCGCGCAATGCGGCTGCGCGTGCTCGACGATCATGTGATGGTCAGCGAGCTGCTCGTCCTTTGTTAGATAAAGTCCGTTGAGAATACATTCGAGACCTTCGCCCGCGAGTTTCGTGCGGATGTTCGTGCGCGACAGTTTTGCGCCGAGCGCGAAGGAATGGACGCTGACGTTGCTCGCGCGTCCGAATTCACCGGCGATCGTCGCGATGTGAAACGCATCCGCCGCTTCGTCCTGCAGCTTGATGTGTTCGACGGCGGCGTTTTCGCCTGCAAGAATTTCCGTCACCGCGTTTGTGAAATACGCGACGTTGCCGGTGCTGATGTAACTTTCCACGACGGTCAACTTGCTGTTCGCCCCGGCGATGACGAGGTTGCGTGGCTGAATCACTTCGCCGTAATTTTTCGCTGACGAAATGTAAATCAAATGAATTGGCTCTGCGATTTCCGCGCCTTGCGGAACAAAAATAAACGCGCCATCGGTAAAAAACGCCTGGTTCAGCGCGACAAAGGCGTTGTTCGCCGTGTGCGCGTATTTGCCCAAATGCTTTTCGATGAGAGCGGAATCTTTCGCAAGCGCGGCGGAAAGATTTTCAATCCGCGCGCCGCCAGACTCCGGCTTGATGCTGGAAAGTTTCGCGCAGAAAAATCCGTTCACGAACACGAGCCGGTTTCCGGGCAGCTTTGCGAAAGCGGCCTCGTTCAAAACTTTGCTCTCCGCGCCATTGACCACGGCTTCGCGCGCGGGCTTGAACGGCAGTTGCGCGATGGGCGCGACGTTGGTAAAACGCCAATCTTCGTCGCTTAATTTTGGAAAACCCTGGTCGGCAAAACTGGCGATGCCGGCTTTACGAACCGGCGCGAGCCACTTCGGCTGTGGCGACGCCGATTCCATCTGCAAAAATTTTCCGACCAGCAATTCCGTCCCGTTGTTTGCTTTTTGCGTCATAGTCAACTTTCTATCGAACCAATAGTTTTCCATGCAATCTGGTTGCGTGCAAATTAAAAACTCGACGCAAAAGGGGGCGCGCGAAGGACGCGAAGGCGACGAAGGAAAAAAATAATTCCGTTCCAAACCTTCGCTGACTTCGCGTCCTTCGCGCGAATTAAATTTTACCTTAAACCGTTTGGCTGGCAACCTGTCCGCCATGTTGTCATCGGAAGAAATTCAAAACGCATTGAAGTCTGTCAAGTATCCCGGCTACTCACGCGACATCGTTTCGTTCGGCCTCGTCAAAGAAATTTCCGCCGCCAATGGCGCGGTCAGCGTCACAATGCAATTGACCTCGCCGAATCCAGAAGCCGCGCAGCAAATAAAAATTGAAAGTGAGCGCGTCTTAAAAAGTTTGCCGGATATAAAAAATGTTTTTGTCGAAGTGCGCCAGCCCGCCGCCGGCTCCGCAGCGCCGACCAATCCGTTCGCGAATCAAAATAAAGTTTCCGGCGTAAAAAAAATAATCGCCATCGCCAGCGGCAAAGGCGGCGTGGGCAAATCCACTTGCTCCGTCAATCTCGCGTGCGCGCTCACGCATCTTGGCGCGAAAGTCGGTTTGCTCGATTGCGACATTTACGGGCCGAGCATTCCGCTGATGATGGGCGTTCACGAAAAACCGACCGTCAACGCCGCCGAGCGCCTCTTGCCGCCGTCCAATCACGGCGTGAAGGTGATGAGCATCGGGCTGCTGGTCACGGACGACCAGCCGGTGATCTGGCGCGGGCCGATGATCACGAAGACCATCCAGCAATTTCTCCTCGCGGTCGAGTGGGGCGAGCTGGATTTTCTGCTCGTGGATCTGCCGCCGGGCACGGGCGACGCGCAGCTTTCGCTCTGCCAGACCGTGCCGCTCGACGGCGGCGTCATCATCAGCACGCCGCAGGAGGCGTCGCTCGGCGTCGTGCGCAAAGGCATCGCGATGTTCCGCAAGGTGAACGTGCCGATCCTCGGCATCGTGGAAAACATGAGCTATTTCACCACGCCGAACGGCGAGCGCGTGGAAATTTTCGGTCACGGCGGTGGCAAGGACGAAGCCGCGCGGCAAAATGTTCCGTTCCTCGGCGAAGTGCCGATCTTCACCGAAATCCGCGAAGGCGGCGACCGCGGAATGCCGATCGTGGTTTCCACGCCGAACCACGCGGCGGGCAAGGCGTTTATTCAGATCGCGGAAACGCTGCGGAAAAATCTGAAATAATTTTCAGCCACGGATGAAACACAGATTTTTGTCGCGGAGCGACGGTGGAAATTAGCCAGCTACGAAGTGGCTGGTAACACGCCCGACAAATTTAACCGTCCTGAAAGGACGATGGATTCCGCCGTCCCTTCAGGACGTTTCATTTTGTGAATCGCAAACCCGGCACAATGTGCCGGGCTAATTTCCGGCGTCGTTGCGCGACTCCGGCAAAAATCAGGGCGACAACCTTTTCAAAACGCGCTAGGCTCAAGCACCAATGAAACCGGCGGCTGATTTTCACAAGTCCAGTCCAAAGAAAATTTCCGTGGATTTGTCGGCGTTCACACTGGTTGAACTGCTGGTGGTCATTGCAATCATCGCAATTCTCGCCGCGCTTTTGTTGGCAGCTTTATCTCGTGGTGTGGGGTTGGCACGAAAAACTTATTGCGCCAATAATTTGCGACAACTTGGACACGCTATGCAATTATTCGTCGGCGATAACCACGCTTATCCGCTGGAATCAAATCCAGATTATGACAAAGGCGCATATCCAAATCATTACGACTTTTGGGATTTGGCTTTGGATCATGAACTGGGCTTCGAGAATAACTCCCACCAAGCGGATTACATAAACAAAGGAATTTGGAAATGTCCGGCGGCAACGCGTCCAGCCGACTGGCCACCCGGTGCGGGTTCAAGCAAAGCTGGAGCTAATACGGTTTATGAATCTTATGGCTACAATTCTTGTGGAATGGGAATGTCCGCACAAATGGATACAAATTCGTTCGGACTTGGCGGCCAATACAAATGGCAGAAATCAAATCCAACTGTGCCGCCTGTGCCAGAATCCGAAGTTGCAAGTCCGAGCGAAATGATGGCAATTGGAGATGGATATATCGGCCACGACAATTTGCTTTTTGGTGGCGTATCAAGAATTTGGAGAACTTACTATGTGCCTCCAAGTTTGAAGCCCAATGCGAAAGACATTTCCCGTCATCAAGGCAAAGCCAACGTGGTCTTTTGCGACGGCCACGTCGAATCGCCGACGCTGCAATTTCTTTTTGCCGACACCAGCGACGCCGCCTTGTCCCGCTGGAACCGCGATCACCAGCCCCACCGCGAAAAACTTTCGCCGTGATTATTAAGGTTGAGCAAATCACCTGATTGTCGTAAGCTGAAACCGTGATGAAAAAAATCGCCGCCATCAAAGTTTTGGACAATTATCGCGTCTGGCTGCGCTTCAACGACGGCGCGGAAGGCGAGGTGGATTTTTCTTCAAAACCACGCACGGGCGTTTTTGCTTTTTGGAACAACTACGAAAATTTTCGCAAAACTCGCATCGGCGATTGCGGCGAATTGATTTGGAACGACCAGATTGATTTCTGTCCCGATTCGCTTTGGTTGCAAGTGACCGGCCAGAAACCGGAAGCGTTGTTGGATCAAAACCCGCAACTTGCCCATGCCTGAAATCAGCCGTTTCCTCGGCATCTCGATCCGGATGTATCGGGACGAACATCTGCCGCCGCATTTTCACGCGATTTACAACGAGTTCGCCGCGCAGATTTCCATCCGGCATCCGGCCATCATCAACGGCAAACTGCCGCCGCGCGTGCTCGGTTATGTGATCGAATGGGCTTCGCTGCACGAAAACGAACTGGCGCAATGTTGGGAAGCGGCGCGCAGCGACCAGGTGATTGGAAAAATTGAGCCGCTGATTTGATTTGCAAAATGAATCAGCCACGGATGAAACACAGATTGAACACGGATAAAAAAGATTTTGCGTTCACTCTGACGGAATTGCTGGTGGTCATTGCCATCATCGCAATTCTCGCCGCGCTTTTGCTGACGGCAGTTTCACAAGCCAAAGGAAGAGCCTTGCGAATCCAATGTGCGAATAATGTGCGGCAACTTGGAATTGCCCTGCGCGCATTTACAACTGAAAATAACAGTTATCCTTTGTGGGCAGATCAATCAGGCGGTGGTTGGCAAACAGCATTGCAACGAAATGAACTTACCAGCGGGAATCCAACAAATCACATTCGTTATTCCAAATGGATAAATCAGGGAATTTGGAAATGTCCGGCTGTCAATAATCAATCTCATTGGCCAACGAACGATGGTTATTACAATTTGTGTTACGGCTATAATGTTTGTGGAATGAGTTCGTGGACGGACACAAATTCACTGGGACTCGGCGGACATTATGTTTGGAATGGCTCACATTTTCCTGCCCCGCCCGTAAATGAAAGTGAAGTTGCTAATCCGAGTGAAATGATGGCAATAGGCGATGGATTTTGGGGAAACAAGAACAGTGTTGATGAAGGTTATTTATTGTGGCGAGGCAAACAGCCAGATGATTACACAAGTTACACAAAAGATGCCTACGCGCGTCATCAAGGCAAAGCCAACGTGGTATTTTGCGACGGCCACGTCGAATCGCCGACGCTGCAATTTCTGTTTGAAGACACCAGCGACGCCGCTTTGTCCCGCTGGAACCGCGACCATCAGCCGCACCGCGAAAAACTTTCACCGTGAATTTGGTAGGGCTGCGCTGCCGCGCAGCCCAAATCGGTCAGGGCGGCGCGGCAGCACCGCCCTACCTTAAACAAATTTCCAGCGCGCTGATTTGCGTCAAATCTTCCACCGCCCAGTCGGGTTTGTGCTTTTTCAATTCGTCCAGCGTCGCGCCGCCGGTGGCGACGGCCAGGACCTTTGCGCCGATGAATTTTCCGCAGCGGATGTCAAACGGCGTGTCGCCAACCACGACAATTTCCTCCGCGCGCAGGTTTTTTCCGAGCACGCGCCTGCCGCGCTCAAACGCGGCGGCGGCGATGTGGTCGCGGTCCTCGTGGTCGTCCGCAAATCCGCCGAATTGGAAAATGTCCCACAATCCATATCGGCGCAATTTGAGTTCCGCGCCAAGTTGGATATTGCCGGTGAGCAGTCCGAGCGCGGGCGGTCTCGGCAACGTCTGCAAGTCGCGGATGAATTTTTGGACGCCGTGGCAGATTTTGCCTTCGCTGTGAGCAAGGATGTGGTCGAGCCAGAAAACGTAGCGCGCGAAAAATTGCGCGAAATGCCCCGGCGTTTCGGGCAGTCCGTGCATCTTGAAAAATTCGCGGACGAGGCTGACGTCGGTGCGCCCGGCAAACTTCATTTTTTCCGCGCCGTGATGCAGGTTGAATTCCGTCGCAAAAGTTTTTTTGAAAGCCTGCGTGCCGGCGTGGCCCGTGTGGACGAGCGTGCCGTCAATGTCGAAGAGGACGAGCCGAATCATGCGGCGCGGAAGTTAGTCGTTGAAGCGCGCGGAGACAATGTTGTTTGCGCAAGAAATGAATTTAATTTGCCCGAAGCAGATAAAATTGCCCGGGCGCGGCCGGATTGACGGCGTTGGTGGCGGTGAGCGTGAAGCTGCCGCCGGGCGCGACGTTGGTGGCGACGGCGAGCCAATTCACCAGCGGCGACGCGACGTTTGTGCTCATCAACACCGTGTAGGCGGCATTGGTGATGCCATTGGTCACGGTGAAAATCAAGTTGGTTTCCGCGAGGCTGACGCCGGTGATGACTGGCGCGGGAATCGGAATGGTGTAATCGGCCACGACAGGCAGATGGTCGCTGGCGTCGGTGAGGTCGAGGTAAAGCTGCGCGGCGCTGATAAAGACCGGCCCGTTCGTGACGAGGCGGTTGTTCAGTGCGGTGTTTGCGCCGGAGTTCGCGCTACCGAGATAGGCCGTCGTGCCGTTGTTGCCGAAAGAATGATATGTTCCGGCGACGAGCGAGAGTCCGCCGGGCGTTTTGTAATAAATGTTTGTCGTCATCATTTGATAATCGTCACGGTAATGCAACGCGATGACAGAGTCCGACTTGGCCGGCAACTCGGACGTTACATTGTTATCCCAGTTGGTAGTGAGGCTGCGAGAAGGATTCAGCGGGTCAATCAACTGGTTCGTGCCGGGCGCGGTGAGCGTGCCATACATCGCCTCGCTCGCGTCGCCGGTGTTGAAATCGCCAACGTGCAGAATCCGCGCGCCCACCGGCAGCGTCGTCATCATGTTGCTGCGGACGATGAACGCTTCTCCCGCGCGGGAATTGGCGTTGTTCGCAGTGCTGCTCGAGCCGGATTTGTAATGGCTCACATAAATATAAAAAATATTGGACGCATTCGTCGCGACGCCAGCGGGCGCAAATTGATAGCGCATCACTTCGCGATATTCTCCCGAAAGTCCCGAACTGACGCCGCCCAACTGGCTCGTTCCGCCCGGCGGGTCAACCGGCGTGGACGCGAGCAATTGCACCGTGCGCGTGTTAAAGACAACCGCGTTTGGGCCGTTTCCGACCGTGGGATCGCCGCCAAAGGCTTCAGTCGCCTGATACGGGCTGTTTGAATACATCCCGGCTATTTCGTAAAATGAATTGAGGCCGTTCACGATGGGCGCGACTGTTTGCGCATTGCCCGTTGTTTCTTGCAACGCGACAATGTCAACCGCCTGTGCCGGATCATTCCCGACAATTTCTTCGCCGATGCCTTCGAGCACGCCGCCGGACTGCACCGCCGCCGAATTTGTCGGCGGAGCGATCAAACCCGGCAACGGCGGCCCTTCGGCGGCCGAAGTCACGATGTTTGTAAAAGTAGGTTGCTTGTTGGTCACGCCGATGTCGGCCTCGATGTTGTAAGCGACGATGCGCAACGTCCGCGTCTGGGCTGAAGCGGCGAACTCCGCCGCCAAACTGACAGCGCAAATCAGGAAGAGGAATTTCATAACCTTGAAAAATCAGGGGCAAAATAATATAACCTACCGTTTTTGATTGTAACAATTTTGCGAATACTTTTGAAAGACCAGTCCTTCCGCGCGTCGCCGCAAAGATTCATCCGGCAAGAATTCCGCCAATTCAACTTTCCATTTTCCTCGCGCAGCAGCACGCATCGCAATTTCCCAATCATCTCGCTTCAACAAAATTGGCGGCGGCTGCACCGATCCTTGTATCAACAATCCCGATCTATTCCGCCGCTGCGCTGCGCCCGCGATTTTTTTGCCGTGCCAGAGCAGATCAAACTTTTCGTGGCCGGCGAAACATTGTCCCGGCAGGGATTTTTTGCAACTCGGCGCGAGTTCGGTTTCGATTTTTAATTTCGCGAACGCGTTTTGAATCCATTCGTGGATGCGACGGTAGCTTTCTTCCGCCTTCAACAAATGCCATTCGTGATTTGGCGGGACGACAAAACTGTAAGTCCAGTCCGCGTCATGCGGCACGATGCCACCGCCCGTCGGGCGACGGATGACCGGACGCAAATGCGTCGTGCGTTCCACTTCGGAAAATTTTTGGAAATATCCAAACGTCGCCGCCGGTTCCGTCCAGCCATAAAAACGCAAAACCGGTTTGCCAAGCCGCGAAACATTTTCAAGCAACGCCTCGTCCAGCGCCATGTTGAAAGCCGCGTCGCACTTGCCGGAATTGAGATAAAACCAATTCATTGAACTTCAGATTAGCCACAGAGGCACAGAGACGCAGAGAAAATTATTTTTCAACCTCTGTGCCTCTGCGTCTCTGTGGCAAAGATTCTTTAACTCCGATTCGTGGACACCATTTCAGCACTTCGCAGTTCGCGCAATCCGGTTTGCGCGCGTAGCAGCGCCGACGCCCGTGCCAGACGAGCCAGTGGCTGAACACCAGCCAGTATTTCTGCGGCAGCAGTTTCATCAGCGCGAGTTCGATTTTTTCCGGCGTCCGTTCCGTGACCAGACCGAGCCGATGCGACAATCGTATCATGTGCGTGTCCACGACGACGCCGACGACCACATCGAACGCATTTCCGAGGACGACGTTCGCCGTCTTGCGCCCGACGCCGTCGAGCTGGATCAATTCCTCCATCGTGCGCGGCACTTCGCCGCCGTGACGCTCGACGAGTTTGCGGCAGCAATTCTGGATGTTCTTCGCCTTGCTGCGGAAAAATCCGGCGGACTTGATGAACTGCTCCAGTTCCGCGCGCGGCGCGTCCGCGAAATCCGCCGCCGAGCGGTATTTTTTGAACAGTTCAGGCGTGATGAGGTTGACGCGCTTGTCCGTGCATTGCGCCGAAAGGATCACGGCGACGAGCAATTGGAGCGGGTTCGCGTAAGTCAGCTCGCAGTGCGCGTCGGGATAAGTCTTTTGGAAACCGGCGATGATTTTTTTCAGCCGCGCGGTTTTGGTCTGGAGCGATTCACGGAACATCAGTCAAGTTCGAGAATTTCTTCCAACGCTTTTGAAACGGCGCGGAGTGTTGCGGGCGAAGCCGTTTCAATTTTCGATTTCAAACGATGACGGCCCACCGCGCGAACTTGATCAATGATTGCAACGACGGGTTTTCCCTGACAAATCACGGCGACGCTGATTGGCGGATGCGCGCGGGCGGAAGTGGAAAATGGAACGACAACCACGGTTTGCCGGAAACGGTTGAGAACGTCGGAAGTCAGCACGAGGCAAGGCCGCGTCTTCTGGATTTCCGCACCTTGCGTCGGGTCAAGGCTCACCCACCAGACATCGCCGCGCAGGATGGGCGTCATAACTAGGCCGTTTCCACGACGGGTTCGTCAAACGACTGCCAGCTTTCAATCTCGCGGTTGAGTTGAGTGTCGCGATTGGCGGCCAGACACGCGGCGGCCAGTTCTTTGCGGCGCAACTCCGTCCGCAACAGCCGCGTCACCGTGCTGGAACGCCGACGCGCCGGAGTCGTCGAAAAAAACTTTTTCGCGAGCCGGTCGGGAATGTCCAATGTGACTTGCATGAAAACAATCTGGCAGAAAAATGCGCGGAGGCAAATTCAAAAACAAATGGCGGGACAAGTCTTTTGGAAACCGGCGATGATTTTTTCAGCCGCGCGGTTTTGGTCTGGAGCGATTCACGAAACATTTGTGTTCATGCTCGCAACAGGAATTTTGTTTGAATAAAAGGAGTTTCACAATTTTGCCTTCACCACATTGTCATTCGGTCAATTTCATCTGCCTTTCCAAAAACATTCTCAAAATCTTCAACAGAACATGGAAGTGTTAACGAACTGTTGTTTTTGAACGAACCGAGGGCAACAATATTTCCTCTTTTGAAATCGGGATATTCATAACCATAAACGTCCAGGCTGAATTTGACCAATTTGCCATTCTCAAACTGAAAGGAATGTTGATTATCAGCATACGGTTTAATTTTGTCCTCCGTAATATCGGCAAGAGAAAGTTTATTGGTTGGTGAAAAACAAACCCAGATGTCTTGAAGTTCTGCTTCCGGCAGTTTTTTAGGAAATATTTCTATTTGCAAAATATGTTCTTTTTTCTTGAATACACCTTGTAATTCACCATCTGCTTGGATTGAGGCGCGTAAATCTGCGAACCAAGCGTCCTGCAAGAGCAGCCAATTAAGGCGAATTAGGTCGTTGCCTTGAGGTTTCAGTTTTAGAAGTTTTGTTGTAGAAGGGCTTAATTCAACGCCATTAATGCCCCGGAAATTCTTGTCATAGATACATGGCCCTTGAATAATTCGATTGAAATTTGTTATCAAAATGGCTTTAAGGCCGATGTCATCTGCAATTTTTTTGAATTGCTGCGGCGCGGAATCTGAAAACGGATTTTGAACCTGCGCTCGTGCAGCCATGTATTTTTCGATGGCCTGATGAGCAGATTCGTCCAACAAAACATACAGTGAATTTGAAACGGGATTAGGTCGGCCTTTTGGCCATTGCTTTGTTGCCAAACGCATCGCATCGGAATCTACATCAATATCGCCGACTGAAAATGTTGCTGGACCATATTTGTAGACATGAAGGGTATTGTCAAAAATAGACGACCCCAACAAGGTTTTAGCCGTGCTCATTGCAATTAAAACAACCAACAATCGGATTATTTTCATATGTTAGTTTTCCCATTCACTGATTTTCTCCGCAAACGCAGCCGCCAGCTTGTCAGCACGTCGTAGGTCACGGAATTTTTCAGCTTCGCGATGTCCCGCACGGTGATTTCTTCATCGCCTTGCTTGCCCATGATGACCGCTTCATCCCACATCTGCGCCTGCGGAATGTCCGTGACGTCCACCATCAACGCGTCCATCGCAATGCCGCCGAGCAGCGGCGCGCGCCGGCCGTGGATGAGCGCGCAGCCTTCGTTGCGCACGCGCGGAAAACCGTCGCCGTAACCGATCGGCAGAATCGCGATGCGCCGCTCGCTCGTCGCCGTGTAACGCATCCCGTAGCCGACGACTTCGCCCGGTTTTAATTTCTGGATCGCCGCGATTTTCGCCTTCACGGACATCACCGGCTCAATGCCAGGAATTTTCCGGCAGACCAGCGATGGAAAAACTCCGTAAAGCAAAATGCCCACACGCACCATGTCCAGATGCGCGTGCGACAAATCCAAAAAGCCGCCGCTGTTGCAGGTGTGCCGCAGCTTCACGGAAATTTTCTTTTGTTCCAGCGCGGTCAAAATTTCTTGGAAACGAGCAAACTGAAGATTTGCAAAAGTTTTTTCCGTTTCGTCCGATTGCGAAAAATGCGTCATCACGCCTTCGAGCGACAATGATTTTTCAGCGAGAATTTTTTCGATGAGCGGCAGCGCTTCGTCCCAACGCACACCGTAACGGCTCATGCCCGTGTGAATTTTGACGTGAACCGGAACTTGCTTGCCGAACTTCGCCGCGATTTTCGCGAGCGCGCGGACGTTGTGGATTTCATTCACGCAAACCGTGAGATTATGCGCCACGCACCATTCGAGTTCGGCCTCCTGCCGTTCGCCGAGCAGCAGCAACGGCGCGGTGATGCCCGCGTCGCGCAACGTCATCGCCTCTTCGAGCGTGCTCAAGCCGAAGCCCCACGCGCCTTCCTCGACCGCGACACGCGCCACGTCGAGCGCGCCGTGACCGTAAGCCTCGTCCTTCACGACGGCCATCAGCCGCACATGTTTTGGCAAGTCGCCGCGGATGAGCTGCAAGTTGCGCCGCAGCTTGCCGAGGTCAATCTCGGTCCACGCCGGGCGCTGCGGAAAATTTTCAGAACTTAAATTCATCGGACGAACAAATTGTGCCACAGATTTTCACAGATGAAACACAGATTTGAACTTCCCAATTCTGGTTGGCCAACAGAAAGCCGAAAACTGATTTTTTTTATCTGTGCCCATCTGTGTGCATCTGTGGCCAAAAAATCAAACCGTTCCCGGCGGCCACAGACTTTGGCCGACATCCGTGCGGAAATAACTGCCCACGACGCGGATTTTGCGGATGTTCGCGTAGGCTTTCGCAATCGCCGCGTCCAGTTTCGGCGCGAGCGCGATCACGTCCGCGATGCGATGTCCGGTGGCTGAAAGTTTTCCGTCCGCGTCGTGCGCGACTTCGTTCCACCAAACGTCGCAATCAAATTTGCCGGAAATTTCCAGCGGCAATTGCGGCCCGCGCACCTGCGTGAACGGATAACCGTAACCCGCCAGCGTGAGCGAACAGCCGAAGTTTAATTTGTCGTTGAACTGCAATTTCAGTTTTTCGTTTCGTGCCGTCCTCAAAACAATTTCCGCCGGATTTTTCAGCATCCGCAGAATCATCGGGCCGGACGTGACGCCGATGCGGATGTTGTATTCGATGACGTGCCATTTGCCGCCGCGCTTGATGGCCGTGACTTGCAGCGGCCCGTTGAATTTCGATTCGCGCAACCACGGCTTCAGCGGATGAATCAATTCGCGCGCGAGGCCGTATTTGTCATTTTCATCGCGCTCGACAATTCCGCCGAGCGGCGCGCCGGCGACGATGCCCATGTTTCCGTTGAAGGCGTATTTGTATTCCTGGTTTGTGACAAGCGAATAAATCTCGCCGCCGCTGACGAGCGCGATATGACCGGCCTCGGCGCGTCCAAGAAATTCCTGCAAAAAAACACCCTCGGCGTAATTTATGTGCCGCAGCCACGCGCGCGTATCGGCAACGGTCTCGCACAAAATCGTATGAATCGGGCTGGTCGGCGAGCAGAGCGGATTTTTGATGACAAACGGCTGCGGATTTTTGGCGAGAATCTTTTCGGCTTCAATCCGATTTTGCGCGACGAACGATTTTGGAAACGGAATTTTGAACTTCGCGCAAAGCTCGCGGGCGAAATCACGTTCGCGCTCAATCCGCATCGCCGCGCCTGTCGGTGAAAAAATGCCGGTGCCGGAATGAATCAAATCGTCCGCCCACGGTGCTTGCGCCCAATCAATTGACTGCGGGATGACGACATCAATTTTATTTTTGCGGATCAGCGGAACCGGATTCGGAAAAGTGTCGCGCAAAAAAGTTTTGCCGACGAGCGACGGCGGAAAGTGGCCGTAATTACGCGTGAGATAAGTCGAAACGCTCGCGCCCGTGTCTGCCAGCGCGGCGCCGACGCTGTGCGCGAACGAGCCGACGCCGAGAATCATCACGGACGGAGGCGGACTTTTTTCAACTGAAATGTTGCGCGGCATTAAATTTTCCCAATTGTTCCGCAATTTGGTTTGCAGCGCAACGCCAAGCTCGCCTCGACTTTGCCTGCCGCTCTGGTAACTTGTTTGCGTGAGTTTTGTCTCTGAATTCAATTCGTTGCCGCTCCCGTCGCTGGTGAAACGGTCGCTGGATGCCGGCAGCCATTCGGCCCGCGAAAGCATGGCGAAATCGAAATTGTCGCTGGCCGATTTCGCCAACCTGATTTCGCCGGCGGCTTCGGAATTTCTGGAGCACATGGGCTGGCGGTCGCACGCGATGACGAAGCAACGCTTCGGCAAGGTCATCCGGCTGTTCGCGCCGCTCTACCTTTCCAACGAGTGCGTCAACAACTGTTCTTACTGTGGCTTTTCCCGCGACAATCCTATTTTGCGCGTCACGCTGTCGCTGGACGAAGTGCGGCAGGAGGCGCGGGCGCTCAAGGAACAGGGCTTCCGCAACATTCTGCTCGTCGCGGGCGAACATCCGAAATTTGTCTCAAACAATTATCTTCGCGACTGCATTGCCGCGCTGCACGCCGACTGGCCGGGCATTTCGCTCGAAGTCGGGCCGATGGAAACGGCGGATTATCTTCCGCTCGTCGCGGCGGGCGCGGACGGGCTGGTGGTTTACCAGGAAACCTACGACCGGAAAGTTTACGCGGACATGCACACCGCCGGGCCGAAGCGGAATTTCGACTGGCGGCTCGAAACGCCGGAGCGCGCCTACGCCGCCGGTTTCCGCCGGCTCGGCATCAGCCCGCTTTACGGACTGGCAGACTGGCGTTACGAGGCGATTTGCGCGGCGGCGCACGCGGATTATCTGCTGCGAAATTGCTGGAAGGCGGCGCTGACCATTTCTACGGTGCGGCTGCGTCCGAGCGCCGGCGAATTCCAGGCGCTCACGCACATCAGCGACCGCGAACTGGCGCAACTCGTCTGCGCGCTGCGGCTGATGTTCCCGGACGTGGGCATTGTGCTCTCGACGCGCGAATCGGCGAAGCTGCGCGACGGGCTGGTGCCGCTGGGCGTGACGATGATGAGCGCGGGCAGCCACACCGAACCCGGCGGCTACACCGGCGCGGGCAAGGAAAAGCTGCATCAAACCGTGCGCGGCAAAATCGTGGAACTGGCGTCCGGCGCAAGCGAATGGGCACCGCAGCCGAACCGCGCGACGAACGCAACGGGACAATTCAACATTGCCGACGAGCGTTCCGCCGGCGAAGTGGCGGAATTGATCCGCAAGCTCGGCTACGAACCGGTGTGGAAGGATTGGGA
>Ga0208220_1000119_pt1 | contig 29465 bp, 27 predicted proteins | sample NGESurdeep092012_9_FD_184484 | JGI IMG/M metagenome (GOLD analysis project Ga0208220, IMG submission 184484) | Arctic peat soil microbial communities from Barrow, Alaska - NGEE Surface sample F53-1 deep-092012 (SPAdes) | ecosystem: Environmental > Terrestrial > Soil > Wetlands > Peat ...
CGCCCGGCCTGCGCTACGCCAACCTCGCGATCCGCGGGAAGATGCTCCAGCAGGTGATCGACGAGCAGGTGCCGACGGCCGCCGCGATGCGGCCCGACCTGGTCAGCATCGCGGCCGGCGGGAACGACCTGCTGCGGCCCCGGACCGATCCCGACACCCTGGCGCAGCCCTTCAACGACGCGGTGGAACGGCTGACCGGGGCGGGCAGCCAGGTCTTGCTCTTCACCGGGTTCGACCCCGGCACGTTCCCGCTCATCCGGTTCATCCGGGGCCGGGCCGCGGTGTTCAACGGCCATCTGCGGGTCATCGCCCGCCGCCACAACTGCCTCCTGGTGGACCTGTGGCCGATGCGGGTGCTGGCCGACCCGCGGATGTGGAGCGACGACCGCCTGCATCTCGGCCCCGACGGACACCGGCGGGTGGCGCTCCGGGTCTGCGAGGTGCTCGGGATACCCGTCGACGAGGACTGGCGCGAGCCCATCCCGGACGGCCCGCGCCCGGCGTCCGCCTACCGGGCCGCGCTCGCGGCGCGGCGGCAGGACGCCCAGTGGGCCAGGGACCATGCCGCGCCGTGGGTGCGCCGCCGGCTGCGCGGCGCCTCCAGCGGTGACCACATGTCACCCAAGCGCCCGGAGCTGCTACCGCTCTAGCGAGCCCGCCGGGCCGCCCGCTTTACCGGTACGCCCACGACCACTGCTGGCTGGCCTGCCCGTTGCAGGTGTAGATGTCCAGGGGCGTGCCCTGCGACGGGCTGGCGCCCTGCACGTCCAGGCACAGCCCGGACTGCTGGCCGACGATCGTCCCGTTGGCTTCCACGGTCCACTTCTGGTTCGCGCCGCCGTTGCACGGCCACAGCTCAACCTTCGTCCCCGGCGCCGTCTGGTTGTTATAGACGTCGAGGCACTCGGTGGCGCCCATGGTGCGCAACTCGCCCGCGGAGGTCACCGAGAACTCCTGGTTGATGCCGCCACTGCAGGGCCAGATCTGCTCCGCGGTGCCGGGGAAGAACACGTACGGCCCCGGCGTGCCGTTGCCCCGGGTGTCCAGGCACTGGCCCGACTGGGCGCCGACCAGCTCGCCGGTCCCGCCCGTGCCGGAGACCGGCGTCGCCGAGATGAGGCTGACGCCGCCGGCCGGCACGGTCGCGGTGTACGTGCCGGCCACGGTGCCCAGCGACTGACCGCTCCACAGGTCGGTGACGCTCGCCGAGCCGCTGAGCCCGAGCTGCGCCAGTGACACGCTGAAGCTATGGCTCGCCGAGCTGTCGGTGTTGAACACGCCGATGTCCCAGGTGCCGTTGCGCTGCCGCTTGTCAAAGACCTGCTCGCTGCCGCTGCTGATCACCCGGTCGGCGGGGATGCCGTCCTGGTCGACGGCGATCACCGCGTTGTTCTCCAGCATGGCCAGGTCGGTCGCGTCCAGGTTGGTCAGGTCGGTGCCGAGGATGAGCGGCGCGCTGGCCAGCGACCACAGCGACAGCTGCGTCTGCCGCTCCGGCGCGGTCAGCCCGTCGTTGGTCCCGTTCCCGACCTCGATCGAGTCGTAGTCGTTCCAGCCGCCGGGCCCGCCGTAGGGCTGCCAGCTCGCCGCGGCGCTGAACCGGCTGGAGACGTTGCCCCAGTCGGTGAGCGGGTAGCTGCTGCCGCCAGCGCCGCAGTAGCACTCGATGTCGCCGGTGGTGCGCCACCCGTTGGCCAGCGCCGACCAGGTGGTGGCGTCCGAGATGGCCAGGCTGTTGGAGAGTTCCAGCGCGATCGGGCGGCCGGTCTGGGCCAGCGCGGCCGACCAGGCCTGCACGTCGGGAAGGTCCCCGGCTCCGACGCCGTCGATCTTGACGTAGTCCACGCCCCACGAGGCGAATTCGTCGGCCCAGGAGTTGATGTAGGCCTGGGCGCCGGGCGCGCTGTAGTTGATCCCGTACATGTGCTGGCAGTTGTAGTTGGTCTCGGTGACCGACGTGTTGGCGATCCCGGCCGCGGTGTCGGAGGTTCCCTCGATCGGCGTGTTCGCCAGCACGGCGTTCTCGGGAATGCCGGGGGTGACGTAGATGCCGAACTTGAGGCCGTCGGCGTGCACGTGGCTGGCGACCGCGGCGATCCCGCCGGGGAAGGTGGCGGGGTTGGCGATCCACCGGCCGGAGGAGTCGACCTCGGGGCCATCGCTGTTACAGGCCATCCAGAAGTCATCGACGTTGACATAGCTGTACCCGTGCGAGCTGAGCCCGCTGCTCTTGAGGGCGTCGGCCTGGGCGTCGATTTTGGCGGCCGTCGGGTTGCTGCGCTCGAAGCTCCAGCTGCTCCAGCCCATCAGGGGGGCCGCGGCGGCGACCCCGTTATTCTCGGCCACCGCCGGTGGTGCTTCCTGCGCCGCCAGCGAGGTGCCCGCGGTGATGATGAGTAAGGCGGCCAGGGCTACCCACGGTCGACGTCGCATCGGTCCTCCAGCGCCGGAGTCGCCCTCGACGCTGGACCTGCTGACCGAATATGTCAATACCTGTTCGAGTTTGATCAGCTAGGGACAGCCCGCGCCGGGGCCGGGCCGCTGGCGGTGGCCCGGCCCCGGCGGCTAGCTGCTCACGGGCTGAGGTCGGCCAGCAGGTCCTCGACGCCGGCCAGCGCCCCCGCGATCCAGGGCAGCGCCAGGGGATCGGCGGCCTTCAGCGCCGCCTCGCGCTGCTCGTCGGTGTCGCCGTAGAGCAGGCCGGTCGCCAGCCGCAGCCGGAGGGTGTCGGCCCGCTCGCCGAAGGCGCTGGCCGGCAGCGACCCGGCCCCGTATCGGTCGACCAGATGCCGGGACAGGTCCTCGCCGGTAACGATCCCGCGCCGCCGCAGCGGCTCCCGCCAGGGTCCGAAATCCGGGTAGACGTAGAACGCCGCCTGCGGCGCCGGGACGCCGAGCCCCGCAGCCGCGCACCTGGCTGCGACGCCGCGGGCCACCGCGGCATGCAGCGACCGGCTCTGGGCGATCCGGTGCGAGATCTCGGGTGGCTCGCTGAAGCCGACGGCCGCCGCGTGCTGCACCGGGACCGCGGGCGCGGACCAGATCTCGCTGCCGACCCCGCGCAGGCGGTCGGTCAGGGCCTGCCCGAGGGGGCCGTCGGGGAGCCGGGCGGCGCCGATCCGCCAGCCGCCGAGCGCCAGGCTCTTGCTCAGGGCGGTGGTCACGACGGTGCGGTCGGGCGCGACGCTGGCCGGGCTCAGGAACGGGGCGTGGGCGTCGTGCACCAGGTCGCGGTAGATCTCGTCGGAGATGATGATCAGGTCATGCCGGTCGGCCACCGCGCACAGCGCGCGGACGGCGGCCGGGCTGGCCAGCGTGCCGGTGGGGTTGTCGGGCAGCGTCACGATGACCGAGCGGATCGCCCGGCCCGCGGCGGCGGCCGCCACCACCGCGGTTTCTAGCGCGTCCGGATCGCAGATCCCGCCCTCGCCCGGCGCCGCCGTGACGAAGCGCGGCGTCGCGCCGGCCAGGCGTGCCTGCGCCGCGTAGCTGACCCAGCTGGGCCTGGGCACCGCCACGTCGGTGCCGATCGTGAGCAGGAGGGCGAACAGCAGCGCCTTGCTGCCCGGCCCGGCCACGACCGCGTCGGGACCGGTCGGCAGCCCGCGCCGGGTCCAGTAGCCGGCGACGGCCTCGCGCAGGTCGGGGATGCCGGCGACCGGCCCGTAGCCGCCGCGGGAGGCCGCCGCGGCGAGCTCGTTTCGAAGTCGGGGGTGCACCGGCAGGCCGGCTTCCCCGAAGGCCATCGGCAGCACGGGCTGGCCATGCCGGCGTCGGCTGGCGAGGGCCTCGTTCGCGGCGAGGGTGGCGGATACGGGCACGCCGGTGCGACGCGGCGTGAGGGGTGCTGGTGCGGCGGAGGTGACCGGCCCGGCCCAGGGCATGCTGGGACTCCTAGCTGCGGGGTGGGGGGGGTGATGGCACCATCGTCGGTGCCAAGATCAGCATTGCGGCCATTGCAATGCCATCTGACCAGGATGTACGCAGATGAGCATTAGCACAAGCGCAGAATTCTGTGGCAGAGAATAAGCTGAGCTTATGCTCGACGTCCACCGGCTGTGGCTGCTGCGGGAGTTCGCGGAGCGCGGCACGATCGCGGCCACCGCCGCCGCGCTCGGCTACACCCCGTCCGCGGTGTCCCAGCAGCTCGCCGCCCTGGAGCGAGAGGCCGGCGCGGCCCTGCTGGACCGCAGCGCCCGCGCGGCCGAGCTGACCGACGCCGGGCGCCGGCTGGTGGGCTACGCCGGGGAGATCCTGGCGCTGGTCGAGGCGGCGGAGGCGGACCTGTCGGCGGGTGAGCCGGTGGGCCGGGTCGCCATCTCCGCCTTCCCCACCGCGGCGGTCGCGTTCGCCCCTGCGCTGACTCGCATCGTCCGGGCGCACCAGGGGCTGAACCTGCTGCTGCGCCAGACCCTGGGCACCGAGGGGATGCGCCAGGTCCGGGCTGGCCAGGTCGACGTCGCCATCGTCGACGACTGGACCGCGCGGCCGCCGCCCGCGGGCGAGGCGGGCGCGCTGCGCTTCTACCCGCTCGTGCGCGACCCGCTCGTCCTCGTGGTGCCGCGGCGGCACTGGGCCGCCGACCTGCGGCAGCCGGTAGCGCTGCCCCGGCTGCGCGACGAGCCGTGGCTGGCACCGCCCGCGGGGGAGCCATCTCGCCAGGCCATCGACCGGGTCCTGGCCGGGGCCGGCGGTGCGCCGTCGGCCCCCTGGGAGTTCGAGGGCCTGGCCACCATCCTCAGCCTGGTGGCCCGCGGCATCGGGATCGCCGTGCTGCCGAGGCTGACGCTGGCCGCGGGCGAGGGCCGGGTGGTGGTGCGCGAGCTGCCGGGCCGCAGCCCGGCCCGGCAGGTTTACGCGGTGGCCCGGGAGGCCGGGGTGCGGCGTCCCTCGGTCGCGGTCATCCTGACGGCGCTGACGGCCGCGGCGCGCACCCTGTTCCGCCACACGCCGGGCGCCCCGGGCTAGGCCGGCCGCGGTCTCAGGCGTCGCGCTCGATCGGGCAGGTCATGCAGCGCGGGCCGCCCCGGCCGCGGCCGAGCTCGCTGCCCCGGATCGTGATGACCTCCAGGCCGTGCTCGCGCAGGAACGTGTTGGTCGTGACGTTCCGCTCGTAGGCGACCACCACGCCGGGGGCGATGGCCAGGACGTTGCACCCGTCGTCCCACTGCTCGCGCTTGGCCGAGCGCAGGTCCTGGGTCGCCGTCAGCACCGTGATGCGGGGCAGCCCCAGCGCCGCCGCGATCGCGCCGTGCAGCTGCGCGGGCGGATGGTCGGTGACCTTGAGCTCACTGGAGCTGACGCCCGGCTCGACCGTGTAGGACGGCAGCATGCCCATGCCGGCGTACTTGATGAACACTCCGTAGTCGGCCATGGTCAGCACCGTGTCCAGGTGCATGAACGCGCGAGATTTCGGCATGTCCACCGCCAGCACGCGGCGCGCGGCCCCGGTGGAGAACAGGCGGTGGGCCAGCATCTCGACCGCCTGCGGCTGGGTGCGCTCGCTCATCCCCACCAGGACCGACCCGTTGCCGAGCACCAGCACGTCGCCGCCCTCGATGGTGGCCGGCGCGCTGTCGGCGCCGTGGTTCCAGACCTCGAACTTGGCGTCGGCGAACATCGGGTGCCACTGGTACATGGCCTCGTCGCTGATGGTCTCGCGCATGCGGGCCCGGCGGCGCATCGCGTTGATCGACACCCCGTCGTAGATCCAGCTCGAGGTATCCCGCTGGTACAGCAGGTTGGGCAGCGGGGCGAGTACAAAGCCGTCGGGATCCAGTGAGTGGAACGCGATGCTGCTGGGCTCGGGGCCCAGCTCCAGGAACTCGCGCTTGGTGATCCCGCCGACCAGGAACCCCGCCAGCGCCGCGGCGTCGAGGCCGCCGAGCGTCGCGCGCAGCGTGTCGACGGCCAGCGGGCCGTGCAGCCGCGGGTCGAAGACCCTCCCGAGCACGTAGTCGCGGGCCTCGCCGATGGCCAGCGTCTGCGTGAGCAGGTCGCCGTAGTAGTGCACGGTCACGCCGCGCTCGGCCAGCGTGGCCGCGAAGGCGTCGTGCTCGGCCTGAGCCTCGCTGACCCACAGCAGGTCGTCGAAGAGCAAATCGGCCGCATTGTCCGGAGTCAGCCGCTTGAGCTCAAGGTCAGGGCGGTGCAGGATGACCTGCCGCAGGCGGCCCACCTCGGAATCGACATGAAACATGGCACTCCCGTCGTCGGACTCAGTGGTGCGGTGCCTGTCCGCTGTTATGTCACGAGCCAGGCTATGCTGCGGCCGTGAAGCTAGATCTTTCGCTCACCGCGGCGGAGCTGACCGCCTGCCTGGTCGATATCGAGTCGGTCAGCGGGCACGAGCGGCCGCTGGCCGACCTGGTGGCCGCGGCCGTGTCCGAGCTTCCGCACCTGACCGTGCACCGCGACGGCGACGCCGTCGTCGCCGCGACCCAGCTCGGGCGGCCCGAGCGGGTCGCCATCGCCGGGCACATCGACACGGTTCCGGAGGCCGGCAACCTGCCCGCACGGCTAGAAGGCGGGATTCTCTACGGCCTGGGCAGCTGCGACATGAAGTCGGGGGTGGCCGTGGCGCTCCGGCTGGCCGCGCAGCTCACCGAGCCGGCGGTGGACGTCACCTACGTGTTCTACGACGGCGAGGAGGTCGAGGCGGAGCGCAACGGCCTGCTGCGGATCAGCCGTCACCGCCCGGACCTGCTGGCTGCCGACTTCGCCGTGCTGATGGAGCCCACCGACGGCGTCGTGGAGGGTGGCTGCCAGGGCACCATGCGCGCCGAGGTGCGCGCCACCGGGGAGCGGGCGCACAGCGCCCGCAGCTGGATGGGCCGTAACGCGATTCACGCGGCGGCGCCGATCCTCGACGTGCTGCGGCGCTACGAGCCGCGACAGCCCGCCGTCGACGGCCTGACCTATCACGAAGGGCTGAACGCCGTCGGGATCAGCGGCGGGGTCGCGGGCAACGTGATCCCCGACGAGTGCGTCGTCGGTGTCAACTTCCGGTTCGCGCCCGACCGCAGCGCGCAGCAGGCCCGCGAGCATCTGGAGGAGGTCTTCGCCGGCTGGGAGGTGCGCGTCACGGACGTCGCCGGGGGCGCCAGGCCCGGCCTGGACCAGCCCGCCGTCGGCTCGTTCGTGGCGGCGATGGGCGGCGAGCCGCGGGCCAAGTTCGGCTGGACCGACGTGGCCAGGTTCGACGCCCTGGGCATCCCGGCGGTCAACTTCGGGCCCGGCGATCCGATGATCGCGCACGCCCGGCACGAGCACGTGAGCCTGGCCCAGATCGAGGACTGCGAGGCCCGGATGCGCGCCTGGCTGACGGCCTAGGTCCGAGGGGGCCGGGGCCGGGCATGCTGGAGGACGTCATCGGCTGCCTGGCGTGCCCGCAGTGCGGCGCGGCCCTGTCGCGCGCGGGTCCGGTCCTGGGCTGCGCCAGCGGCCATGCGTTCGATATCGCCCGGCAGGGCTATGTCAGCCTGTTTCCGCCGGGCGGGCGGGCGGCCGCTGGCGACTCGGCCGCGATGGTGGCGGCCAGGGCCGACTTCCTGGCGGCCGGGCACTATGGCGGGCTGGCTGGTGAGATTGCCCGCACCGCCGCGGTGGCCGCGACGGACGTGCGGGGGTGCGTCGTGGACGTCGGCGCCGGGCCGGGGTACTACCTCGCGGCCGTCCTGGACCGGCTGCCGGGCCGGGCCGGACTGGCGCTAGACACCTCGAAGTTCGCCCTGCGCCAGGCCGCGCACGCGCACGGCCGGATCGGCGCCGTCGGGGCCGACGCGTGGCGCCGCCTGCCGGTCGCCGATGGCGCCGCGGCCGTCGTGCTCAACGTGTTCGCGCCGCGCAACGGGGCCGAACTGCACCGCATCCTCGACCCGTCCGGCCGCCTCATCGTCGTCACCCCGAACCAGGAGCACCTCAGCGAGCTGGTCGGGCCGCTGGAGTTGCTGGTCGTTGATCCCCGCAAGGACGAGCGGCTGGCCGGCACGCTCAGCCCTTACTTCGGCCCCGCGCAGCGACATCAGTACGGGACCGTGCTACGGCTCACGCGCCGGGATATCGCCGCCGTCGTCGCGATGGGGCCGACCGCGCGGCACGCCGACCCGGCCACCCTCGCCGAGGCGATTCGCCGGCTGCCCGGCTCGGTGCCGGTGACGGTCTCCGTCACGCTGTCGACTTTCCGGCCGGCGGCCCGATGACCCGGCCCGGACAGAGATACTGGGAGCCGAGCCAGTGCCGTGTTATTCCAATTATTCCAGCCGACCGGAAAGAAGGATCACGCGAATGGACCTGACCGGCGCCACCTGGCGCAAGGCGTCCGCCGGCGGTGCGACCGACGAGGCGAGCGTGGAGGTTGCGGTCGTGCCCGGCACCAAGGAGGGCAGCGACCGGGTCATCGCCATGCGCGACAGTCGCCAGCCGGGCGGGCCCGTCCTGATCTTCACGCCCGAGGAATGGCGGGCCTTCGCCGCCGGCGTGCAGGACGGCGAGTTCGACCTGAGCTGACCCGGGGTCTGCTGCCCCCCGGCCCTTTCGGTCGGGGGGCAGCAGCCGCGGCCTTTACTGGGGTGGGGCCGTGCTCAGCGTCATGCTGCGCGTGATGTGCGCGCCGGTGGACACGCTGACCCAGGTCACGGAGACCTTGCTGCCGGGGCGGAAGTTCTTCATGATGCCCGTCAGCGAGGACGGCGTCGTGACCGCCTGGCCGTTGACCGAGGTGATGACGTCCCCCGGGTTCAGGCCCGCCGTCGCGGCGGGGGTACCACATAGCTCGCCGAGAACCAGCGCGCCCGAGCTCACCGGGGCCACGGTCGCCGGAACGCCGGCGTCCAGGTCGTTGGCGATGCAGCCCGCCCTGGCTCGCGGAACGCCGGTTCCGGTGCCGTTGTTCTCGCCCTGGATCTGCAGTTTCAGCTGCTCCTTGGGGTCAGCCGTGTTGCTGGCCTTGTCGGCGGGAACCAGCACGCCCAGGAACCCGCCGGAGCCGAGCTGGATAGACGCGCTGGACTGGCCGGCGATGATCTGGTGGGCGATGCGCAGCGCCCGGTTGATCGGGATCGCGAAGCCAACGTCCTGCTGGCCGCTGGCCCCGAAGGTCCCGGTGGCGGCCGCGGTGTCCATCCCGACCACCTTGCCGCCCGTGCTGGCCAGCGGGCCACCGGAGTCGCCGGGCACGATGTTGGCGTTGGTGCGCAGCATGTCGGTGAGCCGCTCACTGGCGCCACTGCCGTCGTCGCTGGCGGTGATGGTCTGGTTGAGGCCGGTGATGGCGCCCGTGACCGTGGTGGTCTGGCCGGTTCCGCCGGCATTGCCAAGCGCGATCACGCCGTCGCCGACCCTGACCTTCGAGGAGTTGCCGAGCGGCACCGTCTTGAGGCCAGCGGCGTTCTCCAGCTGGAGAACGGCCACGTCGTCGGTCTTGTCGTAGCCGAGGAACTTGGCCGTGTAGCTCTGGCCGGTGGAGACGACCCGCGCGGTCAGCCCGGTGGTCCCGTTGATGACGTGGTTGTTGGTCAGCACCAGGCCGGTGCGGCTGATCACCATGCCGGTCGCGGCCGCCGTGCCGCCCTGGTACTGCAGCTTGCTGGTGATGTCGACCAGCCCGGGCTGGACCGCCTTGATCACCGACTGCTCGGTGGCGCTGCTGACCTGGGAACTCGGGCTGGCGCTCGGGTTCGGGTTCGGGTTGGTCTGGCCAAAGCCGCCGTTCCCGAACGGGTTACTGGGCGCGCTGGCCGACGGCTGCCCCGAGCTCTGGCCGAAGTGGTCGGCGACCAGGACGACGCCGGCGCCCGCCGCCGCGGCCACGGCCGCGACCGCGATGTAGGCGACGACGCCCGTGAGCCTGCGGCGCGGCCGCGGGTCCTGCTGGATGTAGTCGCCGGGCGGCCCGTATCCGCCGGGCGGCCCGTAGCCGGGTGGCCCGTATCCGGGCTGGCCGTAGCCGCCGGGCTGGCCGTAGCCGCCGGCCTGGCCGTACCCGCCGGCCTGGCCGTAGCCGTACCCGCCGGGCGCTCCGTACCCGCCCGCCGCGCCGAAGCTGCCGGGCTGGCCCGGCTGCCCAGGCTGGCCCGCCTGGCCGCCCTGGTCCTCGGGGCCGGGCTCGCCGCCCTGGTCGGCCTGGCTGTATCCGCCGGGCTGGCTGTATTCGCCGGGCTGGCCGTAGCCGCCGGACGCGCCAGCCGGGGGGTACCCGCCGGGCTGGCCGTAGCCGTATCCGTAGCCGCCGGGCTGGCCGTAGCCGTACCCGCCCTGCGGATACCCGCCGGCCTGTCCCGGCTGCCCGTATCCGCCTGACTGCCCGTATCCGCCGGGCGGCTGCCCGTATCCGCCGGGCTGGCCGGGCGCCCCGAACCCGTACGGCCCCGGCGTCCCGTCGCCCGCGGCGACGGGAACGGTGTTATCGCTGCTGGTGGCGGCGTTGTCCGAGGCTGCGTTGTCTGAGGCTGCATTGTCTGAGGCAGCCTCCCCCTCACGCTCCTCGCGCCCGCTGGCGGGTGCGGACCAGGAGCCGTCGGTTCCTGGCTGCTGGTTTTCGCCGCTCTGCTCTTCCTGCATCTCCACCACCTCTGCCCAGTGCCAGCCTAGGTTCCAGTGCCAGCCTAGGGTCAATTCGCCGCTGCCCCTAGCCTCGTACCCCTACCCCCGGCTCGGCGATCCCCGCGCTGGGAAGGTAGCAGCCCTTCTAGTAAGCGTCAGCGACCTGGGTATTAGCTGAACGTCCACTGTGGATAGCCTCGTGTGGCCCACGTCACATGCGCGGCGGGGCGATCGGGCCCCGGCCGGCCCGCCGGAGCGCCGCCTGCCCCTAGGCCGCCTGCCGAAATATGACCGGCCGTTAAGAAGATATATCTTGTCGCTGGGAGACAAGAGATATATCTTGACGTAGGTCGAACCGCGAAGCCTAGGGGAGTCATGATGTCGACGCCAACCCGTAACCACGAGCAGGCTCCATACGAGCAGACCATGACCCGCCGGGACGAGCTCGCTGTCTCCGGCTCCGTGCTGTCGGAGGCGCCCTGGGCGCTGGCTGGCGCTGCGGCCGTTGTCACCGCGGGCGGCGACATGGTGCTGCACCTCATGGCCTTGCACTTTGCCATCAGCAGCCCGCTGGCGCTGGGCGCGGTGGCCTTCTTCGCCGTGGCGGGCGCAGGCTCGCTGCTGCGGTCGCGCAACAGCCGGGCGCTGCGGTGGGCCCAGCGCAATCCGTGGCGATTCGCGGCCTTCCCCGGCCTGGCCTGCGCCATCGTCGTGTTCGTCCTGTCGATGATCGACGGCAGCGGGGTGATCGGCTCCGCCTTCACCGGGTTGTGGCATGGCGCCGCCGCCTACGGCCTGACCGGCCTGGTCGGGTCCGTCGGCCGCCCCCGCCGCGCGCGGGCCTGATCGTTTCGCGCGGGCCTGACCGTCATCGCCGGGGCCTGACCGTCATCGCCCGCGCTCTCGCGACGTCCCGAGCGTCCACGGCCCCGACCGGCGGCGGTGCTGATGGGTGCCGGCCTGGTGGGTGCCGGCCTGGCCGGCCAGGCCGTGCGCGCCGACGGGCCCGACGGCCAGTCCGCGCCGGGCGCACTCGTCGAGCAGCATCGGCAGCGCGCCCAGGGCGGCGCGCCAGGAGCCCGGAGGCGAGGTGCAGTCGGAGTCGTGCAGCAAGACGGTGACCCCGCCGTGCAGGCGGGCGCTCAGGTGGGCGTAGACCGAGGCCGGGGTGGAGCCCGGGGACCATTCGCGGCCCCAGGTTCCCCACAGCACCGTGGTCAGCCCGAGGTTGCGGGCCGCGACCAGCGCCGGGCCGCTGAGTACTCCGTAGGGGGGCCGGAACAGCCGCGGCCAGGTGCCGGTGACACCGGCGATCAACTCGGTCGCGCGGCGGATGTCGTCGGCCGCGGCCCGCGGCCCGCGACCCGGCAGGTACCGGTGCTCCCAGCCGTGCACGCCGATCTCGTGCCCGGCGGCCGCGATCTCCGCCGCGAGACCCGGCGCGCGCGCCACCATCTCGCCCAGCAGGAAGAACGTGGCGTTCACCTGGCGAGCGGCCAGCACGGCGGCGAACTCCGGGGTGGCGCCGGGGTCCGGGCCGTCGTCGAAGGTCAGCGCCACATGTCCGGGGTCGCCCTCGCCGGCCAGTCGCGGAAACAGCGACCGGCGAACCGGTCCCAGCCCGGTGAGGCCCGGCCCGGCCTGGGCCGCGGCGAGGCCCGCAGCACCCGCGGCGGCGAGCCCCGCGGCCGCGAGGCCCGCGGTCCGGCCCCGTCCCGTTGCGCCCCGTCCCGTTGCGCCCCGTCCGCTTACGCCCCGTCCTCCTGCGCGCTGCCCCATTCCGCCCCGTTGCCTCCTTCGGGTCATCGTGCAGCCTTTTGGGGGTCCGGGCCCCCAAAAGGCTGCACGATGACGAATCCCAACCTACTAATGACACGCGGCCGCGCACCCGGCATTCGCGGGCCATCCCCGGGACCATGTGACCGGGCCGGCGAGCCGCAGCGACCTGGCGGCCAGGGCAGTTATGTTAGAGAATATGGCTGATGCGGGGGCATCGGCCCGACTCCAAGGGGTTCCGAATTGGGAGTGCAAGCAGCCCGGGTCATCTTTCCTGCCGCCGATCGCGCGGAGATCGCTGCGACGGCCGATGAGATTCTGAGCAGCGGAATTCTCACGCTAGGTCCCTACACCCGGCAATTCGAGGCGGCATTTGCCGCTGCCCATTCCGATTCGGGTGATCATGCTGCCGATGCTCCTCTCGCGGTCGCGGTGTCCAGCGGAACGGCGGCGCTGGAGATCGCCCTGCGCTGCGTCGGGGTCGCCGGGCGGGACGTCATCGTCCCGGCGAACACCTTCTACGCCACCGCCGCAGCGGCCCTCGGTGCCGGGGCCAGGCTGGTTTTCGCCGATATCGACCCGGCCACCTTCGCGCTGAGCCCGGCGACCCTGAACGCCGCCCTGACGCCGCAGACCGCCGCCGTCGTCCTGGTGCACATCGGCGGCCTGATTACCCCCGATGTTGACGAACTGCGCCGGATCTGCGCCGAGCACGAGATCACGCTGATCGAGGACGCCGCGCACGCGCACGGCGCAACCTGGGCGGGCCGCTTCGCCGGGTCGTTCGGCAGCGCCGGCGCATTTTCGTTTTATCCGACCAAGGTCGTGACGAGCGGTGAGGGCGGCATGATCGTCACCGCATCGCCGGAACTGGCCGACGAGGCGCGGATCTACCGTGATCAGGGCAAGGGAAGCTTCACCACTAACCATCACGTCCGCCGCGGTTACGCCTGGCGGATGAGCGAACTGAACGCGGTTACGGGCCTGGTGCACCTGCGCCGGATGGCGAGTTCGATCGAGCGGCGCCGCGAGGTAGCGGCGCGCTATGGCGACGCGCTGGCCGGGCTGGCCGGGTTCGACGCGCTGCGCGAGCCGGCCGGGTGCCGCAGCAACTTCTACAAGTACATCGCGGTGCTGCCGCCGGGTTGTGATCGCGCCCGGTTCAAGAAGGAACTCGCCGACCTGCACGAGGTTCGCCTGGCGGGGGAGGTCTACGACGTCCCGCTGCACCAGCAGCCGGCGCTCGCGCAGTTCGCGGGGCCGCCGCTGCCGGCCGCGGAGGACATGTGCGCCCGGCACGTCTGCCTGCCGGTGCACTCCGACATGACCGACGACGAGGTGGAGCAGGTCCTGGCCGCGGTGACGGCGGTCTACGGCGCCATGACCGGGGCATGACCAGCGCATGACCGGCGCGCCCGGGAGGACGTGCGCTCGGTGCCGCGCTCAGGGGACGGCTGGCAGCAGGGGCCGACTGCGGCGCCCTGCGGACGGGTAGGAAGGCATCCATGCGCGTTGCGGTAACGGGAGGCTGCGGGTTCATCGGCTCCCACGTCGTTGATCAGCTGGTGCGAGCCGGGCACGACGTGGTCGTCATCGACGTCCGGGGGCGGTGGCGCAACCCGGCCGTCGACTACCGGGAGGCTGACCTGTTCGACGAGGCGGCGCTGCGCGCCGCGGTGACCGGAACCGCGGCGATCTTCCACCTGGCCGGCGCCGCCGACGTCAACGAGGTGGCCGCGGACCCGGTCCAGGCCGTCCGGCTGAATGTCGAGGGCACCGCGCGGGTCCTGGATGCGGCCCGGCTCGGCGCCGTGGACCGGGTGCTGCTGGCCAGCACCGTGTGGGTCTACGGGGCCACCACTGGCGACAGTGAGCGGCGGGAGCGAACCGAGGCCGCGCCCGTCGACGTGCGCAGCGCCGGCCACGTCTACGTCGCGACGAAGCTGGCCGCGGAGATGCTCGTGCACAGTTACCGGGAAATGTACGGCCAGCACTTCACGATCCTTCGCTACGGCATTCCCTACGGCCCCCGGATGCGCGACGCGCTGGTCGTGGCGCGGTTCGTCAAGGCCGCGCAGGAGGGCCAGCCGATCACCATCGCGGGGACCGGTGAGCAGCAGCGCAACTACGTCTACGTCGAGGACATCGCGGACGCCCATGTCCGGGCCCTGGAGGCGGCGGCTGTGGACCAGACGCTGGCGCTGGAGGGCGGCGAGCCCGTGTCGGTCCGCGAGATCGCCGACACGGTGTGCGACCTGGTGCGGCCGGTGCCGATCGAGCATGTCCCGGCCCGGGCCGCCGATTACCAGGGCATCGCCATCTCCGCCAGCCTGGCCAAGGAACTGCTGGACTGGGCGCCGGTGACGCCGTTCGCCACGGGCGTGCGGCGCTACCTCGACTGGCTGGCCGACGGCGGCCGCCCGTGACGGACGGTTCCGTGACTGGCGGTTCCGTGACTGGCGGTTCCGTGACTGGCGGTTCCGTGAGCGGCGCCGCGCGGCGCGAGGGGAGCGCGCTGCTGCTGTCCGGCTCGATCGGCATGGGGCATGACGCCCTGGCGTCGGCGTGCGGGACCGCCCTGGCGGCGCAGGGCTTTACCACCCAGACGCTCGACGCCATGCGCCTGCTCGGCCGGCGAGGCGGCTCGGCCGGCGAGGCCGTCTTCCGGACGATGCTCTCGGTGCCCGGGCTGTTCGACGCGTTTCACTTCGCCGCCCTGCGCCCCGGCAGCAGGCTGGCCCTGCTCGCCGACGCGGCGTCCAGCCGCCAGGTCGTGCCCCGGCTGCGCGCCTATCTGGACGAGCATCCGGCCGACCTGGTGATCTCGGTGTTCTCGACGGGGGCGGCGGCGGTCAGCAGGCTGGCCGAGCGCTACCCGGCCATGAGTCACGTCGTCTTCTGCACCGACGTGACGCCGCACCGGCTCTGGGTGCACCAGAACGTCGACCTCTACCTGGTCACCTCCGCGGTGGCCGAGGCCGCCGTGCGGCGCTTCGAGCCGGACGCGCGCGTGCTGGTGCTGTCCGCGCCGGTCCGGCCGGCCTTCTACCGGCCGTCGGCCCAGGCGGCGGCCCGGGCGGAGCTGGGGGTGCCGTCGGAGGAGCCGTGCGTGCTGCTCATGTCCGGCGCCTGGGGCCTCGGGCCGGTCGCCGCCGCGGCCGAGGCGCTCGGCGACGCCGGCGTGCACGTGCTCGCTGTCGCGGGCCGTAACGCCCGGCTGGAGCGGAAGCTGGCTGCGGCCGCGGCGCGCCAGCCGCGGATCCGGGCCTTCGGTTTCACGGACGCCGTCCCGGCGCTCATGGCCGCCGCCGACCTGGTCATCACCAGCTCGGGGGACACCTGCACCGAGGCCCGCGTGGTCGGGCGGCCGCTGCTGCTGCTCGACGTGGTGCAGGGGCATGGCCGGGACAACCTGCAGCACGAGCTGGAGCTCGGGAACGCCGCGGTCACCTCGCCGGGAACGGCCGACGTCCTGCGCAGCACGCTGGCCGCGCTGGACCGGGCCAAGCCGCCGTCCACGGGACCGACGGCCTCCCCGGCCGCCTTCGCGGAGGCCTTCGCCGCGGCGCTGGCCACCATCGGCAGCTAGCCCGAGCGGTCGGCCGCGGGCGAGTCAGGATCTATCGCCGCCACGCCCGCGCGGAGCTTCTTCCAGCTCAGCCAGCCGTAGTCGGCCAGGACGATCTGGTGGCGGGGGTTGAGGAAGTAGGTCGACGGGACACCCGGCACGTTGTATCGCGCCGCGACCGCCAGGGTCGGGTCCGTCGCGACCGGGTAAGTCACCAGCGCACTGCGCACGAGGCTCAGCGCGGCGCTCCGGTCGTCGCGGGAATCGACCCCGATGATGTGCACCTGGCCGTGGTAGAAGCGGTAGAAGCGGCTCAGCAGGTGGGTCTCCTCCGTGCACGGCGGGCTCCACGAGGCGAAGAAGTTGATGATCACCGCCTGGCCCGCGTAGTCGCTCAGCGCGATCCGGTCGCGTGAGCCGGTGAGCCCCGGTAGCGCGAAGCCGCTGGCGGGCTGGCCGGTGGCGTCCAGCGCCTTGGGACCCAGGCAGCCGGCCACCGACAGGCCGGCGGCCGCGAGCACGATGGGCAGGCACAGCAGCCGCGCCAGTCCCCGCCGCCCTCCGGCGGCGCGACGGCCGGCGACGTGCCGGGTCCGCGGAATACGGGTCATGTCGGTAGCAGCCCCCCGATGCGCCGCTTACCCGGGCCGGATTGCCCCCCGACCCGCGAGACCACACTCAGCGACGATGAGACCACTGATAGTAGCGCGACTCGTGGCTGAGCATCCGGTCGACCGCTGAACTGACGCTCCCGTCCTCGGCGATGATCCGGCGAACCACGAAGATCATGCACGGGACGGCCCAGAAGTCGCCGCATACCCACAGGATTCCGGCGCCGATCTGCTGATCGGCGAAGGGCGGCAGTGTCACCCCCGGGATGTGGCCGTAGACCGGATACCAGGAAGCGCTCGTCAGGATGCCCATGGCCATGGCCAGCACCCACATGACCACGTTCGTCAGCAGCAGCGCGGACGCCTGCGCGGCGGCCGACATCCTGATCCGAAACGGCGCCGACGGGATGAACTGGAGCCAGAACGCGATCCCGGCCAGGAAGAAGCTGCCGTGCATCAGCCAGATATGCACGTCCTGATTGCGTGCCGCCAGGTCGAACAGGGCCGGCACGTGCCAGGCGATCATCGCGACGTTGAACGCGGCCACGGCCACCCAGGGGCTGAGCAGCGCGCCGCCCACCCCGCGCAGCGGACGCGACCAGCCGCCGGTCAGCACCTCCCGGGTCGCGCTGCGCCCGAGCCGGCCGGGCAGCGCGTCGATCAGCGGCTGCCACGGGGCGCCCGCGACCACCAGGCTCGGCGCGGCGAACATGAGCAGCAAGTGCTGGATCATGTGCACGAAGAAATAGTCGTCCGCCCAGTAGTCAACGGGTGAGCAGACCGCGAGCAGCAGGACGGCGAGCCCCGCATAGAACCACAGCGACCGCAGCCGCCGCTCCCTGGTGCGGCCCGGCCGGGAGCGCCGGGCCAGCCGGGCCAGCCCGATCTCGTGCCAGCTCACCACGCCCGCCACGACCAGCAGGAACGGGTCGACGGACCAGTGGCCGGTTACGTAATGCATGCTTTCCTCCGCACACTCCGCAGACTCCGCACTGCTGGGCCTAGCCGGGCAGCACGGTTCAGCCCGGGAGCACGGGCTCCGCCGCGTGCGGGGACAGCGATTTGATCGCCGGAGCCAGCCCGCCGCGGATCGCGGCGCGCTGTGCGTCCAGCTTGGACAGGTCCCGCCGCAGGGCGGCCCGGTCGGCGGCCTCGGCCGGCGTTCCGCGGGCGGACAGCACGCTCGCGACGTCGGCCTGAACCTGAACGGCGTCCGGCGCGGCCCAGTCGATCAGCCCGGTGACGGCGTTTTTCAGGTGAAAGCTGGCCAGAGACTCCGGGACCTCGTAGCCCTCCAGGTCATCGATCAGCTCGTTGTTGGCGGGGGCGCAGTTCGCCGAGCCAGTACTGGCGACGCTGGCCGCCGCGGCCGCATCATGACTGCTTCCGGAGTCCACCGTCTGCAGCACCATCAGCGACTCGCGCACGCCGCCCGCGCACGACTGGATGTCGTAGGTCACCGCCTGCAGCATGCCCCGCAGGTCCGACGCCCGCTCCTGCTGACTTGGCCGGTGCGAGAGCCCGACCGCGACCGCGATCCCCAGCAGGAGGACCGCGGCGGGCACCAGCCATCGCGGTGAGCGCCGCGCCGGCCACCCGCCTGGCCAGCCTCCCGTCCGGATCGGAACATAGGGCGGCTCGGTCTTGCTCGGCGCTGACACTCGCTAACTCCGATCGCCGGTGCTGCTGGCTTTCCCCGCGGCGGTGGCCGGGTGGCTGGCCGACGAGGCGGCCCAGGCACTGAGTTCCCTGGCCGTCACGTCACCGGCGATATGCCGCACAATCTGATGCCGGGCATTGAGAAAAAACGTTTGCGGGAGCGCGAGCACCCCATACGACGTAGCGGTGCTGGCGGGAAATGGGTCGACCCCCACCGGGTAGCCGACCTTCTCCGCGCGGACGAACTTGAGCGCGGCGGTGGTCTGGTCGTTGGCGTCGATGCCGATGATGGCGACCCGGCTGTGGTGCGTGGCGTAGAACCTGGCCAGCAGCGGGGTCTCGCGCTTGCAGGGAGCGCACCAGGACGCGAAGAAGTTCAGCACGACCGGCTGGCCGGCGAACGCGGCGAGCGCGACATGGCCGCCGGGGTGGCCAAGCTCGCTCAGCGTGAACGACTTGGCCGGCGTCGGCGGGCGCCGCTGTCCTGGCTGGCCGGAGGCCGTGACCGCCAGGGCGCCGGCCACCACGGCCGCGACCAGCACGACGGCGAGCAGGATCGAGCGTGGCCGCCGGGGCAGGCGGGGCAGGCTGAGCGGGCCGCTCACCGCGGGGCCCCCGCGCCCGGCCGGATCGCCGGGAGAGCCGATGAGCCCGCCGGGAAGGCCGGGGGCTCAGCCGCGGTCGCGGTGACGCCCGAATCGGCCGCCGGGCCCGGCATCGGGAGCAGGAACTCGAAGGTGCTGCCCTCGCCGACCTCGCTGCGGACGCGGATCTCGCCGCCGTGGCCGTGGGCGACGGCCTGGGCCAGGGCCAGTCCGAGGCCGGTGCCGCGCGGGCCGCTGCCGCCCGGCGCGGTCGCGAACCGGTCGAAGATGTGCGTCAGCTCGGCGCCCGGAATCCCGGTGCCGCTGTCCTCGATAATCACGGAAGCGAATCTAGCGCGCTCACCTGTGACAACCGACAGCATGATGACGTCGTTCTCGTTCGTGTGCTGCACGGCGTTCTCGAGAAGGGCGTCCACGGCGAGCGCCAGCCGCTCGGGATCGGCGGCCACGACGGCGTCGTCGAGCTGCCCGATCCGCCAGCGCCGCGGCGCTGCGGGGCGCCACCGGAACAGCAGTTCCATCGCGAAGGGCTGCAGGGCCAGCGGCTCGGGCCGCAGGAAGTCGGGGTTCTCCGACGCGGCGATGAGCAGCAGCCGCTCGCTCAGCCTCTTGAGGCGGTTCAGCTCGCCGACCACGACGTGGATGTCCCGGCTCGCGTCGTGGCTAGCCAGGTTCCTGGCCAGCAGCTCGGCGTGGCCGAGCGCGATGGTGATCGGGGTCTTGAGCTGGTGTGAGGCGTCCTGCAGGAAACGCCGCTGGGCGGCGAGCAGCCGCTCGTTCTCCGCGCTGACCACCGAGCGCGCCGCATCGGCGGTCAGCATCCGGTGGCTCTGCCAGACGATGATGCAGAACATCGCCGTCATCAGCGGCACCTTGCTCAGCGAGGTGACCGGCTGCAGGTCGCGGACGACGTTCGCCAGGGCGGCGGCCGCCGTGGTGGCGGCGACCGCCGCCACCAGCTGAAAGGCGGGCCACCAGGGCCAGACCCGCAGGCCGTACAGCACGGCGAAGCTGATCCAGATCAGGTAGAAGCTGATCGTCTCCCAGCGCGGCGTCGTGACGATGATCACCAGGCCGACTAGCCAGAGCAGGACCCAGGCGACCTCGGGAAGCCGGCTGAGGTCCGCCGTTTCCACCGTGTCGAGATCCTCGGCTTCCCGGCCGACAGCCGGGCCCGTGCCTGGACCAGCCGTGCCTGGACTAGCCGTGCCTGCACCAGCCGTGCCTGGCAGCGCGACACTGGCGTCCGCCTCAGGAAGCGAGCTGGTATCCGGCACCACGCACCGTCTTAATGAGGTCGAACCCGAGCTTGGACCGGAGTCGGCGTACGCAGACGTCGACCACGTTCGAGCCAGGGTCGAACTCCAGGCCCCAGATGGACGCCAGCAGTTCCTCCTTGCGCAGCGGCTGGCCGAAGTGCTCGGCTAGCTCCCTGAGCAGCAGGAACTCCAGCTTGGTCAGAGCCACCGGCCCGTGCCCGATGTCGGCCCTCAGACGCCATACGTCCAGGACGAGGTCACCCGCGCGGATGACCTCCCCGATCGCGTTGGGGCTGCGGGAGTGCGCGTCATCCCGCAGCCGGACCCGCACCCGGGCCACGAACTCGGCCAGCGAGAAGGGCTTGGTCAGGTAGTCCTGGGCACCCAGCTCCAGGCAGCTCACCTTGGTCGTCACGTCGTCGACGCAGGACAGCACCAGCACGGGCGGCGCCGGGCGGACCGCTCGCAGGCGCCGCAGGAAGGTGCGGCCATCCATGTCGGGCATGACCAGATCCAGGACGACCAGCCCGTAGTCGCGGTCGCGGGCGCTGGCCAGCTGTAGCCCGGCCGCGCCGTCCGGGGCGAAGTCCGCCTCGTACCCGGCGTCCGCCAGCGCGCGGCCGATCAGGTCGCGGATCGCCTGCTCATCGTCCACGACCAGGATCCGCGGATCGGACGGGTGCTGAGCCGACTGGCTAGAGGTCATTTCGGGGCGCTTCGCTCTGCGCGGGCGCCGCAGCGCGTTGGGGCGGTGCGGGCTGGCGCCGTTGGACTAGTGGGGCAGGTCGGAGGGCTACAGCAGAAAATCTGCTCTATCGGGCAACCGTGGTCAAGCCCCCAGGGGGGCCCAAATCTCATTGACTGACCCACCAGACAGCGCCGACCAACCCGATGACAGTTTCGTCATTTAAGCCGCAAAGCGTTGCCTGCCTTGGGCGTGTCTCGCAAGATCAGGTACGTCAACGAGCCGCCGGGCTACGGTAAGCCGAAATCAATGGTGCTCGCATGCATGTGCTGAGTGAGGTGGTGGCTGGTGTCTTTGCCGGTCCGGGTCGCGACCCTGGTAGCGGCGTTCGTCGTCGTGGTGGCCGGCGCGTCGTTCCTGGTCATCCACTATTTGCTCGGCGGGCCGCCGGTGGAGGACTTCACCACGGCCACCGCCGGGCACGTGAACGTCACCATGCAGGAAGACGCGCAGAACACGGTGACGTCCAAGCCTGACTGGGTGTCCTACTTCATCAAGAGCCCGTCGACCAGCCAGTGGGTCCACACCACCCTGTTCAAGGTCCCGGCCGGAACTCGGGTCAACATGACCATCCTCGGCTACGACGGCTGCACTCCGCTGCGCAACCCGGTCTGGAGCAAGGTCACCGGGACCGACGGCAACGTCGTGACCGTCGACGGCAAGTCGACATCGGTGATCAATTCCTGGTCCGGGTGCAACGTCGGGCATACGTTCTCCATCCCCGGGATCGGCCTCAACGTGCCGATGGCTAGCCCGCCGCTGACCGCGACCCTGTGCGGCACCTCGCCCTGCACGACGGGCCCGCACACCGTGGTCAAGTTCAGCTTCACCACGCCGAAGACGCCGGGTGACTACTTCTGGCAGTGCCGCGTCCCGTGCGGCGGCGGCTTCCTGGACGGATTCGGCGGCCCCATGCAGACCATCGGCTACATGACGGGCAACATGGAGGTGGTGAGCTGATGGCCGCCGCAGCGGGCGATGCCCCCTCGGGCGCGCAGGCTAGTGAGTCGAACCACGGGGAGCCGAATCACGGGCTGCGGATCTTCCTGATCTGGCTGGTCGTGTCGGTCGTGGCCGACGTGCTCATCTGGGTCGTCTGGGGGCCGCACCTGCCGCCCGGCGACATGGCCACCGCGTCCAACGGCCAGCAGTTCGACATCAAGGTGATGGCCGTCATGGCCGCGCCCGTGATGGCCCTGGTCCTGATTTACTTCGGCTACGCCCTGACCGTCTGGCGCCAGCGCGACGGTGACGAGGAGGACGGGCCGCCGCTGCACGGCCATGCCCGGGTCCAGGCGACGTGGATCACGGTGACGTCCGTCATCGTGCTGTTCCTGTTCGCCTTCGGCACCTACGAGCTGACGACCGCCCAGGGCGCCGGTGCCGGTGAGGGCCCGAGCCCGATCTGGAAGCCGAACGGCACCAAGCCGCTGCAGGTGCAGGTCATCGGCCAGCAGTGGCGGTTTACCTTCCGGTACCCGCAGTTCGGCGGCTTCGAGACGACGGAGCTCATGCTTCCCCAGAACCGGTGGGTCGAGTTCCACGTCACCTCGCTGGACGTGATCCACAGCTTCTGGGCCTACCAGCTGGGCGTCAAGGCCGACGCCAACCCCGGCGTCGACAACGTGGCCTTCACCAAGCCCACCCAGCTCGGCCAGGTGACCGTGCGCTGCGCCGAGCTATGCGGGCTCTGGCACGGTGCCATGTTCGACTACGGCCACGTCGTCTCCCCTGCGGCCTTCGCGTCGTGGGCTAGTTCGACGCGGACGCAGCTCGCCTCGGTGACCAAGATCCTGCCGCCGTACGCGACCACCTATGACCCCACCCTGGTCCCGAACATCAACAAGGCCATGGCCAAGGCGGGCATCGCCGGGGCGAACGGCTACTACTACCCGCCCCAGGATCCGGAGCAGCCATGAGGAAGCGTTCGGGCGGCGACCGTTCCCGGCCAGACCAGGCCAGCGCTAGCACTGCGAGGAGGTGACCGGATGGCCATCGAGATACAGCCCGGGCAGACCCACGAGCCCGGCGGCGGCGCGCCCGCCGCCGTCAGTCGGCCGGCTCGGCCCTGGTGGCGGCGTCCCGCCATCCACACGGCCCTGGTCGGCGCCGTCATCGGCTACGTCATCGGCCACCTGCTCGGCAACTTCCTCGGCAGCCAGTACCAGCAGCTGCCGCTGTCGGACTCCAGCGACCTGCCGATCGTCCTGGGCTACGTGCTGGCCATCCTGGGCTGGGTGGCCGGGCTCGGGGTCTTCAACGACATCCTGCGGCAGATCGTCGGCCGGCCCGCCATAGAGCCGAACGGCCACGTCGAGACCGGCGGCGTCGCGCAGTACTTCCGGTACTCCCACGACCACAAGGTCGTCGGGATCCAGTACCTCGTCGGCATGCTCATCTACTTCTGCACGGCCGGCCTGTTCGCCATGGCGATCCGGACCGAGCTCCTCTCGCCGGTGCACCACGTCTTCAGCTCCAGTGCCTACGTCGAGATCGTCGGCGAGCACGGCACGATGATGATGATGCTGATGACCTCGGTCATCCTCGGGCCGTTCGGCAACTACCTGGTGCCGCTCATGATCGGCTCCAAGCGGGTGGCGTTCCCCCGGATCGAGGCGCTGTCCTTCTGGCTCACCCCCGCCGCCTTCCTCATCCTGCTGTCGGGCCTGCTGCTCGGCGGCTTCCCGTTCGGCTGGACCGGGTACGCGCCGCTGTCGATCCAGTCGACCTACGGAGCCGATTCCTACGCCATCGCGTTCGGCCTCATGGGCCTCTCGATGATCATGGCCGGCTTCAACCTGATCGTCACGATCGTCTGCTACCGCGCTCCCGGCATGCGCTGGAGCCGCCTGCCCATGTTCGTCTGGTCGATGCTGGCCACGTCCTTCCTGATGGTGCTCGCCGCGCCGGTGCTAGTCGGCGGCATGTACATGATCATCACCGACCGGACCATTCAGACCGCCTTCTTCACCGACACCCTGGGCGGCAGCAGCTATCTTTACCAGAACCTCTTCTGGTTCTTCGGCCATCCCGAGGTCTACATCCTGGCGCTGCCGGGCTTCGGCATCGTCTCGGAGATCATCCCGGTGTTCTGCCGCAAGCCGCTGTACGGCTACAAGACCGCCGCGGCCGGCATGATGGGCGTCACGTTGCTCAGCTTCTTCGTCTGGCAGCATCACCTGTTCGACAGCGGCATCAACCCGGACATGCGCCCGTTGTTCATGCTGACCACGGAACTGATCTCGATCCCCACCGGGTTCATTTACCTGGTGGCGATGGGCACCTTCTGGAAGGCCAAGATCCGGCTGACCGTGCCGATGCTGTTCGCGCTCGGGATGTACTTCAACTTCCTGATCGGCGGCATCTCCGGCGTCTTCCTGTCGGACGTGCCGGCCGACACCACCGAGCACGGCAGCTTCTTCGTGATGGCGCACTTCCACTACACGATCATGGGCGGCCTGATCTTCGCGCTGATGGCGGGCATCTACTACTGGCTGCCCAAGATGATGGGCGTCAAGCTGAACGAGCGGCTGGGCAAGATCCAGTTCTGGACGATGTTCATCTTCTTCAACGCGACGTTCCTGCCGCTGTTCGCCGTCGGGATGGCGGGCCAGCCCCGCCGGGTGTTCGAGTACGCGCGGAACCTGCAGACGATCAACGACTGGGTCTCGATCGCGGCGTTCTGCCTCGGCGCCTCCATCCTGTTGTTCGTTTTCAACTTCGTGTGGTCGACGGTGTTCTGGCGGGTGCGTGAGGTGGGCAACCCCTGGCGGTCCCGCGGGCTGGAGTGGCAGGTCTCCTCGCCGCCGCCGCCGGGCAACTTCGCTCAGGTGCCCGTCGTGCTGTCCGGCCCGTATGAGTACGGCGATCCCCATGCGGAACCCGTGGCCGACCTCGCGCCGCCCCCCGGCGTGCTGGCGGCGAGCGTGGGCACCGCCGAGTCGACGCGAGCGGAGGCATAGCGATGGCAGAGACGACCGCGCCCGAGCCAGCCCAGCTGAGCCCGGCGCACGAGGAGGCCGCCTTCTACCACGAGGCGGCGCTGAATGCGGCCTGGATCGGCTCCCGGCTGGCCATCGGGTCGCTCTCGTTTGGCTTCGGCGCCTTCATTTTCGCCTTCTTCTACCTGCAGTCACTGAACTCGCACGGGCTGTGGTACCCGTCCGGGTTCCACGGTCCGGGGATCGTGCTCGGGTCGGTCATCATGGGCCTGATCGTGGTCAGCGCGGTGGTCCAGACCGTCGGGCTGGTGCGGATCAAGGCCGCCAGCCGGGGCGCCTGGCTCGGCGCGGCCACCGTGGCCCTGGTCCTCGGCCTGACCGCGGTCGGCTTGCAGGTGTATCAGCTGGTCAGCCTGTCGTTCTGGCCCGGTGCCAACGGCTTCGCCAGCGTCTTCACCGGGGCGAGCCCGGTGTACCTGGTCGTCGTCCTGGCGGTGATGATCTGGCTGGAGATGCTCATCATGCGTGGCCGGGCCATCCCGCCGATCTCCTTTGTCGAGCAGCCGCCGACGTTCGCCGAGGCGTTCGCCGTCCAGCGTTTCCAGTCCGCGCTGAGCGCGTTCACCGTGGTGTGGAACTACCTAGCCGTGGTCGCCGTCGTCATGTGGGTACTGTTCTACCTCGTGCACTAGTGACGACGGACGCGGCGGGCAGGCCGTCTCGCATCGCGGGGTAACCAGCCCCATGACCCGCAGCAGGAGGCAGCGGTGCACGCAATAGCATTGACCACGGGGACCCTGACCAAGCCGGCGCTGGCCGCGGGGGTGCTCGCCTCGGGCACGTCGGATAACTCCGCTCACGGGTTCAACTGGACCTTCGCGTTCCCCATGATCTTGTTCATCGTCGTGGCGACCGCGCTCTACCTGCTCTTCACCAGGCCGCATCGGGTACCCGGCCACGGCGAGTTGCGCTTCACGCCGGAGACGGCGACGGAGACCGGCAGCGTGCCCGACCCCGAGACCGCGCGCGCTGCCGCGGTGGCCTCCGGCTTCACCACCGCGGCGGGTGGCGGAGCGGCCGAAACGGTCGCCGAGGCCGCCGGCGCCCATCGGGCTGCGGTGCAGGAAGATGAGTCCGATACGGTGTCACAGGACGAAGATCCGGCAGCGCAAGGTCCGGCAGCAACTGACGGCCCGGATGCGGAGAAGCCACCGGCTGCCGAGGAGCCACCCAGCGACGACCCGGAGGCCAGCGAGTGACACACGCGACGGACGCGCTGCCCGCCCGTGAGGCGGGACATGCGCTGCCCGCTCCCGCCGCGGAGGCGGCGCTGGCGCCCGGCCAGGTGGCCGCCGGGGCGGCTGGCCGCCGGTCGGTGGGCGTCATCGTGCGCTCGCTGTTCCTGCTGACCAAGCCCCGGATCATCGAACTGCTCCTGGTGACGACGCTGCCGACGATGCTGCTGGCTGAGCGCGGCCTGCCCTCGGTCCGGCTGATCGCCGTCACGCTGCTCGGCGGGGCCCTGGCGGCGGGCAGCGCCAACACCCTGAACTGTTATATAGACCGGGACATCGACGCGATCATGAAGCGCACCTCGCGCCGTCCTCTGGTCGCCAAGGCCGGGGCCGGCGGCGCGACGGCGATCAAGCCCGGCGAGGCCCTGGTCTCGGGCGTCGTGCTCGGCGCCGCCTCGACCGTGCTGCTCGGGCTGCTGGCCAACTGGGTGGCGGCCGCCCTGGCCGATAGCGCGATCTTGTTCTACGTCTTCGTCTACACCCTGGGCCTCAAGCGCCGCACCGCGTCGAACATCGTCATCGGCGGGGCGGCCGGCTGCTTCCCGGTCCTGGTTGGCTGGGCGGCGGTGACCGGGCGGGTCAGCCTGCCGGCCGTGCTCCTGTTCGCCGTGATCTTCTTCTGGACGCCGCCGCACTTCTGGGCGCTGGCGATGCGGTTCCGCGACGACTACGCCGCCGCCAACGTGCCGATGCTGCCCGTCGTGGCCTCCCCGGCTGTGGTGGCCCGCAAGATCGTCGTCTACTCCTACGCGATGGTCGCGGCCACCCTGGCGCTGGCCCCGTACGCGGGCTGGATCTACGGGTGCTGCGCCGTCGGGCTGGGCGTCTGGTTCCTGGCCGAAGCGCACCGCCTCCGGGGCCGGATCGCCGCGGTCGACGACAATTACGGACAGAGCGGTTCCGGACAGGGCGGGCCCGCCCCGATGCGGCTGTTCCATCTGTCGATTGCCTACCTGACCCTGCTATTCGCCGTCGTGGCCGTGACCTCGCTGCTGCCCTGGGGCAAGTGGTAGCGCTGTTACGCCAGGCCTTTAGGAAGTCATTCCTCGCCATGGCCTCGGCCGTGACGATGAGACGGGCATCCTAGGTACGTGACTTCGCCCGAGCCGCCGAGCCGATCCCGCCGCGCCTTCCTCGGCACCGCCACCGCCGCTGCCGCGGCATCGTCGGCCCTGGCCGCCTGCTCCCGGGTAGCCGGCTCGTCCGGTGCCCGGCCGGCTACCGTTCGCGCGACTCCCAGCCCGCGGCCCGTCGCGGAGAATCTGCTGCCCGGGGATCCGGGCTGGTGGATTACCCACCAGGGCGCCCCGGACGCCATCCTCGGCTACGCGGGCCAGGCCAGCGTGCTCCCCGGCGAGCCGGTTCACCTGTACGTGTCCACCACCTCGCGCGAGTTCAAGGTGCGGGCCTTCCGCATGGGCTGGTACCGCGGCGACCTGGCCCGCCAGGTGTGGGAGTCGGGCACCGTGCGCGGCCGCCGGCAGCGCGCGGCGACCAAGGCCGCGGCCACCAATACCGTCCGCACCGACTGGGGAGTGTCGCTGGCAGTGCCAACCGACGGCTGGCCGGCCGGCTCTTACCTGCTCCGGCTCGACGCGCACTCGGGCGGCCAGCGCTACGTTCCGCTGACCGTCCGGTCGCAGAGCACCGCGGGCAAGGTCGTGATCAAGAACGGCGTCTCGACCTGGCAGGCCTACAACACGTGGGGCGGTTATGACCTTTATAACGGTCCAGCTGGCGAGTACGGCAACCGGTCGCTGGCGGTCACCCTGGACCGGCCCTATGACCAGCAGGGCGCTTACCTGTTCATGGTCTACGAGCGGAAGCTGATTAACCTGGCCGAGCGCATGGGGCTGCCGCTGGCGTACCTGAGCAGCATGGACCTCGCGACGGACCCGCATGCGCTGGACGGGGCCAGCGCGCTCGTCTCGCCCGGTCATGACGAGTACTGGACGCCGGAGGAGCGCGGCTACGTCACGGCCGCCCGGGACGCGGGCATGAACATAGCCTTCCTCGGGGCCAACGCCATGTTCCGGCGGATCCGGCTGGCCCCGACGCAGCTCGGCGGCAGCCGCGCGGTCATCTGCTACCGGACCAGCTACCAGCAGGATCCGATGTACGGCAAGGACAATGCCCTGGTGACCAACGACTTCCGGGAGCCGCCGGACCCCCACCCCGAATCGTCGCTGACCGGCACGCTGTACGAGGGCTACCCGACGGTGGCGGATTACGTCGTGGCCACGCCCCAGGCCTGGATGTTCCGGGGGACGGGCGCGGCCAAGGGCGAGAAGTTCACGGCGCTGATCGGCATCGAGTACGACCGGGTCAACCCCGGCTCGCCCGTGCAGCGGCCGATCCAGGTGCTGTCACACTCGCCGCTGACCTGTCGCGGCGTCAACAGCTACGCCGACTCCGCCTACTACACCCACCCCGGCGGTGCGGGGGTATTCAACACCGGCACGATGCGCTGGGTAGAGTCGTTCACGCCGCCCACCTACGGCTGGGGAATCACCCGCAAGTGCGGACGATTCACCCGGCGGGTCACCGCCAACGTGCTGCGCGCCTTCGCCGACGGCCCGGCCGCGGCGAAGTACCCGGCCCAGGACAACCTGCGCGAGATGGACGAGTGGGCCGGTGACCCGATCGCCGCGCAGCACAACCTATGGAGCTGACGCTGATGGAGCTGACGCTCGTGGCGGAGCCGGCCCGCGCCGCGTTCGCCCCCGTCAGTGGCACGTCGTATTGTGGGCTGCAGGTCGGCCACAGGGCAAGTTAGCCGGCGGAGGTGGCGGATGGAGTTCGGACGCAGGTCGAGTAGCAGGCCCACCAACAGGTCCGGTCGCAGGTTTGGCCGTCGGGCGCGGTGGGCGGTACCGGGCGCCGCGGTGGTCGCTGTCGGTGCCGTGGTCGCGGGCACCGCCGTGGCCGCAGGCGCGCAGGCGGCACCATCCCTGCCCGCCCGCAGCGCCGCTCAGCTACTGGCCGACGTCCAGCGGGCCACCGGTCCGGGCCCGATGACCGGCACTTTCCAGGAAACCGCGAGCCTGGGCCTCCCCAGTCTTCCCGACTCGGGCACCCCCCTGTCGGCGCTCTCGCTGCTGTCCGGCACGCACACCGCCACGATCTGGTACGCCGACCCCGCGCACGTGCGGATCGCCGAGTCCGTGCAGCTAGGCGAGACCGACCTGCGGCGTAACGGACGCCAGGTCTGGCTATGGGATAGCAAGGCGCAGACCGCGACCCACATCGTGCTGCCGACGCCCCCAGCCGGCCAGCGCCGGCTCGGGTCACCCGCCAGCCCGGCGAGCGGGACGCCGCCCACGCCGCAGCAGGTGGCCAAGCAGATCCTGGCCGCCGTGGGCCCGACCACGGTCGTGTCCCTGCAGCAGAACGTCACCGTCGCGGGGCAGGGCGCCTACCAACTCGCCATCGCGCCCAAGGACAGCCGCTCGCTGATCGGCCAG
>Ga0208220_1000120_pt1 | contig 29368 bp, 25 predicted proteins | sample NGESurdeep092012_9_FD_184484 | JGI IMG/M metagenome (GOLD analysis project Ga0208220, IMG submission 184484) | Arctic peat soil microbial communities from Barrow, Alaska - NGEE Surface sample F53-1 deep-092012 (SPAdes) | ecosystem: Environmental > Terrestrial > Soil > Wetlands > Peat ...
TCTCGACGTGCGGATATCCGGCCGCATGCACCGACTCGATCGCACCGAGCAGAAAATGTCCCTGGTTGAACAAGGGGATGACAACGGAAACCAGCTCGTCAGCCGCTGGCGGCAATATCTCAGCGGGGGAGTTCCATGGAACATGCGATGCGTAGGCAAGTGCCATTGCATCTGCCATCTGCTGCGGCTGAAAGTGCCTGGCGACCCGCAGCGCACCGCCGCGCGACAGAGCGACAGCGAGCTTCGGTTGGGCGATGATGTCGAGCAGTGCCGTCGCCAAGGCGAATGCGTCATCGGGTGGTACGACCGCCGCGCTGATTTGTGGTTCGACGAAGGCCGCGGCCGCACTTCCCTCACGCACCACAACAGCGCAGCTGTGTGCCATGGCCAGGACGACGCCGCCAGGTGCATCAGCCGTCGCAGTCGCAATGACGCATTGGTTTCCGGCCATCGGCACGGGGTTGCGGGCGTCGGTTAGTGGGCCGACAAACGTCACAGCATCGTGCAACGCACTACTCAGCCGACGCTGGCACGACTCCCAGTACGACCGACCGAACGGATCCGACGGCGTGTCGTCGCCAGCCACGATAAAGCGGGCCTTTGGTTCGTTCGCCAGCACGATCTGCGCGGCCTCGAGGAAGGTGTCGATGCCCGACTCGGGAGTCACCTCACCGAGGTGCCAAATGGTCAGCACTGCGCCCACCTCAGGGATGCGCAACGTCGGGACACCGCGCGGACCTGGCACGAACGGCGCGACTTGAATGGGGGCGCGTCCGACGACTAAGGCCGCGTCGAGCGAACCGACGTCGCGAGGTGGCGTGTCAGTCAGCAGCGCGTCGGCATGGGTGAGGACGTAGTCGCGAGCGAACGAGTCAATCGAGCTCTCCAAAGTCAACGACACGTCGCGCGTACCCGGTGCGACCTCTAGCTCCGCCCCCATCCGCACGACGAGTGCGGTGTTAGCGAACTCTCCGAGAAGTCGCTTTGCCCGGACGGCGGTGAGCGCCTCGCCGTTGACCGAGCTGAACTCCACGACGTCGAACGGCTCGTTCGCACCGAGCCGTTGCAACGTGTCATACACAAGGTCGGAATAGGCGTGCTGGTCGGTGAAGTACCGGTGCGCGGGTCGGCTGTCTCGCACGCGCGTCCACTGCGGCCCGTGGCCGGCAGCGAGAGCGCGGGCCCGATGCGCGGCGAGGCTCTCGCTGATGAGGTGCACGTCGTGACCCGCGTCGCTGAGGGCACACGCGGTCGAGAACGCGCGAGCTCCAGGGCCGGTTAGTCGGCTGTGTGCGAGGTCTCGGCACACAAAGGCAAACCGCACCGACACCTCCCGTCGCGATCTCAGCACGGGCGGCAAATGTCGTGTTTGACATAGAACGGCCAGTGGTATTTGTTTGCATGATCGCCGGTTTCGGCCTCGGTGCACAGCAATATGCACAGCTGCAGACTTTGGTACCCGCGGCGTGGTCCTTCCGCGCGCATTTGGCCCCCGCAATTCTGACCGTGGCCTGACCGGCTGTGGCTACGCGTGTCTAGTCACCGGCCCCGACGGGTCGTCGGCAGCAGCTTCGCGCCTGGGCACGAAAGGACATGAAAGGACGCCGGCAGTGGTACGGGGGAGAACCTCTGCCGGCGTCTCTTTCCACGATATCGCGCGGAATCGGCCGCCGGAGCCGTTCCGAAATGTCCGTCCTTCCGGGCTCGGGACGTTTGGTGCCGCTTCGCTCCCAGTACGGCTGTCGCTGGCGTTGCCCCACACGGGTGTCGCTACCGCTCACTAGGCTCCCTTTTCGTGTCGAACCCGCTTCCCTGGCCGTCCGGATCCGCCACCGGCGTTGGGTCCTTGCCAGGGGTCGACCCGGGCGAAGCCATGCGGGTCGTCACGGGCGAGCTCGACACGTTCCCGCACCTCGTCGAGCTGCCAGCGGCCGGCGTCGGCGCCGACATGATCGGCCGTGGCGCGGCGCACCTGGTCGGCCTGCACGTCGACGTCCAGCCGTCGGGGTGGCGTTTCGCCGCGCATGAAGGGGGCGACGAACGGCGGGCGCGCGGCATGCTCGCGCGCGATCTCGACGTCCTCGAAGAACACACGCAGGGCTACGCCGGCCCGCTCAAGCTGCAGGTGGCTGGGCCGTGGACGCTCGCGTCCTCGCTCGAGTTGCACTATGGCGACAAAGCCCTCGCCGATGTCGGTGCCGTCCGCGATATCACCGAAGCGCTCGCGGAAGGTATCGCCGGTGTTGCCAGGGACGTCGGCAAGCGCGTCCCTGGCGCGGCAATCGTCGTCCAGTTTGATGAGCCGTTGATCGCCGCCGTGTTGCTTGGGCGCGTGCCGACCGCGAGTGGATTCGGCACACTGCGCATCGTCGAACCTCCTACCGTGATCGAGCGCTTGAAGGTCGTGGTCGACGCAGTGACCGCGGTCGGTGCGACGCCCATCGCGCATTGCTGCGCGGCGTCGCCACCCGTCGGTCTGTTCGTCGAGGCGGGCATGCGTGCGGTCAGCCTCGACGCGACACTTCTGACCGAGCGGGACGACGATGAGCTCGGCCAGGCGATCGAGTCGGGCGTCGCGTTGTTCCTCGGCCTCGTGCCGTCGCTCGACGTCGATCCAGTGCCTCGAATCGGTGAGATCGTCGCGCCTGCTCGACGGCTGTGGTCACGACTCGGCTTTGCACCGGAGAATCTGACTCGCGACGTAGTCGTCACGCCGACCTGCGGACTCGCCGGATCGTCGCCGGCCTGGCCGCGCACCGCTTACCGCATCTGCCGTGAAGCCGCGATCGTGTTGCTCGACGCCCCGGAGGAGAACTCGTGAGCCGCCCGTCCGTGACGCGCCCATCTGTGACCGAGCCGGAATCCGACGGTGTACCGGTCGATGTCGCGCAACGCCACGCCGTCCTCGCTGCTGAGCTCGACGATCACGCGTATCGGTATTACGTGCTCGATTCGCCGATCGTGTCTGACGCGGAGTACGACACCGCGATACGCGAACTGACCGCGATCGAAGACTCGTATCCGCAACTACGCACTCCTGATTCGCCGACGCAGAAAGTCGCCGGCAGTTACTCGACGCAGTTCACTCCCGTCACCCACCTGCAGCGACTGCTCAGCCTCGACAACGTGTTCTCGTTCGACGAGCTGGAAACGTGGGCTGCTCGCACCGAACGCGATGCGGGGGAGTCCGTCAGTTACCTGTGCGAGTTGAAGGTCGACGGGCTCGCGGTCGACCTCGTCTACGAGAAGGGCGTACTGGTCCGGGGCGCCACCCGTGGCGATGGCTATACGGGCGAAGACATCACCCCGAACATCCGCACGATCGCCGACATACCGCAAACTCTCAAGGCCGGCGCCGGGGTGCCGGTGCCAGAACTGCTCGAGGTTCGCGGCGAGGTGTACTTCCCGGTCGCGAAGTTCGCCGACCTCAATGCCAGCTTGGTCGAGGCAGGCAAGGCGCCGTTCGCGAATCCGCGCAACGCCGCAGCAGGGTCGCTGCGGCAAAAGGACCCGCGGGTGTCGGCGAGTCGGCCGCTGCGCATGGTTGTACACGGGTTCGGTGCGGTTGGCGGGTTCGCGCCGGTGCGGCAGTCGCAGGCGTATGAGGCGTTTGCGGCGTGGGGGCTTCCGACGAGCGATCGTGTTCGGGTCGTGCCGACGCTTACCAAGGTCGAGGAGTTCATCGCCCACTACGGCGAACATCGTCACGACGTCGAGCACGAGATCGACGGGGTTGTCGTGAAGGTTGACGAGGTCTCGCTGCAACGCCGCCTCGGCACGACGTCGAGGGCGCCGCGATGGGCGATTGCTTACAAATACCCGCCTGAAGAAGTCACCACGAAGCTGCTCGAGATCCGGGTGAATGTCGGCCGCACCGGCCGGGTCACCCCGTTCGGCGTCATGGAGCCGGTGAAGGTCTCCGGATCGACCGTCGAGAACGCCACGCTGCACAACGAGGACGAGATCAAGCGCAAGGGTGTTCTCATCGGCGACACGGTGGTGCTGCGCAAGGCCGGCGATGTCATTCCCGAGATCGTCGGTCCGGTGGTCGACCTGCGCGACGGCACCGAGCACGCCTTCGTTTTTCCCACCGTGTGCCCGGAGTGCGGCACACCGTTGTCTCGACCTGAGGGTGAGGCCGATACGCGGTGCCCGAATCAGCGGTCGTGCCCAGCGCAACTGCGTGAACGGCTGTTCCACCTGGCGGGCCGCGGCGCGTTCGACATTGAGGTACTCGGCTACGAGGCGGCGGCGGCGCTGCTCGAGTCGGGTGTGATCGTCGACGAGGGTGACCTCTTTTCGTTGACCAGCGCGGAGCTCGCCGGAGTCGCGTTCTTCACCAAGCAGGACGGCGCTTTGAAGGCGAACGCGGAGAAGCTGATCGAGAATCTCGATGCCGCAAAGACGCGACCGCTGTGGCGAGTGCTCGTCGCGTTGTCGATTCGGCATGTCGGCCCGACCGCAGCGCAGGCGCTGGCCCGCGTGTTCGGCTCGATCGACGCGATTCGCGAGGCATCGGCGGCCGACTTGGCCGCCGCTGACGGCGTGGGCATGACGATCGCGCAGTCGATTGGTGAGTGGTTCGAGGTCGATTGGCACGCCGACATCGTGCGCAAGTGGGCGGCGGCGGGGGTCCGGATGGCCGACGAGCGCACTGACGAAGGTCCGCTGCCACTTGCTGGGCTGACCCTCGTCGTTACCGGATCGTTGACCGACTGGAGTCGCGACTCCGCGACCGAAGCCATTCAGAACGCCGGTGGCAAGGTGGCTGGCTCCGTGTCGAAGAAGACCGATTTCGTGGTCGTGGGCGACAACCCTGGCTCCAAGTCCGACAAGGCGCTCAGTCTCGGCGTGCCGGTGCTCGATGAAGCCGGCTTCCGGATCTTGCTCGACGATGGGCCGGACGCCGCGCGCGCAGCGCAGGTGGGTCGGGTCAGCTAGGCAACCAAGTGAGCTGACCCTCCAGAGACAGGTGGGTGGGGTCAGCTAGAGACACGCGGGGGCGGGCGCACCGGAATGGGCCACCTGCCGTATCCATTCAGCGACCGGTGCTGACGATGCTCGAAGAAATGAGCGAGCAGACCGATCACCGCAACACGCCGCCCGTGCCTGGGACGGCGTTGTGGTGGTATCTCTGGTCGGTCATCGTGCTCGCAGTTGCCATCCTCGTGGTTGCGGCCGGGGGCCTGCACCACGACGACATCTCGGCGATCGCGCGGCGGCCCGCGTTCTGGCTAGTTGCTGCTCCGATGGTTGTGACGACCCTGCGCCCGATCGTCCCGAAGAACCGTGCTGGCGATGGAACTTTCGCGCTCGTCGTATTCCTCTTCGCGCTGCTGCTGTATGTCGGACTGCCTGCAGCCGCGTTCCTGTGCTCGGTCACCATGCTGCTGCGCGGCGCTATGTACAAGCAGTCGTTCCTTCGCAACGTCTTCAACGTCGCTCAGCACGTGGTGACGCTCGGCACGTCGTGGTTGGTGTTGCGTGCGTTCGGAATCGATCCAACGCCGCTCCATACGTGGACGTTCACCGAGTCGTCGATCCGGGTGAGCGAACTCGTCGCGGTCGGCCTTGCCGGCATTGCGTACCTGGTGGTGAACAACGGCACGGTCTACATCGCGGTGGCAATCAGCGACGGCACGTCCCTCTTCTCCATTATTCGCGAGGATGTGCGGCACCTGGCGATCGTCGGCGTAGCGATGGTCAGCCTGTCGCCGCTCGTGTTGATCGTCATGGTGCACATGTGGCCGCTCGTTCCGCTCTTCTATCCGGCGCTCGTGTCGCTGTACCAAAACGCGACGTTGTCGGTGGCGCGCGAACACGACGCGCTGCACGACTCACTTACCGGGCTTGGCAACCGCGAGATGCTGCATCGCGAAGCTTCGAAGGTGTTCGATGGCTTGGCACGTCAGCACGTCGGGATCGCGGTACTCGTCCTCGACCTTGACGGGTTCAAGAGCGTCAACGACCAGCTCGGCCACGCTGCTGGCGATCGGTTGCTGCAGGTGGTGGCTGAACGATTGACGGCCGTCGTGCGCCCCACCGACGTTGTCGCGCGCTTGGGCGGCGACGAGTTCGTGGTGATCGTGCAAGACGTGGCAAGCATCGCCCTCGCGCGCACCACCGCCGTCCGACTTCTTGATCGGGTGAACGGACCGTGTCAGATCGACGGCAACTCACTGGAGCTCCGAGCCAGCCTGGGTGTCGCACTTGCTCCTGACCACGGGGTCGACTTCGACTCGCTGCTGCGCCGGGCCGACCGCGCGATGTACGTCGCGAAGGGTGCTGGCTGTGGTGTCGCGGTGTTCGATCCGGCGCAGGACGGCGACCGTGGCCGAATCCCGGTGACCTACGGGGCCACCGGCACCGACAGCTGAGAGGCTCGCGGAACCTCAGGTGGTTGAGCTGGGGGTCCGTGCACCTTGGCGGATGGTCTTGACGTCGCCGCGCAGCTGCTTCACGTCGCGGCGAAGGGTCTTGATCGCCGGGCGGACTGACTTCAAGTCGGCGATGGTCGTGGCGCCGTCGACGTCCGACTTGATGGTCGACAGGTCGGTGAGCATCGTGGCGATGTCGCCGTCGATCGTCGTCTTCTGCGCCCCGGTCAGCTTCGTGCTCGCGTCGACCTTGGTCTGAGCCGTCGTGAGCGTGCCGGTTGCCTTCGCGACCCGGGCGTCAACGCGGGCTTGGATGGCTGACAATGAACGCCCGCCGGCGACCGAAACCCCGCCGGTCGATCCACCCGACGATACCGACGCCAGGAGCGCCGACGCGTCGGACGTCGAGGGGTTGGATGTCGAGGGTGACGTGCTGCCGGTCGCGGCCGCGGCCACCCCAGCGCCCCCGACGAGTAGGCCAGCCACGGTGACGCCGGCGATGAGGGACTTGCGGGTGACATTCATGGAGAACTCCTGGGTCGGTGTCTTCGTTGTCTCCTGCAATGTCGGTCGCGCACGTCAGGCGACGACGCGGCGTCATGTACGAGGGAGGTAAACCCGCGGCGTCCGTATTAATGTTCGGGAATGGCCAGCTTCGACGACGTGCGCCGGATCGCGCTGTCACTGCCCGACACGACCGAGGCCGTGTCATGGGGCAACGCACACTGGCGGGTTAAGAACAAGGGATTCGTGTGGGAGCGCCCACTGAATCAAAGCGACCACGCGGCTCTCGAGGCGCTCGGTGCGGCGGCTCCAGAAGGCGCCTTGCTGGGTGTGCGGGTGGCCGACCTCGGTGTGAGGGAGGCGATGATCGCCGACGATCCGGCGCTGTTCTTCACGATTCCGCACTTCGACGGCTTTCCGGCGATCTTGGTCCGGCTCGATCTGATCGGCGTCCCCGAGCTCGAGGAGCTGATCGTCGAGGCGTGGCTGGACCGGGCGCCCAAGCGGCTGGCGCAGCAGTACCTCGACGGGCAGGCGTGATTTCGTAGCGTTCTCGGAACGATCGGTGGCTAGCTTCGTCCGCAACATGTAGCTGGTCTGAGAACAGGCGGAGAACCAGTGACGACCCAGTCGGACGCCGTGTTCGACCGGCGGTTCAACCGGGCGCGCTACGACGCCGACGCGACGATCGCTGCGTTCGCCACGCGGTTGCGCGACGAAGTTGACCACGAGCGCGTGCAACACGACCTGCTCGACGTTGTCCGCCGATCTGTGGAGCCGAGTCACGTCGCCGTCTGAGTCCGCTCGGCGTCCTGAGCCCGCCCGCCGTCCGACCTTTGGTCCTGAACGGGCGCAAGAACGACCGTTGAGGACCAACGCCGCTTCATTGACGCGGACGTCGATGCTGTCGTCCCGACTGCAGGGCACACCAGATCAGTGGTACCTGGAGTGGTAGCCGGATCCAGTCCTCGACTTTCGTCGCGAGGACGTCACCGCGCTGGGCATTGATCGCCATCTGCAGGTTGGCGGGCCAGACAACGAGCAGCAGTCCCGTCGCGGCCAGCGCCGCCCAACGGTCACGGCGCCACAGGCCCACGGCGCACACCAACTCGGCGACCCCGCTGACGTAGACCAGTTCGGTCTTCGCGGGGAGGAACGTCGGGACGATGCGGGTGAATGTCGCCGGGTGCACAAGATGGACGACGCCGCTCGCGCTGAACGCGGCTGCCACGACGAACGGGGCTCGGCGACGCCAGCGCTCCCTCGTACCGATGTCAGAGCTGTTCATCTCGGCCGCTGGGTAATCCACGTTTGCACCATACGGCGGCCCTCTAGGATGGCGGCTATGCCGTCGATCACCCGCGCCGACGTTGCCCACCTGGCGCGCTTGTCCCGCCTTGCGCTGAGCGATGACGAGCTCGATCAGATGGCCGGGCAGCTCGAGGTGATCATCAGTTCGGTGGCTCGGGTCAGTGAAGTAGCGGACGCCGATGTGCCGCCCACTTCGCATTCGGTACCGCTGACCAATGTGTTTCGCCCCGACGAACTGCGACCGTGCCTCACGCCCGAAGCTGCACTCGCTGGTGCGCCCGCGACAGAAGACCAGCGCTTCCGGGTGCCTCGGATCCTGGACGAGGAGTAGGCCGGTGACCGAGCTCACCAGGCTCAGTGCTGCCCAGGCCGCGGCTTTGATCGCGTCCGGCGAAGTGTCGGCGGTCGAGTTGACGACGGCGCACCTCGACCGGATCGGCGCCGTCGACGGCAGCCTGCACGCGTTCCTGCACGTCGACACCGAGGGCGCCCTCGCCGCTGCCGCCGCCGTCGACGCCAAGCGAGCCGCCGGTCAGCATCTCGGACCGCTGGCCGGCGTCCCGCTGGCATTGAAAGACGTCCTCACGATGGAGGGCGTTCCGACGACCTGCGGTTCGAAGATTCTCGAAGGCTGGCGGCCGCCATACGACTCGACCGTCGTGCGCAAGCTGCGTGAGGCCGATGTCGTCATCCTTGGCAAGACGAACATGGACGAGTTCGCGATGGGGTCGTCAACGGAGAACTCGGCGTACGGCGTGACGCACAATCCGTGGGACCTCGACCGGATCCCGGGCGGGTCGTCGGGTGGGTCGAGTGCGGCTGTTGCCTCCTACGAAGCGCCGCTTGCTATCGGCACCGACACGGGCGGCTCGATTCGCCAGCCCGCCGCTGTGACCGGCATCGTCGGGGTCAAGCCGACGTACGGGGGAGTGTCGCGCTACGGACTCATCGCGTTCTCGTCGTCGCTCGACCAGGCCGGCCCGTTCGCGCGCAACGTCTATGACGCGGCTCTGCTGCACGCGGCCATCGCCGGCCACGACCCGATGGACTCGACGTCCATCGACGCGCCGGTGCCCGATGTCGTTGCGGCTGCGTTACAGGCCGACATCCGAGGGCTTCGGATCGGTGTCGTCCGTGAGCTCAACGGCGAGGGCTACGACAACGGCGTCCGGCAAAGATTCTCTGAGGCTGTTGCGTTACTTGGTGAACTCGGCGCGTCGGTCGGTGAGGTGAGCTGCCCACACTTCGACTACGCGATGCCCGCGTATTACTTGATCGCACCTAGCGAGTGCTCGTCGAACCTCGCTCGATTCGATGCGATGCGCTACGGCCTGCGGATCGGCGACGACGGCACCCGCAGCGCCGAGGAAGTCATGGCGATCACCCGCGCGGCGGGCTTCGGCGCGGAGGTGAAGCGCCGCATCATGATCGGGACGTACGCGCTGTCGAGCGGGTACTACGACGCGTACTACGGCTCGGCGCAGAAGGTGCGCACGCTGATCACTCGCGATTTCACCGCCGCCTTCGAGCAATTCGACGTTCTGATCTCGCCGACCACGCCGACCACCGCGTTCCGCATCGGTGAGCGCACCGACGACCCGTTGAAGATGTACCTCGCCGACCTCGACACGATCCCGTCGAACCTCGCGGGCAACGCGTCGATGTCGGTGCCGTGCGGACTTTCACCGGACGACGGGTTGCCGGTCGGTCTGCAGGTGATGGCGCCGGCGATGGCTGACGATCGCCTCTATCGCGTCGGCGCCGCACTCGAGGCCGCGTTGAACGAACGTCGGGGCCACCTGCTCCTCGAGGAGGCGCCGGCGCTATGAGCACCGCGTATGAAGAGGCGCTGGCGAGATTCGAGCCGGTATTCGGTCTTGAGACGCACGTCGAGCTCGGCACTGTCTCGAAGATGTTCTGCGGGTGCTCGACGACTTTCGGTGCGGCGCCGAACACGCACACCTGCCCGACATGCCTGGGCTTGCCGGGATCGTTGCCGGTCACGAATGCAGTGGCGATTGAGTCGACGATCCGAATCGGCCTCGCCTTGCACTGCACGATCGCGTCGTGGTGCAGGTTCGCTCGCAAGAACTACTTCTATCCCGACATGCCGAAGAACTTCCAGATCTCGCAGTACGACGAGCCGCTGTGCGTCGAGGGATATCTCGACGTCGAGGTTGAGGGCGAAGTTGTGCGGGTCGAAATCGAGCGCGTACATCTCGAGGAAGACACCGGAAAGTCTTTGCACGTCGGCGGTTCTACGGGTCGCATTCATGGTGCGACGCATTCACTGGTCGACTACAACAGGGCCGGTATTCCGCTGGTCGAGATCGTGACGAAGCCGGTGCCAGGTACGGGCGCACTCGCCCCCGAAGTCGCGCGCGCCTACGTGACCGAGTTGCGCGAAACCCTGCGGGCATTAAACGTCTCTGACGTTCGCATGGAAGAAGGTTCGCTTCGCTGTGACGTGAACCTGTCGCTCAATGCGATCGGCGCAGCGGAGTGGGGGACTCGAAGCGAGACGAAGAACGTCAACTCGCTGCGGTCGGTCGAGCGCGCGGTTCGCTCGGAGATCGAGCGGCAGGCTGACGTGCTGTCGAGCGGCGGCCGGGTCAAGCAGGAGACCCGACACTTCCACGAAGACAGCGGCCTCACGACGTCCGGTCGAAGCAAGGAGCAGGCGGAGGACTACCGCTACTTTCCGGAACCAGACCTGGTGCCGATTGCACCTCCTGCTGAGTGGGTCGAAGAGTTGCGTGCGACGCTGCCCGAGCTTCCGTTCGACCGCCGCAGGAGACTGCGCGACGAGTGGGCCATCTCCGTGCTCGAGATGCAGGCAGCCCTGAACGCGGGTGCGGTCGGATCGATCGAGGCCACGGTTGCCCTCGGTGTCCCGGCCCGTGATGCGTACAAGTGGTGGATGGGTGAGCTTGCCCGCCAGGCCAACGAGCGGTCGGTCGAGGTCTCTGAACTGCCGGTGACTCCAGAGCAGGTCGCGCGCATCGTTGCGTTGATCGCGGAGGGCAAAGTCAACGACAAGCTCGCGCGACAGGTGCTCGACCTCGTCATCGCCGGTGAGGGTTCGCCCGACGAGGTGATCGCAGCACACGGTCTTGCGGTTGTCTCGGACGACGGCGCGCTCGGTGCTGCAATCGACGAGGCGATTGCCGCGGATCCGGATGCGGCGCAGAAGGTACGCGACGGCAAAGTCGCCGCCGCCGGCGCTTTGGTGGGTGCGGTCATGAAGTTGACCCGAGGCCAAGCCGATGCCGCGCGCGTTCGCGAACTCGTGCTCGAGAAGCTCGGCGCAAGCGGCTGAATCAGAAGTCTCGTGCTGAAGTAATTGCATGCCGTGCGGCGGCGCTCCACCATGGAGTGTGCCGAACACGCAGCCGAGCCTCGCCTGGACGCCACCACCGGGATGGCCGACGCCGCCTGATGGATGGGCTCCTGCTTTGGGCTGGCAGCCCGACCCCGACTGGCCTGCGGCACCAGCGGGCTACCAGTGGTGGCAGCTGACGGAGCGAGGGCTGCGCCGCCGCCGCACCGCGATCGTGCTCGTCGGATTGTCGAGCGCCGTCGGATTGCTCTACGGCATCTACCGGATCGCCATTCTCACTGCGCTCACTCATGCGATGCACGCGCGCCACAGTTTTCACACGCCGCTCTCGTCGCCCGGCGGCGAACTGCTTCTCGGCGCGATCTGGTTCGGTTCCTTTGCGTTACTCATCCCAGCGAGTTCGATCGGCTCGTCAGAGTTGTTAGGTCACGGCAGATCGGCGCGAGCGCGCGCGGTGGCGTTCGTGGCCCTACTGTGCGTCGGCGCGGTCTCCCAATACGTGGCCGACGTGCAGGCGGGCACTTCTAGGTACTCGCCCTTTGCGCGCGACGCTTGGCTGCACGATGGGCGATCGTGGTACGCGCTCGCGTGCCTGTTCGCGCTCGTGGTGTTCGCCGCCGCCGCCAGGCTGCTCAAGCCAGCGGGAGTGCGGCACTCAGTCTCAGCGGTGTGAGTCGCCACTCAACCGGCTAGTGTCGGGCCGTGCCCGAAAAGCAGCACGGGGGCTGCCGGGTGATCACCGAGGTCATGCCTTCGTGTCACCACGCCGACCACGACGAGTGCGTTCACCTTGTCGAGGATGTCGTCGAGGACGGCCTGGTGTCGATGCACGCCGAGAACGTGCTGCGTGTCTGCATGTGCGATTGCCACGTCGGTTGCCCGGCCGCGTCGGCAGCGAATGAGTCCAGAGTCCATAACGCCGACGCACGCAAGGACTCATGCACGTGTTGGGACACCCGTCACACCAGGCAGGGATCGGTCGCGGTCGTCGATGCAACGGCTGCCGAGGATGACGATGGCCCGATGGTTCAGCTCAACAAGAATTTCTCGATTAGCCGCGGCTGTGTGATCGCGGCACCGATCCTTGTGCTTGCCTGCGCCGCAGGCCTTTTTGGTCTGTACGCCACCCGCGGCACAGCCCACGAAGTGTTGTGGATCCCGACGCTCGCACTCTTCGTCGTGACTGTCCCGCTCGTCCTGCTCTTGCTAGCCGGGTTCGTGCCGTCGCTGCTTCGTGGCGGTCGGCAAGGCAATGGGGCCGGGCTCACGATTGCGGCGCTGGTCGCGATCGGAATCGGCCTGGTCGTTGGGCTTGGTGTCGTCGTCGTGGGTCCGTCGGATCTCGCCAGCAGCGTGCTGCTGGCGATCTTCGCGTTCACGATCTACAACGGCCGCGCAGGGCGGCGACTCTCGCCGCGCGTCCGTCACTACGTGGCGGCGTACGTCCTTCTCAGCGCCGTCGTCTCCGCCGCCACCGGGATCGCGTTGCTCACTTAGCTGGGCGCCGTGCGGACGGGACGAAACGGACTCGAGGCTAGCTCGCGGGTTTAGCTCCGAACCGGGACGCCGCTCGCCGCGTGTCATGGGCAATGAACCGAACCAGCCTGGCGACGCGAAAGCTCCCGGGCGGGGGACAATCGCCAAGTGCGGTCCGTCCCCTCGCCCGAGGGTTCCGACGACCGCGGTCGGGCGGAGGAATTGTGCGCGTGTGGGTCCCGTACTCCGATTGGGTAGCGGACGTCGAGAAGCTGAGCCCTGAGATTGCCGTCGACGTCTACAGCGGTGAAGGACCGCCACCCGACACGGTCGGCGACGTTGAGTTCTATGTCGCGCCGTACTCGTTCTCGGTGGCATCGCTCGAGCTGACTCGCGAGATGAAGTCGCTGCGGGTCCTGCAGCTGTTGACCGCAGGTTATGAGCACGTGTTGCAGTACGTGCCGGACGGCATCACGGTGTGCAACGCCGGTGGCGTGCACAACTCAAGTACCGCCGAGTTGGCGTTGACACTGACGCTGTCATCATTGCGCGGGATTCCCGACTTCGTGCGTGCTCAGGACGACGGTCGTTGGGTGCACGCGGACTACCCCGCGCTGGCCGACAAGACCGTGCTGATCTTGGGCTACGGCTCGATTGGGGAGTCGATCGAAGAGCGCCTCATACCGTTCGAGGTCAATCTGATCCGCGTCGCGAGCCGGGCTCGGCCAAACGGTGTGCACGGCGTCGACGAGCTGCCCGAACTATTGCCGCAAGCCGACGTGGTCATTGTCATCACGCCACTGACGCAGGCGACGCGACACCTGGTCGACGGTCGGTTCCTCGCATCGATGCGGGACGGCGCGTTGCTGGTCAATGTCTCGCGGGGCGGCGTCGTCGACACCGACGCGCTGCTGACCGAGCTGCAGAGCGGTCGGCTCCGCGCGGCGCTCGACGTCACGGACCCCGAACCACTGCCCAGCGATCATCCGCTGTGGAGTGCGTCCGGCGTCCTTATCTCGCCGCACGTCGGTGGCAACTCATCCGCGTTCTTGCCGCGGGCTGCCCGCTTGGTCCGTACGCAGGTTGCCAAGTTCGCCGCCGGGGAGCCGGTCGACAGCGTCGTGGCCGGCCCTGCTTCGACGATCGCCGTCGGGGCCTAGCCGCATCGTGATGCGCTCGGAGCAGGAGTTCCGCGACTTCGTCGCTGGCTTTGCTGACCCGCTCGCGCGGTTCGCTTTCCTGCTGAGCGCTGGCACTGAGCTCGATTCTGTGGACATGACCGTTGCGGCGCTTGCCTCCGTTCGCCGCCGATGGAGCGACGTCGAGGCGACAGGAGCGCCGGAACCGCTCGCGATCGAAGCACTGGTGTCGGCACTTCCACGTTTGCAACGCGGTTCCGCTGCTGCTTCGGCGCAGCTCGTCGCGGACCGTGTCGACGTCGCGCGACCGGTCGCACCCGCCGTCCCCGCGTCAGGTCAGTTGCCGGACGACGAGGTCGACGTAGGTCTGCTGCGTGCGGCGGCGTGGACTGCGTGGAAGACGTTGGCACCACGCCAACGAGTGCCCTTGCTGCTCGAGGATGCGTCGGTCGCGACACGACGGTTGGCTGGCACCGAGATCCCGCAGTCTTCGCGGTCGGCCCGACGAGCATCGGCTGTCGCTGACGACGCATGGCGATTTCTTCGGCAGTCGATGGCGGCCAATCCGGCAATCCGCCGCTACGTCGACGCGACTGACGATGTGCAGTTCGCGGCAGTTGTGCGCGATGGATTGCGCGAGCAGGCGACAGCTGCGCCCGCACTGATAGACGCCCATTCGCGAGTCCGGCAGCGGGTGTCGCGGATGCGGTTCCGGGCAGTCGGTGCGGTCGCTGCGTCGGCGATCGTCGTGGCGGCTGTGGGTGCGGTCGCCGTACGTGCGTCCGCACCAAAGAACGACAGCGTTCCACCGGTCTCGGCCTCGACGCTGGCCGACTCCGTGAGCGACCGGGGGCCTGTAGTCGCGTGGCCGACCCGCGGTACCGCAGCAAAAAACGGCCCGCTGATCACGAAGCTGAAAGCGGCGTTCGTGCATGCCCACCCGGAAACCACGGGGCAGGTGCAGGTGCTCCTGGTCACCGACACGTCGACCTACCGAATCGCCTACGTCACGGCAAAGTCGCCGACGGGCGTGCTCGAGTCGTGGTTCTACGGCCCGGTCGGGTCGAGCGACCTCGTCGAAGGCGTCGTGCAATACGGCGGCGGTCTCGACGCCCGCACCGAGATCCTTGCGACTGGACTCGCCGACGCGCAGGGGCATACCCAACTCGTCGTGCTCGCTCCGCCAGGCACCCGCAAGATGTCGGTGACCACCGCCGACACTGCAACGACCACGTCGGCGTCGTCGCCCTTGCGCGCCGCAGACGGGCTGGCCGTCAAGGCGGTCCCCACTGGCTCCATCGGATCGCTCAGTCTCGTGGTGCGGGTCGGGAAGTCCGATGTGGTGAGTCAGGAGATGCGAACCCTATCGCTCAGCCCGACGTTCGAAGGTGCGAGTGCACCGTTTGAACCGCAGGCGGCGCCGTCGTTTGCCGCTGAGCGGGGGCACCCAGATCCGCAGGTGCTTGCGCAGGCGGCGTACGACGCCGGGCTTTGGGCGATGCAGGACGGCGCGGCCAACCGCGTGCAGATGAAGGTGTTGTGGGGCGGCACCGATCAAGCCGGTAACCGCATGGTGCTGACGCGAATGAAGATGGAGCTGTCCGACATGTTGCTGGTCACCTGGGATGACCGAACCGGCGTGCCCCGCCAAGAGACCGAATCCATCGCCGATCCGAGCACGCCGGATGCGCCGCTGGCATTCAGCTACGTGGGGTCTGGCGATCCCCGAGTCGCGGTTCTCGGTGCACCCGGTGACTCCAGTGCCGCGCTCGTCTTTCAGGGCACGCAGCAGTCCGCGGTGCCACTGGACAGCACCGGCTTCACCAGCTTCCGGCTCACCGACGACAGCTGGTTGACGTCCCCTGGCCTTGCCGTGAACCTGCTCGGGCCCGCTGGCAACGTTCTCAAAACCATTCCGATCCCGGCCTTGTAGAGGGACGCTGTAGTGATGGCGCAGGTCGAGACCGAGTTTCGGGAGTTCGTCGTCGGCTTTGCCGACCCGCTGACCCGGCTTGCATTTCTGCTGACAGCGGGCGCGTCGGGCGATCCGGCTGTGCTCAGCGCTGACGCCCTCGCGCGCGTGCGGCGGCAGTGGCGCGACGCCGAGGTGACCGGTGCTCCCGAGGCACTCGCCGTCGAAGCCTTGGTGTCCGGGCTTCCGCATCGCCGGCAATTCCACCTGCGCGGGCCCGCCGCGGCGGAGGAGCTGGAGGACGACAACGTCCTTGCCACGGCTGGCGCGGCGACCGTGAATCACGATGCGTTCCGGCGGCCGGCCGCAAGTGAGGAGGCCCCGGTCGACGGTTCGCCCGGTGTCGACGCCGATGGTGAAAGTGCGGTCGATGTCGACGTCCTCCATGACGCTGTCTGGAAGGCGTGGCTGGGTCTGAGTCCGCGCCAGCGGGTTCCGGTTGTGCTGGCGGATCCCTCGGTCGCGTCAAGGAGATTGGTCGGGATCGGCGTCCCCGAATCATTTGGTTCGCCGCGGCGGGTTGACCTCATCGCCTCGGGCGCTCTCGCGCAGCTGCGCACCACGCTCGCGGCCGACCCAAAGGTCGCTGCAACGGTCGGCAATCTGCAGGGCCGCTATTTTACGGACGCTCTCGCCGACACGTTGCGCGAACACGCGTCGGCGCCGTCGCGGGTCATCGATCCGTATCCCGCGGTGGTACGTCGGGCGCAACGCCTGGGGCGCCGAGCCGTCGTTGCGGTCGCCGCGGTTCTGGTGGTTGTTGCCACCGGATTCGTGGTTGCCGTGCAGGCATCGCAGCCGACGAAGGCAACGTCGGCAGCTGCGGCCGCGTCGGCGTCGCGAAGCAGTTCGCCCGCACTGATACAGACCGGACCACAGCCAACCTTTACCGGCGGTCTCTCCTCGCAAGGACCGTTTGCGCCGGTGGCGCGGCCTGCCGGGCCGGTGTTGGTCGTGCCTTGGTCGCCAAGGGGAACGGCGGCCAAAGACGCCGTCCTGATCTCGCGTCTGAAGTCCTACTTCACGACGGTGCACGCGGACGCCACCGGTCAGACTCAGGTGCTACTCGCTACCGATACATCGACGCTGCGGATCGCTTACGTGACCTCGAATTCGCGAAACGGCGTGATTCAGTCGTGGTTCTACGGTCCGGTCGGCTCCGACAACCTGGTCGAGGGCGCCACCAGCTACGGCGGCAGTCTGCTATCCGACAGCATCCTTGCGGACGGCTTGATCGACACCAACGGACATGAGCAGTTCGTCGTCATCGCGCCGCCCGACACGACGGGCATGCAAATCGCGGACTTCGACTTCGACGACCCGAGCGTGGGGACAGGGTTCACCGCGCTGCCCTACCAGAACGGCATCGCCGTGAAGGAGATGACGACTGGCGCGACGGCGGCCAGCTTCGTGATCGACGTGACCATCGGGTCGTCGACCTTCACGATCAAGGACGCGCCCGACATTCAGCTACGCCCGCAGTTCGTGGGCGCGGTCACGAGCGATGGGCCGCCGTCGGCGCCGCTGCCCACGCCACCGGTCGAAAACGGTCACCCTGACGGGACATTGCTGACCGAGGCGCTGCAGGACGCGGCAGTCTGGGAGGGGTCGAACCCGATCGTTGCCGCCCGCCCGGTGGTTTTGTGGGCCGGTACCGACGCGGCGGGCACGAAGGTCGTGGTGCTGCGGGTGAAGACCAAGGCGTACGACTTGATGATCGTCGAATGGAGTGGCGGCGCACCCGGAGATCACGCCGAATACCTCGTCGACCCCGGCGCGCCCGACGTCCCAGTCGCGTTTGCCTATCGCTCGCTCGACGGGACGCGACTCGGCGTCATCGCATCGAACGGCGCAGCAACGGTGGAGCTGGTCGGCGACGGCGCGACCTCGAAACCGCTCGCCTTCAGTTCGACGGGGTTCGCCAGCTTCCGCGTCCCGAGCCCGCCGGGCGACCCGAGCGACGATGGTGCTGGCGCGCTCGGGGTCGTCGCTCAGGTGCAACTGCTGGATTCCTCTGGACACCCGGTCGCTTCGCTCTCAGTACCGCCAACGCTCGGCGGGTAGGGTTTCGCGTCATGACGACGACACACGATCCGGACATCAAGCCACGTAGCCGCGTAGTCACGGACGGCCTGGAGGCCACCGCATCGCGCGGGATGCTGCGCGCGGTAGGGATGGGCGACGAAGACTGGGTCAAGCCGCAAATCGGTGTCGCCAGTTCGTGGAACGAGATCACCCCCTGCAACTTGTCGCTCGACCGCTTGGCGAAGTCGGCGAAAGAGGGCGTGCACGCCGCTGGCGGCTATCCGCTCGAGTTCGGCACGATCTCGGTGTCCGACGGGATCTCGATGGGTCACGAGGGCATGCACTTCTCGCTGGTGTCGCGCGAGGTGATCGCTGACTCGGTCGAGACGGTCATGATGGCCGAGCGACTCGACGGATCGGTGCTGCTCGCCGGCTGTGACAAGTCGTTGCCCGGCATGCTCATGGCGGCAGCGCGGCTCGACCTCGCTTCTGTGTTCCTCTACGCGGGCACCACGCTGGCCGGCAAGATCGGCGACCGCGACAACATCACGATCATCGATGCGTTCGAAGCCGTGGGCGGTTGCGTGCGCGGCTTGGTCACCCGCGAAGAAGTCGACGCCATCGAGCGGGTGTTCTGTCAGGTCGAAGGCGCCTGCGCCGGCATGTACACCGCGAACACCATGGCCTGTGCCGCCGAGGCACTCGGAATGTCGCTGCCCGGATCCGCAGCGCCCCCTGCGCCGGACCGTCGGCGCGACGGTTTCGCGCGCGCCTCGGGGGAGGCAGTGGTTGGCCTGCTGCGTCAAGGAATCACCGCCCGGCAGATCCTCACGAAGACGGCGTTCGATAACGCGATCGCGGTCGTCATGGCGCTCGGTGGCTCGACGAATGCCGTTCTGCACTTGCTCGCGATCGCGCGTGAGGCCGGGGTTGACCTCGACCTCGACGACTTCAACCGCATCGGCGACCGGGTTCCGCACCTGGCCGACGTCAAGCCATTCGGCCGCTACGTCATGAGCGACGTCGATCACGTGGGCGGCGTTCCCGTTGTCATGAAGGCGCTGCTCGACGCCGGGCTCATCGACGGATCCGCACTCACCGTCACGGGCCGTACGGTCGCCGAGAACCTTGCGGAAGTGCGACCCGTCGACCCCGACGGCAAGGTCATTCACGCGATGAACGACCCGATCCACCGCACCGGAGGGCTGACGATCCTGCGCGGATCGTTGGCGCCCGATGGCGCGGTGGTGAAGACCGCCGGTCTCGACCGCGCCGTGTTCGAGGGCACCGCGCGCGTGTTCGACGGCGAGCGGGCGGCAATGGACGCCGTCGAGAACGGTGCGCTGCAAGCTGGCGATGTCGTCGTGATCCGCAACGAAGGCCCGAAGGGTGGGCCGGGCATGCGCGAGATGCTCGCGGTGACGGGCGCGATCAAGGGCGCCGGCCTTGGCAAGGACGTCTTGCTCCTGACCGACGGCCGGTTCTCCGGCGGGACGACCGGTCTCTGCATCGCGCACGTTGCACCCGAGGCCGTCGACGGTGGCCCGATCGCGTTCGTCCGCGACGGCGACGTGATCAAGCTCGACGTCGCCACCCGGACGCTCGATCTCGTGGTGGACGACGAGGAGCTGGCGAAGCGGCGGATCGGCTGGGAGCCGATGCCACCGAAGTACAAGACGGGTGTGCTGTCGAAGTACCGCAAGCTGGTCGGCTCCGCCGCCTACGGCGCCGTCTGCAGCTAGGAGCGGAGCGACGGGCGGAAGACGGCCTTGGCAACGGCGCCGTCTGCAGCTAGCGCTACCCCCCACCCCTCGCCGTCCCTTCCGACCGCTGAAGTCCAGCGCACGCAAGAACGAGCGCGGGACTTCAACACTCCTCGGCGACGGGTGCCGGTTGGCGTCCAGGTAGTAGGAAGTCCTTGTATTTATAGGGTTTCCGGGCTGCTGGACGTCGCTTCGTGTTTGACATCTTTCGACCGGTAAGACAATCTTGGACGCGTGCAGACCCTTCTTGTAGTAAGTGAGCGCGCAGGCTGACCTCCAGGTCCGCTAGCGCGCCGCCCCTCTGTGCTTCACGGCACGAGGGGCTTTTTGTTGCCCAGGTATGAACAGTTGTTGCCGTAAAGACCCGCTGCAGTGAGGTGGAGAGCTGAGATGAGTGAGCAGATAACTGGCGCGAAGTCGCTGGTGCTCGCGCTGGAACGTGCCGGCGCCGAAATCGCGTTCGGGATCCCCGGCGGCGCCATCCTGCCGCTCTACGACCCGCTCTTCGACTCCGTCAAGCTTCGGCACGTCCTTGTCCGCCACGAGCAGGGCGCCGGCCACGCGGCCGAGGGGTACGCGATGGCGACCGGCAAGGTCGGCGTGTGCATGGCCACGTCAGGGCCGGGCGCGACGAACCTCGTCACCCCGATCTCGAACGCGTACATGGATTCCACGCCGATCGTCGCGATCACCGGCCAGGTTCCGTCGTCCGCCATTGGCTCTGACGCGTTTCAAGAGGCCGACATCCGCGGCATCACGATGCCGATCACCAAGCACAACTTCCTCGTCACCAACCCCGACGAGATTGCACGGACTGTGGCAGAGGCGTTCTACATCGCGTCGACCGGCCGGCCTGGGCCGGTGCTCGTAGACGTCGCGAAAGACGCGCTCCAGGCGATGACGACCTTCGACTACCCCGACAAGGTCGACCTCCCGGGCTACCGCCCGGCCGCCAAGCCGCACAGCAAGCAAATCCGCGAGGCCGCGAAGCTCATCGTGTCGGCCAAGCGCCCGGTGCTCTACGTCGGCGGCGGCGTGCAGATCGCACGCGCGACGCAGGAGCTGAAGCAGCTCGCCGAACTCACCGGGATCCCGGTGGTCACCACGCTGATGGCCCGCGGCGCGTTCCCCGACAACCACCCGCAGCACATGGGGATGCCCGGCATGCACGGCACGGTCGGCGCGGTCGGCGCACTGCAGAAGGCCGACCTGCTGATCGCGCTCGGCGCCCGGTTCGACGACCGGGTCACCGGCAAGCTGTCGACCTTTGCTCCGGACGCAACGATCATTCACGCCGACATCGATCCGGCCGAGATCTCGAAGAACCGAACGGCCGACGTCCCGATCGTGGGCGACGCGCGCGAGGTGATCGCCGATCTGATCGTCGCGGTGAAGTCCGAACTCGAAGCAGGCAACCAGGCCGACCTCACGGCGTGGTGGCGTCAGCTCGACCAATGGCGCACGGTCTACCCGCTCGGGTATGACACGCCGTCCGACGGAAGCTTGTCGCCGCAGTATGTGATCGAGCGCCTCGGCAACATCGTCGGCCCTGATGCGGTCTACGTCGCGGGCGTCGGCCAGCACCAGATGTGGGCGGCGCATTACCTGCCGCACGAGCGGCCGCACACGTGGATCAACTCGGGTGGCGCCGGCACGATGGGCTTCGCAGTGCCGGCCGCGATGGGCGCCAAGTTCGGTCGGCCCGACTCGACGGTGTGGGCGATCGACGGCGACGGATGTTTCCAGATGACCAACCAGGAGCTGGTGACGTGCGCACTCGAAGGCGCGCCCATCAAGGTTGCGCTGATCAACAACGGCGCGCTGGGCATGGTGCGGCAGTGGCAGACGCTCTTCTACAACGCGCGCTACTCCAACACCGACCTGCATTCGCGCCGGATTCCGGACTTTGTGAAGCTGGCTGACGCGATGGGCTGTGTCGGTCTGCGATGCGACAGCGCGGACGACGTCGATGCGACGATCGAGAAGGCGATGGGCATCAACGATGCTCCTGTCGTCATCGACTTCGGCGTGCACAAGGACGCCATGGTCTGGCCGATGGTCGCCGCAGGCACGAGCAACGACGACATCAAGGTCGCCCGCGACCTTGCACCGGCCTGGGACGGAGAGGAACTCTAAGTCATGTCCAAGCACACGCTCTCGGTGCTCGTCGAGAACAAACCCGGCGTGCTCGCCCGGATCGCCGGCCTGTTCGCGCGACGCGGATTCAACATCGACTCACTCGCGGTCGGGCCAACCGAGTACCCGGACGTCTCACGCATGACGATCGTGGTCAACGTCGAGGACAACCCGCTCGAGCAGGTCACCAAGCAACTCAACAAGCTCATCAACGTGCTCAAGATCGTCGAGCTCGAGGCCGCCTCTTCGGTGTCGCGCGAGTTGCTGCTCGTGAAGGTGAAGGCCGACCCGCAGAGCCGCTCACAGGTGCTGGAGATCGTGCAACTGTTCCGGGCGAAGGTCATCGACGTCGCGGTAGACGCGGTGACCATCGAGGCGACCGGCGGCGCGGAAAAGATAGAGGCGCTGCTGCGGGTGCTCGAGCCGTTCGGCGTGAAAGAGCTCGCGCAATCGGGCATGGTCGCGATGGGCCGCGGTACACGGTCGATCACCGACCGCACGCTGCGCACCGTTGACCGCATCGCTTAATCCCTAGAACTCAAACCCAAGCTAAGGAGCGCACGTCCGTGCCTGTTGAGATCTTCTACGACGACGACACCGACCTGTCGATCATCCAGAACCGCCACGTTGCTGTGCTCGGATACGGCAGCCAGGGGCACGCGCACGCACTGTCGCTTCGCGACTCCGGCGTTGATGTGCGCGTCGGTCTGCTCGAGGGCTCCAAGAGCAGGGCCAAGGCGGAGTCGGAAGGCTTGCGCGTATTGGATCCCGCGGCTGCTTGTGAGGAGGCCGACCTGATCATGGTGCTCGCACCAGACCCGGTGCAGCGCCACCTCTACAAGGACGCGATCGAGCCCAATCTCGTCGACGGCGATGCGATGTTCTTTGGGCACGGCCTGAACATCCGCTACGGCCTCATCACCCCGCCGTCCGGCATCGATGTTTGCATGGTGGCGCCGAAGGGGCCGGGGCATCTGGTGCGGCGCCAGTTCGAAGAGGGTCGTGGCGTGCCGGTGCTGCTTGCCGTTGAGCAGGACGCGACCGGCAAAGCGTGGGACCTCGTGAAGTCCTACGCGAAGGGGATCGGCGGCACCCGCGCGGGCGCGCTGAAGACCACGTTCAAGGAAGAGACCGAAACCGACTTGTTCGGTGAGCAGGTCGTGTTGTGCGGTGGACTTTCCGAGCTCATCAAGGCCGGGTTCGACACGCTCGTGGCTGCCGGCTACCAGCCCGAGGTTGCCTACTTCGAGTGCCTGCACGAGGTGAAGCTGATCGTCGACCTGATGTATGAGGGCGGCATCTCGAAGATGTACTGGTCGGTGTCGGAGACCGCCGAGTACGGCGGTTACACCCGCGGTCCGCGCATCGTCACCGACGCTACCAAGGCCGAGATGAAGAAGATCCTCGGCGAGATCCAGGACGGCGAGTTCGCCCGCGAGTGGATGGCCGAATACGACGCCGGCCTGCCGAACTACAAGCAGTACTACAAGGAGAACACCGAGCACCCGATCGAGGTCACCGGCCGCGCCCTGCGCCCCATGATGAGCTGGATCACCGACGCCGAGTAAGTGCTCCCCCTTCGGAGGTTGATCACGTAAGGGGGGTGTGGGGGCCCTTCAACAGGTGGGCGCACCTGTTGAAGTGCGGGTTCGCCTAGCGGGACGAGTTCGCAAATCGGGCGGGACGGCGGGACGGCGAGTGATGCGGGACGGCGAGTGATGCGGGACGGCGAGAGGTGCGGGACGGCGATCAGCTGCGGCGCACGCGACTGCGACCGCGGTGGGATCCGTCGAATGGCAGCAGCCGGTCGACGTAGCGCTTGCCTTCCCACAGCAGGGTCGCGGCCGCCCAGAAGATGAGCGCGCCGATCAGGCCGGCGGGCTTCGCCATGAAGATCAAGAGGATCCAGCCGATGCCCGCGCACAAGAGTCCGTTGAAGAACATCAGCGTCTCGAAGACCATGAGGGTGCGCACGCGGTTGGATCCCACGACCTCATGGTGCGCCAAGATCGCCGCTAGACGCCAGAGCGGCGCGACCGCCGGGTGAAACGTGCCGGAAACGTTCGCGCTAGAATCCCGCCATTAGGCGCGTGCTACAGCGTGGTGGCCCAACGCCGACGACCCAGCCATGACGTCGGAGGATTGCCCACCCATGAGCAAGCCCATTGTCCTGATCGCCGAAGAACTCTCGCCCGCCGGCATCGACCTGCTCAGTGGCGACTTCGAGATCCGTGAAGTCGACGGCGCCGATCGCGCCGCCCTGCTGCCCGCACTCGCCACTGCTGACGCCATCATCATCCGTAGCGCGACCAAGATCGACGCCGAAGCCATCGCGGCTGCACCCAACTTGAAGGTGGTCGCCCGCGCCGGCGTCGGCCTCGACAACGTCGACGTGAAGGCCGCGACCAACGCCGGTGTCATGGTGGTGAACGCGCCGCAGTCGAACATCGTCAGCGCCGCCGAACAGGCGATTGCCCTGCTCTTTGCGGTCGCCCGTCGCACGCCGGTCGCGAACGCGTCGTTGAAGTCGGGTCAGTGGAAGCGCTCGAAGTTCACCGGCGTCGAGATCCTCGACAAGACCGTCGGTGTCGTCGGCCTTGGCAAGATCGGGCAACTCGTCGCGCAGCGGCTCGCCGCGTTCGGCACACACCTCATCGCTTACGACCCCTACGTTCAGCCGGCCCGCGCAGCGCAATACGGGGTGCGGCTGGTCACTCTCGAAGAGCTGCTTCGTGAAGCCGACATCATCACGATCCACTTGCCGAAGACTCCCGAAACGCTCGACCTCATCAGCGAGCGCGAGCTTGCTATGGTCAAGCCCGGCGTCATCATCGTCAACGCGGCTCGCGGCGGACTCATCAACGAGGACGCCCTCGCGATCGCTCTCAAGGAAGGTCGCATCGGCGGCGTCGGTCTCGACGTTTTCGCGACCGAGCCGACGACGTCCAGCCCCTTGTTCGAGTTCGACAACGTCGTCGTGACTCCGCACCTGGGCGCGAGCACCGACGAAGCTCAGGAGAAGGCGGGCACGGCGGTCGCGCGGTCGGTCAAGCTCGCGTTGTCTGGTGAGTTCGTGCCCGATGCGGTCAACGTGCAGGGTGGCGCAATCGCTGAGGATGTTCGCCCGGGCCTACCGCTAGCGGAGAAGCTCGGCCGCGTTTTCACTGCGCTCGCTGGTGGCATCGCGACCCGCATCGAGGTCGAGGTTCGTGGCGAGATCGCCGCGTACGACGTCAAGGTGCTCGAACTCGCCGTGCTGAAGGGCGTGTTCACCGACGTCGTCGAGAAATCAGTCACTTACGTCAACGCGCCGCTGTTCGCGCAGGATCGTGGCGTCGAAGTCAGCCTGACGACCAGCGACGACAGCCCCGACTTTCGCAACCTCATCACGGTTCGGGGCACGCTGACGAACGGTCACCAGCTGTCGATCGGCGGCACGCTTGCGCGGCCGAAGTTCGTCGAGAAGCTCGTTAAGGTTGATGACTTCGACGTCGACCTCACGCTGTCGGAGCACCTCGCGTTCTTCCGCTACGACGATCGTCCCGGCGTCGTCGGTGTCGTCGGTCGCATTCTCGGCGAGCACGGGATCAACATTGCGGGCATGCAGGTCGCACGCGATACCCGCGGCGGTCATGCACTCGTTGCGCTAACGGTCGACTCGGCCCTGCCGGTGGCGGTTCTGGAGACGATCGTCACCGAGATCGGTGCCGATTCGGGCCGCGCAGTCGACCTCGTCGAAGTCTGACCGGACGTCGGCGATGCCGACCACGGAGTTACATCGGCGCAGCGTGGGACTCCTGGTCCGCACCAGATGCACGACGTCCGGCTATGACGCAGCCTCGCGACCGATGTCCTTGTTCTCGAGCACAAACTGGGTGGCGGAAAACGTCGCGCCCTGCGGGTCCCGAATCACGGTCAGCCGCGAGTACGGCGCGTCGACCGGCGGACTAACCACGGTGCCGCCGAGTTCCAGTGCCTTTGCGGCCGTCGCGTCGACGTCATCCGCGGAGAAGGTGACTCCCCACTGGACGGGATCGGCTGGGTTATCGTCGGCGATCGGGGTGATCGCCGCCAGCACGTCCGCGAACCCGGGCGCACCAAACGCTGCCGCTCGCTCGCGGACTCCGGGCGTAAGCGTCTCGAGGTAGTCACCGTAAGCCGTCAACGTCCAGAACTCGCCGGTGCCCAGGTCGAGCGCCGTCCAGCCAAAGACTTCGCCATAGAACCGCTTCGCTGCCTCCAAATCGCGGGAGCTCAACACATTGAAGTTCAGTGAGCCTGCCTCGTTGACGATTCGCGCCCCCTTGTGTCGCTGCGCCTGCCACACGCAAAACGCTGCCCCCTCCGTGTCGGCAAGCGTCGCCATCCGGCCCGCATCCATCACGTCGAACGGCTCGCTGAGCACGCTGCCACCTGCCGCGCGCGCCTTTGCTGCGGCCTCGTCGGCGCTGTCGACCCAGATGTAGGTGCTCCACGTCGCCCGTGCTGGGGCTCCGTCGGGGAGCGACGAGATTGCCGCCACCTCGCCGCCACGCAGCCGGGCCATCAGATAGCTGCCCGGCGCCCCCGCCGGCATCGCTTCCTCGAACTCCCAACCGAACAGGCCACCGTAGAACACCGCTGCAGCAGCCGGGTCAGGCTGCGCTGTGTCGACCCAGCAGGGCACACCAGCGATGTATCCGTCTCGCTCAGGCACGGCAACTCCTCCTGTCGTTAGGGTCCTCTTCCCTTCCGCGCACCCTAGTCGCTGCGTCTGACAGAGCCTGCCTGTCTAGGACGGCCGCCGTCTCGCATCCTGAGATCTGGTGCACTCTTTCTGAGACGGCCGGTACCCTTGGGACATGGCTCGCAGCGTGCGTCTCGCCGTTATCGCTGGTGACGGGATCGGCCCCGAGGTGGTCGACGAGGGTCTGAAGGTCCTCGATGCGGTGACGGCTGCCTACGACGTGAAGGTCGAGCGCACCGAGTACGACCTCGGCGCCCGGCGTTGGCATGCGACCGGCGAGACACTGCCCGACTCGGTGCTCGAAGAACTGCGTGGCCACGACGCGATCCTGCTCGGTGCGGTTGGCGATCCCGGTGTGCCCAGCGGGGTGCTTGAGCGCGGCCTACTGCTACGCCTGCGATTCGAGCTCGACCACTTCGTGAACCTGCGTCCGGTGAAGCTGTTCCCTGGTGTCGCGAGTCCGCTCGCCGGTGTCGGCCCGGCTGACATCGACTTCGTCGTGATCCGCGAAGGCACCGAAGGCGCCTACGCCGGTGCCGGAGGGTTCCTGCGCAAGGGCACGCCGCACGAGATCGCCACCGAAGAAAGCGTCAACACTGCCTACGGCGTCGAGCGCGTTGTGCGCGATGCGTTTGCCCGCGCGGCTGCGCGCCCACGACGCAAGCTGACCTTGGTGCACAAAAACAACGTGCTCGTCCACTCCGGCGATCTCTGGACCCGCACGGTCAAGGCGGTCTCGGCTGACTTCCCAGACATCGCTGTCGACTACTGCCACGTCGACGCGGCGACCATTTACTTCGTCACTAATCCGCAGCGCTTCGACGTCATCGTGACCGACAACCTGTTCGGCGACATTCTCACGGACCTTGGTGCCGCGATCGCCGGTGGCATCGGACTCGCCGCCAGCGGCAACATCAATCCGGCCCGCACGACTCCGAGCATGTTCGAGCCCGTCCACGGCAGCGCGCCCGACATCGCCGGCAAGGCGATTGCCGACCCGACCGCGACCGTGCTCTCCGTCGCGATGCTTCTCGAGCACCTCGGATTCCCGGAAGCGGCCGCCACCGTGGAAGCCGCCGTCGCCGCCGACCTCGCAGAGCTCGGCCGAGCCGCTACATCTGACGCAGCCTCCGGGCGAGCCACTACATCGAGCTCGTCCCGAGTACCCGAGCCGGTCCGCCGCGCGACCCACGAGGTCGGCGACGCACTGGCCGCCCGCGTCGCCGGCTGACCCGGCGCCGGCAACCCACCCGGGAACCCGCAGCCAGCCGCACGCTGACAACGAATCGCCAGCTGACCGGCGTCCGGCCCCTTTGTTCTTCGCGATCCAGCCTCGTGAATCACCGAGGCCAGCCGGGTCATCCAGCCCGCACACAACCCCGTGGGCTAGCGTCGCAACTACATCAGCCGTGAGGATTGACCAATGACCATCGAATTCACCCGCACCGACCCGACCGAGCCGGTGCCGGCCGCTCAGCGTGACGAGCTACTTGCGAATCCTGGCTTCGGCCGCGTCTTCACCGATCACATGGTCACGATCACGTGGACGCCCGACGAAGGCTGGCACAACGCGAGCCTGCGGCCCTACGGTCCGCTCGCACTCGACCCGGCGACCGCCGTTTTCCACTACGGGCAGTCGATCTTCGAGGGTTTCAAGGCCTACGTGCAGCCGGACGGCTCGATCAAGACGTTCCGGCCGGACGCAAACGGACGCCGGTTCCAGCGGTCTGCGGCACGTCTCGCGTTGCCTGAACTGCCGGTCGACGACTTCGTGGCTGCCGCCGACCTGCTGATCGAGGCCGACCGCGCGTGGGTGTCGCCTGAGGAAGAAAAGAGCTTGTACGTCAGGCCGTTCATGATGGCGACCGAGGCTTTTCTCGGCGTCCGGCCTGCGAATCACGTGACGTTCCTGATCATCGCGTCGCCCGCCGGTGCGTATTTCGCGGGTGGCCTGCATCCGGTGTCGATCTGGTTGTCGGAGGAGTACACGCGGGCGGCACCGGGCGGCACCGGCGCAGCGAAGTGCGCGGGCAACTACGCGGCCAGCCTCGTCGCGCAGCAAGAGGCAAGCGCGAACGGCTGCGACCAGGTTGTTTTCCTCGACGCAGTCGAGAAGAAGTGGGTCGAAGAACTCGGCGGCATGAACGTCTACTTCGTGTTCGACGACGGAACTCTGGTGACGCCGCCGGTGTCGGGCACGATCCTCGAGGGCGTCACCCGCGACGCGATCCTGACGATTGCGGCGGAGCACGGGCACGCAACGCAGCAACGTCCGATCGACATCGACGAGTGGCGCGCCGGAGTTACGTCGGGTCGCATCACCGAGGTCTTCGCCTGCGGAACGGCGGCGGTCGTGACACCGCTCGGCCGACTCGCGTGGCGCGGGGGAGAGCTGACGATGGGCGACGGACACCCGGGCAAGGTCACCCAGGACCTGCGCGATTCGCTGCTCGCCATCCAGTACGGCACCGCCCCCGACCCGCACGGCTGGATGCACCGGGTCTGCTGAAACTGTCGTCGCGCAAACCTGTCGGCGCGAGCACGCTCAAGAGAGCGTGTGGAGGCTGACAAGTTCGGGTCGACGCCGGCCGGATGGAAC
>Ga0208220_1000121_pt1 | contig 29354 bp, 25 predicted proteins | sample NGESurdeep092012_9_FD_184484 | JGI IMG/M metagenome (GOLD analysis project Ga0208220, IMG submission 184484) | Arctic peat soil microbial communities from Barrow, Alaska - NGEE Surface sample F53-1 deep-092012 (SPAdes) | ecosystem: Environmental > Terrestrial > Soil > Wetlands > Peat ...
CGCTAAGCGCCGCCTCCAACGCATCAAAAAGGAACTCAAAGCTCTCGGCTACTCCGATGAACTCAAACCCCTGGCTATCGCAGCCCCTTCAGCATGACTTTCAACGGAGCGGTTTTGAGGTATTGATTACCCTTCGCCTGCTATGGTGCACGCCATCGTGGCGACACCTTGTGCATCTCATCGAGCACAATGTTGGCGGCTGCTTGCACGGTGCCGGGTGCGGCCGTCGATTCTGCCGCAAGACTCTTGAACCAGTCTTCGAGGCTAAGGCCTTCCGCCGCCGCTCTGGCTTTCAGCGCTGCCGCCTGGTCATCGGGAAGAATAATGGTCAGGGTCATAGGAGGCTCCTTGCGTCCTTTTCCAGGGTAGAGGACTATACGCCGGATTGCCACGAATGGCAGCGGGACCGCAAAATACTTATCGTTAGTATGTGGTTTTGTCGGTCGAATAAGCATCTCAATAACCAACTTAGCCAGACTGTAGACATCGCTGGAAGATTGAGCATAGCCGATCGCCTGCTCCGGCGCCATGTAGTCGAAAGTGCGGCGGCGCGCGACAGGCCATGCAGCGCCGCATTCGCATCTTTCACGATGGCGATCGAAAAGTCGATGAGAACCAACTCTTCGTCACGCCTTCCTATCTTCCGGACCATAATATTTTCAGGTTTCAGGTCGCGGTGGCAAATCCCCTGCTGGTGAATTGCATCGAGGGCGCCGGCAAGTTGCTGCAGCAATCTAGCCACGCGTGGTAGCCGTAAGCCGCCATTCTTGAGAAGTTCGCGGAGGCTCTTACCTTCAATGAACTCCATGATCGGATAGGGCGCTCCGGAAGGCGCGATGCCGTGAGCGTAAATCTCCACGATGTGCGGATGGCGCACTTGGCGCGCTGTTCTGCACTTATCCGTCGTAACTACCCACGAGCCAACGGACGCGTCCAAGTGGATATTTTCCGAGTCGCCGAACGATGTGTTCAGGAACCAGAATTAATTCAGCGAAGTTTCAGGATTCAGGTGTAGACTTGCTGTCAAGATTCTTACGAATGAACCAGCGTTTGGCGAAGGTCGTCATTTCAGGCTTTGTGTGCTGGCACTTCAGTACCGCAGCACAATCCACGCCGCCCCAGGGCACGACTGCCAACTACGTCGGATCCCTTGCGTGCCGCACGTGCCATCCGGAGATCTACGATCGATGGAAAAAGACGCGGATGGCGAATGTCGTCCGGGACCCGAGGGTAGATCCGGCGGCAATTCTCGCCGATCTTTCTCAGCCCAATCCGCTGGTGACGTTCACGAAGAGCGACATTGCATTTGTCTATGGAAGCAGGTGGAAGCAGCGGTACTTCAAGAAGATCGGCGACGATTATTTCGTTCTCCCGGCTCAGTGGGACATCCTCCATCAGAAATGGCTCCCGTACTTCGTTAAGAATGGAACCGACTGGTGGGCTCCGCTATATCCACCCGATAATTTCAAGCGCCCCACAGGACCGTTATGCGACGGCTGTCATTCGGTCAATTACAACATCAAAACGAAGAACGTTACGGAATGGAATGTGGGCTGCGAACGGTGTCACGGTCCAGGGAGCGAGCACGTTGCGCACCCCTCCCGGGCCGATATTATTAACCCTGCCCGGCTCGATTTCGTCCGGGCTAACGATACCTGCATCCAATGCCATTCGCAGGGGCAGCCTCTAAATAATCCAATTCAGGGCAAGTATTACGACTGGCCAGTCGGGTTTCAAATGGGTGGCAGATTGGACCGCTTCTGGAAATTGGAAGAACACAAGCTGGGTGAGACAACGTTCACGCACTTCCCGGACGGGACAGCGCACAAAAACCGGATGCAAGGGAACGATTTTGTGCAGAGTGTCATGTATACCCGCGGCGTGAAGTGCTCAAGCTGCCATGACGTCCACGGAACCGACAATGTCGCCCTTCTGATAAAGCCGGCAAACGTGATGTGCCTGGAATGCCACGGCCCCGGCTCGCCGAACGGACCACATACGAGCACGATAGAGGAGCACACGCGTCACAAAGCGGGTAGTCCGGGTGATGAATGCATTGCTTGCCATATGCCAAAGATCGAGCAAACGCTTGGCGACCAGAACGTCCGCAGCCACGCCTTTCGATTTATCTCTCCGGCTATGACCGACGCCTATAAAATCCCGAATCCGTGCACAATCTGTCACCAAGACAAGGCGACAGCTTGGGCTTCGGCGCAGTTGAAGCAATGGTCGAACGTTTCACCCTGGAGAATCGACCAGTGAGACGGTCCGCACAGGCAACCAGAAGCACCCGCTCGGCTGACGCGATGGCGATCCTTACTGTCGTTCTCATCGCAAGCGTGTGGATTGCGTTTGGTCAAAGCCAGCCGTTTTGCGGCTACAAAACACTATTGCCTTGCCGGGCGTGCAGGGCCGGATCGATCATATGAGCTTCGATTCGCGTACCGGACGCCTTTTCGTGGCTGCTTTGGGAAATAACACCGTCGAGGTTGTGGATATCAATCAACGAAAGCGTACTTCCACCATACCGGGCTTGCACGAGCCTCAGGGAGTTCTCTATTTGCCCGATGTGAACCGGCTCTACGTGGCAAACGGCGATACCGGCTCGGTGGAGCTGTTCGACGGGACTTCCTTCCGACTCCTAAGTACGGTCAATCTTGGTTCGGATGCAGATAACGTGCGATTCGATCCGGTACGCAAAGAAGTGTACGTCGGATACGGCCGTGGTGCGCTGGCGATCCTCGGGGAGGATGGTTCGCATATCGCGGACGTGAAGCTGGATGCGCACCCCGAGTCGTTTCAACTTGAGCAAAAGGGCAGTCGGATTTTCATAAACCTGCCAGACTCCAAAAAAGTGGCCGTTGTCGACAGAAACACCAGGACGGTGATTGCGAACTGGAGCACGCAGGGAGCGCTTGCGAACTTTCCAATGGCGCTCGATGAACAGAACCATCGATTATTCGTTGTGTGCCGCCGACCTGCGGAAATGCTGGTTTTGGACACGGCCTCAGGTGCGATTGTAGCGAGATTGCCTGCTGTGGGAGACTGCGATGACGTCTTCTATGAGGCGGATGCAAAACGGCTCTACGCCAGCGGCGGTGAGGGCGGTGTAACGATAGTTCAGCAAGACAGCCCGGACAAATACAAGGATATGGGCGAAGTGCACACACGCAAAGGCGCGCGGACCAGCTTTTTCGCGCGCGCACATCATTCCCTCTACATCGCAGCCAGACAAGAAGACGCTCAGCCCGCCGCCATTTACGTATACGCAGTCCAACATTAGAGGCTCCATCTGAATCATCAATGGATTCGCCATCCGGAAGGAAGCCGCCATCGTACACGGTCCAGTATGACGGGTCAAAAACAAACACCTTAACAAAATCCTTAAATTTCTGCTGACGCGCAATGCCTAAGGAGGCGCCGCCTCCTCGCGCAGGCGAGTCATCCCCCAGCCTTCGCTTCGCTGCAGGCCTCCGCTTGGCTCCGCACTTTCCGCTCCGCTTCAAGTGTGGGTGGTCCCCCCTGACTTGCCTTTGCTACCCTCCGTCCCTCGCCGGGAAGGCAGGGGTGCATGCGATGCACCCCAAATCCAACAACACCAGCACAAAAACTTGTGATTCCGCTTGCGTGGCGGGTGGGGAGTCCTTTACCTGCTCGACTGCAACGAGCCGGAAGAGCGTATCAAGATCAAGTGGCCGCGCTTCTATGAATATCTTCAGATGGGCAAGGCGCAGAAGATTCATGAAGCATATCTTGCCAGCCACCGCGACCCGTGGTACTCGCAAGAGCGGCGCCCCCCGGTGCCGTTCCTCTGCACCTATATGGGGCGCGCCCGAAACGGAAACAATCCTTTCCGGTTCATCTGGAACCGCTCCCAGGCCACGTCCCATAACGTGTATCTAATGCTCTACCCGGCTGGCCCGCTGCGCGTCGCATTGAAAGAATATCCAGCACTTGCATCGCACGTGTTTAAGGCGCTACAGCGCATCACCCCTGCGCAGTTCCTTTCCGAAGGACGCGTCTACGGGGGAGGACTCCACAAGGTGGAGCCGAAAGAACTGGCCCGGATTTCCGCGCGCCTGGTACTTAACAGCATTGAGACGCATGTGCGGATCGAGGAGCAACTGCCCATGTTCAGTTGAACACGGGTAAAATGCACGTTCACATAAAAAATGGCGCGACGGTCATGCTCGCCGCGCCGGTTCGCAATATGCTTGCAATCTAGTTGTTGCTGATTTCCACGTTCACCGTTCTCGGCTTCGCCACTTCCTTCTTGGGCAGCGTGACCGTCAGGACGCCGCTCTTATAGTCGGCCTTCACCTTCTCGGCATCCACGGTATCCGGCAGACTGAACGCCCGCACAAAGGAGCCGTAGCCGCGCTCAATCCGGTGAAAACCTTTACCGTTCTCCTGTTCCTCGAATTTGCGCTCGCCCTTCAGGGTCAGGGTCCCGTTCTCCATCTGGATCGCAACATGCTTCGGGTCCACTTCCGGAATGTCGGCTTTCAAGACCAAGTCGTTCTCCGTCTCGTAGATATCCACGGCGGGCGACCAGGGCCGCGAAGCCGGCTCGCTAAACAGCCGCGAAAGCGAATCCTGGAAAACCTTCAATCCAGCCGGAAAGTCCTCACCCTCAACATTAAAGGGGTTGTATCTCATCATTGGCATCTTACTTGTCCTTCCTATCGATAATCTCGATGTATCTTAATCATGATATATGCGTGTATTATTGTCAAGTATTATTATGCAAAAAAGCTAATGTTCGCCCGGTAGTTCGTTTCGCAAAAGCCTCCTTGGGAGTTCGTTCGGTAAAATGCCCTTCCAGCCCCTCCCCGGCCGCGAGTTCGTTTGGTAATTTTGGGGTATGCCCCTCAAAGTAGGCGACCAGGCGCCTGAAATCTCCCTCGATACCGATTCCGGCGACCGCTTCCAACTCTCCTCCCTCCACGGCAAGAACGTGGTTCTGTATTTCTATCCCAAAGCCGATACCCCCGGCTGCACCAAGGAAGCATGTGAGTTCCGCGACACTTCCCAGAAGTTCACTAAAGCGAATACCGTCATCGTCGGAGTCTCCCCGGACGCTTCCAAATCCCAAGCCAAGTTCAAGGACAAGTTCGACCTGCCGTTCACCCTCCTCGCCGACACAGACCACCAAGCTGCCGAAGCTTACGGAGTCTGGACCGAAAAGAGCATGTACGGCAAGAAGTACATGGGAATTGAGCGGACCACCTTCGTCATCGATCCCCAAGGCAAGATCGCGAAAGTCTTCCCTAAGGTGAAGGTCGAAGGACACGCCCAAGAAGTTTTGGCGGCCATCGGCTAGCGCTACATCTAACTAGCGTGGGACCAAACGACAGCCGCCGCTATCCGGCGCGTCCGGTGGTGGGCGTCGGAGCCCTGATATTCGATCAATCTCGCGTGCTGCTGGTCGAGCGCGGCCGGGAACCTCTCGCAGGCTATTGGTCGCTTCCGGGAGGAGCGGTCGAAACCGGCGAGCGCCTCGAAGACGCCCTCGTTCGGGAAGTCCTCGAAGAAACCGGCCTGGAGGTCGCAATCGGCCCCATTGCTACGGTTTTCGAGCGAATCATGCCCGATATGTCGGGACGATGCGAATATCATTACGTGCTGATCGATTTTTATTGCACGGTTCGCGGCGGCGAGTTGCGCCCCGGCGACGATTCTAATCGGGTGGAGTGGTTCGATATGGAGTCGCTCGCCTCCCTTCCCATGACCCAAGGCACGCGCGAAGTGATCGGCGACTGCCGCAATTCTCCCCTCACCAACCCCTACGTCACGCGGCCCTAACTGAATGTCTTTCAGCAGCATCGGCCTGCTTCAATTTGAGGAGCTGAAAGATCTGCTCGCCGGATACGCCGGCAGCCTCGCGGGACGGACGCTAGTCCACGATCTCGCGCCCCGCCGCGACCGTCTGGCTCTCGAAGCGGATCTGGCGGACGCGGGCGAAGCCATCGGCTATCTGCGTGAAGTCTCCGGCGCGCAGGAGACTGCCCGAGGCGCGGCCGTCCGCCTTCGTTTCGATCAGCTTCGCGATCTGGAAGCGCCTGTGCGCATGTTGCGCGTTGAAGGGGCTTCGCTCGACGGCCCCCGAATTCTGGACCTTTTTCATACACTCGCCATCGCCGGTGAATATCGGGGTCTGCTGCTTGCGGTCGCGCCGCGCTATCCGCTGTTGGGCCGCCGCGCCGCGGATCTCGCCGATCTTCGCGATCTGGCTCGCCGTTATCAGCGCGCTTTCCTCCCGGACGGCAGCTTGTCGGACGATGCCAGCGTTGCCCTGCGGCGCATTCGCCGTGATATTGACCGCCAGCAAAATAACATCCAGGAATCGCTCAGCCGCTTCATTCGCGCCCACCGCGGCGACGGCACTTTGCAGGAGGATTTCGTCACCATTCGCGAAGACCGCTATGTGCTTCCCATCGTCGCCGGGCAAAAGGGCCGCGTCGATGGCGTCATCCACGGCTCGAGCGGCACCGGGAGAACGCTCTTTATTGAGCCGCTCGAAACCATCAACCTCAACAATCAACTTGTGCGGCTTCGTGAAGACGAGCTTCGCGAAATCGAGCGTATCCTGGCCGAAATCACGAATGCTCTTCGCGAGCACGCTGCGGAGATTGAGACGACCGCCGAAACGCTCGCCCAACTGGATTGCATCTTCGCCAAAGCCGCCTTCGCTCTCGATTACAACGCCGCCATCCCCCGATTCAGCGGTCCGGAACGCAAGCTAAGCCTGCGCGAAGCCCGCCACCCGCTGCTCGAGTCGGTGTTGCGGCAGCAGCGCAAACCAATCATTCCGATTTCATTCGAGCTGACGGAGGAGCGCCGCTGCCTGCTCATCAGCGGGCCGAATACGGGCGGCAAAACCGTCACCATGAAAACCGCCGGACTGCTCGCGCTGATGGCTCACGCCGCCATTCCCGTGCCCTGCGCCGAAGCGGAATTTCCGCTGCTCGACGACGTGCTGGCCGATATCGGCGATACCCAATCCATCGCCGAAAGCCTCAGCAGCTTTTCCGGCCACCTGCTGCACGTCAAACAAATGCTCGCGCGCGTAACGCCCGACAGCTTGGTGCTGCTCGATGAATTGGGCCGCGCGACCGATCCGGAAGAAGGCGGCGCGCTGGGTGTCGCAATGCTCGATGAATTCCGCAAATCCGGCGCGTTTTGTCTCGCCTCGACTCATCTTCTTCCTCTCAAACTCTACGGAGCGAGTACGCCCGGAGTTCTCAATGGCTCCATGGGTTTCGACGATGCCACGCTTCAGCCAACCTATGAGTTGCGTTTGGGAATGCCCGGCAAATCGGCTGGATTGGATATTGCCACCCGGCTCGAAATGCCCGAACCGGTCTTGTCTCACGCACGCGCCGTCCTGCCACGAATCCAAGCCGATTTTCAGGATCTCCTCGCTGAACTGCACCGGCAAGTGGAGGAGAACGCGCGGCGATCGCGTGAATTGGAAGAAGCGGCGCTGGAAATTGCTAAGCGCCAAACGGAGATCGAAAGCGCCGCCGTTCGCCGGGAGCAGCAGCGCCAGCGCGAGTGGGAGCGAAAATCGGAATCGATCCTTGCCGATTTTGAGGCTCGCGCCCAGTTGACCATGGAACGCCTCGCGGAAACAGGCGAGCAGCGCAAAGCCGCGGACCAGGCCCAGCGCCTGGTCGCGAAAACCAAACGCGAATTTCGCGAAGAAGCCGCCCAAACCATGGCTCTGCCCTCCGATGCCGCAAAAGCGCCCCTGAGCCTCGCCCTTCAGGAGGGCGTCCGAATCCGGTTGAAAGACCTGCGCGAAATTGCCACCGTGCGCCGTCTGTTGAAGAATGGAATGCTCGAAGTCGAAGCCGGATTTCTGAAGATGCGCATACCGCGCGAAGATGTCATTGAAATCGTGTCACAGCAACCCGAACAACGTAAGTTACCGCAAGATGTGCATTTTGAACCTGGACCCAGTTGGGACGCTTCTTATCGCGAGCTAAACATAATAGGTGAGCGCGCGGAAGAGGCCCTTGAGCGCGTCGACAAATTTCTGGATTCCGCAGCGCTGGCTTCCGTAAATCGCGTCCGGATTATTCACGGCCATGGCATGGGTATTCTCAAAAAAGCCGTCGGCGAATTTCTCGCATCGAATCCACATGTGAGCCGTTTTTATGCCGCGACCCAAGCCGAAGGAGGAACCGGAGCCACGGTGGTCGAGCTTCGGGAGTAAAATTCAACTATGTACCGTTTCTCTATTGGGATTGTGGTGTTAGCAACTCTGCTTATGGCCGGTAGTTCCAGCTATGAAGACTCCATTCATCAATGGCAGAAGCAACGGGACGCTGGACTTCGCGCCGATGACGGTTGGCTTACGTTAGCGGGCCTGTTTTGGCTGAAGCCGGGCAACAATACCATCGGCTCCGCGGATTCCAACAACTTTGTCCTGCCGAAGGACGCGTCTGCTCATGTCGGGCGTCTGCTCCTCGAAGGCAGCAAAGTGATCTTCACCGCCCCCGATGGCTCGTCCCGCGCGTTGGCTTACAACGAGGACAAACCCAGCGTGGTCCAAGCCGGGCCAGTCTCTTTCTTTGTCATCCAGCGGAGCGGCAAGCTCGGTATCCGCGTCAAGAACGTCAACAGCCCGGTTCGCAAGAACTTCAAAGGATTAAAGTACTTCCCGGTCAGTCCCGAATTCCGTTTTCAAGCCACATTTATCCCTGAGGTCAAGAAGATTCCTATCCTGAACATCCTCGGCCAAACGGATTTGGAAGAGAGCCCGGGAATCGTCGAATTCACTTATCACGGCGTCCAGTATCGCCTGCGCCCGATTTATGAAGGTAAGACTCTCTTCTTCCTCTTTAAGGACCCAACCAATAAAACCCAGACCTATCAGGCCGGCCGGATGCTGAACACGCCATTGCCCGCCAATGGCAAAGTCGACCTGGATTTCAACCGGTCCTATAATCCGCCGTGTACCTTCACGCCCTACGCCACTTGCCCGCTGCCTCCGAAAGAGAATTCTCTGCCCTTTCCGGTGGAGGCGGGCGAGATGCGCTATGGCAACGGGCACGTTGACTACTCGTTGTGACTTTGAGCGCGGGTCCGGATGATGTCGGGAAGCGTCTGGACGCCTTCCTTCATGAACGAATTCCGGAGTTCAGCCGTTCGCGTCTGCAGTCCTGGATCAAAGAAAATCGAGTGCTGGTCGATTGCATGGCGGTCCGCGCCTCCTATTTGTTGCGCGGCGGCGAGAGCGTCTCGGTCTCTCCGGCCGATCTGCCGGCGCTCAAGGCCGAACCCGAAGATTTGCCTCTTGCAGTCCTCTATGAAGATAAAGATCTCATCGTCGTCGATAAGCCGGCCGGCATGGTGGTCCATGCGGGCGCAGGGCACGGCCGAGGCACTCTCGTGAATGCCCTTCTGCATCACTTTGGAAAGCTATCCTCGATCAGCGGCGATCTGCGCCCTGGAATTGTGCATCGCCTCGATAGGGACACCAGCGGCGCTCTGGTGGTGGCCCGCACAGATCAGGCGCACCGTGCGCTGGCGATGCAGTTTCACGACCGGCTTGTCGAGAAGATCTACCTCGCTCTCGCGCATGGGCGCATGAAACAGCCGCGAGGCCGCATCACTAGCCCGATCTCCCGCGACCCGGTCCGGCGCACGCGCATGACTGCCCGGCTGAATACCGGCCGCGCGGCTCTGACTGACTACGCCGTGCTTGAGGCATTTGCCAAATTCAGCTATTTGGAGGTAAAAATCGGAACCGGGCGAACGCATCAGATTCGTGCGCATCTGGCGAGTATCGGAAATCCTATAGTTGGCGACCGCCTCTACGGCGCTCCAGCCGCGACTCCGGGATTGCCCGCTCTCAACCGCTTTTTTCTGCATGCGCGCCGGCTTCGATTCCGGTCGCCCTCAACCGATGAGTGGATTTCGATCGAGAGCCCGCTGCCGGGGGAGCTTTCCGCATTTCTTGACGCCGTCAGAATGGAACGCGGCTAGAATAAAATCATCACCGAATGAAGTCTGTAGCAGTTACTTTCGCGGCGTTGGCCGTTGCCGCGCTCGCCCCGCATCGTCTCCAGGGCCAGGCGACTCCGGCAAGCGCCGCCGATTCAACCATCATTCGCGCCGAAGTCACGCGCGTGAACATGCTCTTCACTGTGACGGACAAGAAAGGCCGTTTCGTCACCGACCTGACTAAAGCCGATTTCCAGATCTTCGAGAGCAAGAAACAACAGCAAATTCTGGAGTTCACTTCGGAAACCGACCTACCGCTGCGGCTCGCCATTCTGATTGACACGAGCAACAGCATTCGCGATCGCTTCCGGTTCCAGCAGGAGGCGGCTACCAACTTTATTAACAGCGTGATGCGCGAACAGGATAAGGCGGTCGTGGTCAGCTTCGATACCTCCGCCGAAGTGGTTGCCGATCTTACGAACAACACCAACGACTTGGAAAACGCCGTTCGCAACCTGCGGCCCGGGGGCGGAACGTCCCTTTACGACGCGATCTATTTCGCCTGCAAGGATAAGCTGATGCGCGATCAGCCCATGTATAAATTCCGGCGGGCCATGGTGATTTTGAGCGACGGCGAGGACAACGAAAGCCGTTATAGCCGCGATCAGGCCCTCGAAATGGCGCAACGCGCCGACACCGTGATCTACACCATCTCGACAAACATCAGCCACATCGAAACCGATGGCGATAAAGTCATGCGCTATTTGGCGGAAGAGACCGGCGGAGTGGCCTTTTTCCCGTTTCAAGCGAAGGACCTCAATCAGTCGTTTGAAAACATTGCGAACGAGCTGAGGCATCAATACAATCTCTTCTATCGTCCGGAGCCATTGAAGACCGATGGCCTGTATCATCCGGTTCAAATCAGGGTGAAGGGCCGCAAAGATTTGATCGTGCGCGCCCGCAAGGGCTATTACGCCCGCAAGGCAGCCATTTCCTGAAGCGTTGGCTTGAAACAACTTTCTCTGTTTTTGTTTGACGGTATACTGTAGGTACTTCCCCCAAGGCCCGACTGGAGATTTTCTATGGACGAAAAAGAGCGTAGCCGTACTTTAGCCCTAACCTTGGGTCAAATCGAAAAGCAGTTCGGTAAAGGCTCCATTCTGCGTTTGGGAGCGAAGGAAGCCATCGTTCCGGTTTCCGCCATTTCCACGGGATCGATTTCAATCGATTACGCGCTCGGCGTAGGCGGGTTTCCGCGAGGGCGAATTTGCGAGATCTTCGGACCTGAATCGTCAGGTAAGACAACCATCGCCCTGCAGGTTGTCGCCGAGGCCCAAAAGGTGGGTGGTATGGCCGCCTTCATCGATGTGGAGCATGCGCTCGATCCGGTCTATGCGAAGCAGCTCGGCGTCGACGTGGACAATCTGCTTGTGTCTCAGCCCGATTTTGCGGAGCAGGCTCTCGAAATTACCAGCGCGCTGATCGCTTCCGGATCGATCGATGTGCTGGTGGTCGATTCAGTCGCCGCGCTGGTTCCCAAGGCCGAGCTCGACGGCGAGATGGGCGATTCGCACATGGGCGTGCAAGCGCGCCTGATGTCGCAGGCCATGCGCAAGCTCACAGGCATTGTTTCGAAATCCAACACCTGCCTGGTTTTCATTAACCAGATCCGGGAAAAGATCGGCATTATGTTCGGCAATCCCGAAACCACCACCGGCGGCCGCGCCTTAAAGTTTTATTCGTCTATCCGGATCGATATTCGCCGTATTGCCGCGATCAAAGACGGCGATACAGTTACCGGCAACCGCACCAAGGTGAAGGTTGTGAAGAACAAAGTGGCTGCGCCGTTCCGCGAAGCGGAGTTCGACATTATCTACGGAGAAGGCATCTCGCGAGAAGGCGACCTGCTGGACATGGGCGTAACGCATAACGTCGTTGAGAAAAGCGGCTCGTGGTTCAGCTATAAGGGCGAGCGCATCGGGCAAGGCCGCGAAAACGGGCGGCAGTTCCTGAAGGACAATGCTGATATCCGCGCGAGAATCGATTCGGAGCTGCGCAAGACACTCGGTCTGACTAAGCTTGTTGAGCCGGAAGCCGCCGCGACTGTCCCCACTCCTATCGACACAGCAAAGCAGACGGCAGCCGCCCGCAGCCGCTAACAACTTCCGGTCTTCTGTTACGCTGAAATTTAATAGGGATCGTTCTTGATTCGATCCCTATTGGTGTAGGTAATGGAACCCGAAAACAACGATGACGCCGTCGCCACCGAAGAGGCGCAGCCGCAACCGGAGCGGCCCTCCGAGGCGGCTGAACGGCGCGAAACCGCTGGATCCGTGGCGGAGATCTCCGCCGAGCGCGACCGTTTGGCCAAAGAAAAGGCCGAATTGCAGGATCTTTTGCAGCGGCGACAGGCGGAGTTCGAAAACTTCCGACGCCGTGTCGAACGCGAGCGCGGCGAGCTTTTTGAATATGCAGCCATGGATACGGTGAAAGCCCTCCTGCCGATGCTGGACGATTTTGAGCGCGCGCTCAAAGTGGAAAGCGCGGACAAGGAGTACGCAAGAGGCATGGAACTGATCTACCAGCGGCTTTACGAGGCCCTGAAAAAGCTCGGTCTGGAGCCCCTTTCGAGCGAAGGCACGCTATTCAATCCACACATCCACCATGCGGTCGAAATGGTGGACACCAAAGAGCACCCCGATCAAACTATTCTGGAAGAATACCAGCGCGGATACAAATTCAAAGGACGGCTTCTCCGCCCCGCGATGCTAAAAGTAGCAGTCAATCCGTGATCTCTTTCCGGAGCAGCCTCAACGTACGATGAGTGTCGCGAAACGAGATTATTACGAAGTACTGAGCGTCTCGCGCGATTGCGACGAGCCGACTCTTAAGAGCGCGTATCGCAGACTAGCGCTCCAGCATCATCCGGACCGCAATCCGGACAATCGCGAAGCGGAAGAAAGATTCAAAGAAGCGGCGGAAGCATACGCGATTCTCAGCGATCCGCAGAAGCGCGCCGCGTACGATCGTTATGGCCACCAGGGCGTGAACGGCTCCGGAGCCGCGGGGTTCGACGAGACAACGTTCGCCGATTTCGGGGACATACTCGGCGATCTGTTCGGCTTGGGGGACATTTTCGGCACGGGCCGGGGCCGCCGCGCTCGAGTGCAGCGGGGCGAGGACATCCGCTACGATCTCGAGATCTCCTTCGAGGATTCGATGCAAGGCTTATCGGCCGACCTGCAGATTCCGCGCAGGGAAGCCTGCACGAAATGCCGGGGCACGGGCGCGGAGCCGGGCGTGGGATTAATCACGTGCACGGTCTGCGGGGGCCGGGGCGAAGTCATCTACCAGCAGAGCTTCTTGTCCATCCGCAAGACGTGTCCCACCTGCGGCGGCCGGGGAAAAGTCATCCGTCAAGCCTGTTCGCAATGCAAAGGCGAGAGCTTCACCCGCGTCGAGAAGAAGCTGAAGGTGAATATACCGGCCGGCGTGGACAACGGAACCAGACTGCGGCTTGCCGGCGAGGGCAATCCTGGACCTCCTGGGAGTCAGCCCGGGGATCTGTACGTGGTGATCAAAGTCACCGAGCATCCAATCTTCGAACGCCGTGAAACGGACCTGCATTGCACGCTGCCGATCAATCTCGCGCAAGCGGTGTTAGGCGCGGAGATTGAGATCGATACCATCGATGGATCGCAAAAACTTCGCATTCCCGAAGGCACCCAAGCCGGCGCTCAATTCCGGCTGCGAAATCTCGGAGTGCCGCACTTGAACAGCCGGGCCAGGGGCGATCTGTACGTCCACGTAGACGTACAGGTGCCGAAAAAGCTGAATCGCGAACAGCGCAAAGTGTTTGAAGAGCTTCGCGAGCTTCTGCCGGCGGAAAATTCGCCGCATCCCAAGAGCGTCTTCGAAAAAGTGCGCGATTTCTTCGGGTAAGCTTCCAGTTCCGGCGGCTCACTTTGGTGGATACTGCTTGGAAAATTTGTTTCGAGGATTGAAGACTTCGAAGCTGCCATCCTCGCGCGCAGTGATTTTCAAATAATATCCGGTGTCAGTATCGCTGATATTCGCGATAAACGGATCGGACGTATTGTGCTCCTTGCCGCCCGCGTCCGCAAAGTGCAACTGCCACAAATCCAATAAGCCCGGCGATGACCTGACCACATCCCAGGCGGAGGGCGTCGCGCCTTTCTTCGAGCTATTACCTATGACCGCGACCCGTGGCTGAAGTCCGTGAACGAGGGCAGGGCTGTTGCTCGGATCGGTGCCATGATGCGAGACGACGAGAATATCCGCCCTACCGATTTTGTTGTTCGGGCACATCAGCTCCAATTCTTTATCCCAAGTAAGATCCCCGAGATCCACGATTTTTAAATTTCCAAATGTCATCACCAGACCGACGGAGCGGGCGTTCTCGCTCGGATCGGTGGCCTTCTGCTCTACTCCGGCGCAGAACGGGTTGGGTTGGCCGGCTCCCGGAAGCGGCGCGGCGATGAGGTTGCCATCCGCGCTGACCACCACAACATCGATCCCTTTGATGGGCACTTGGTAGCCCGGCTTGGCAACGATGTGATTCGACGCTCCAATCGCCGCCTGATACTCGGCATACAAGTGATTCACTGAATTCGTGTTCTCGCGGTTAGGCCCGTGATCGATAAACGCGCCCACCGGAATCTTGGTCACCAGTTGCGGCACGCCGCCCACGTGATCCGCGTGATAGTGCGTGATGACGACGTAGTCGATTTTCTTGATCTTTGCCATTCTTGCCGCGGCGGCAATGCGATTTGCATCGCGATAGCCGTTGTAGCCCCAGCCGGTATCTACCAGCAAGCTCTGCCCGGATGGCGCAACAAATAATGTGGACTGACCGCCCTCAACGTCAATGAAGAAGATTTCAAGCGGCTTCTGGGCTGCGTGTGCCCAAGAGTTGAAAACAAGCGTACAGATCGCTAAAAAGATGGCTTTCATCGCGCCCCGATCGTATCAAAACTGGCAAATGCAAGGGTCTTTGCGGGACTTTGGAAATAGAGGTTGCTTTGAAACATACAGTTGTAGTAAATTAACAAACAGCAGTAGTACATATGAAAATCAGCCAACCCAAATTGACCAAATTGGAGCTTCAGATCATGGAGGCGCTGTGGAGCCGCGGCAACGCTTCCATCCGTGAGATTCAAGAGGCGTTTCCCGAGAAAGATAGACCGGCCTACACCACGATCCAGACGACGGTCTATCGGCTGGAGGGGAAGAAAGCGCTGCGCCGCGTGGGGAAGATCGGCAACTTTCATATTTTTGCGGCTGTCATCTCTCGCGATTCCGCGCAGCGGCGGTTGATCGACGACCTGATGGCCCTGTTCGGAGGGCACACGCAACCCGTGATGGCGCATCTGATTGAATCCGGCAACCTGACCCTTGAGGATGTGAAGGAAGCTGAGAAAACCCTGAGAAAACTGGCTAAGGAGGAAAAATCGTAATGATTCCGGCCTATTTATCTCCACTGTTCAACCATCTGTGGCAATCGACGCTATTTGCCGCGGCAGTGGGGCTGCTGGTGCTTGCCTTGAAAAAGAATCACGCGCAAGCGCGCCATCGCCTCTGGCTGATCGCATCGATAAAATTCCTGATCCCGTTCTCGTTGCTGGTCGCGGTTGGCAATCATCTGGGGTGGTCAAGCGCTACTCCGGCGGTGCGGCCCGCATTATCCGTGGCGTTGGAAGAGGTCAGTCAACCGTTCACTCCGACGGCTGCATTATCAGGTTCCGCATCGATTGCGCCGACCTCCGCGAACATCATTCCCATCGCTTTGGTTGCCCTATGGACATGCGGCTTCATAGCTGTCGCTGTTTGCTGGTGGATTCGATGGCGACGGCTCCGCGCTGTGGTCGCGGCCGCATCGCCGTTTGCTTTGAAAGCGGCGATACCTGTGCTGGAATCGCGCGCGCTGTTGGAGCCCGGCGTGTTCGGCATTTTCCGGCCCGTGCTGCTGCTGCCCGAAGGCATCGCCGACCGGCTGGCGCCAGCGCAATTGGATGCGATTCTCGCGCATGAAATGTGCCACGTCCGCCGCCGCGACAATCTGGCTGCGGCCCTACACATGGCTGTTGAGGCGATTTTCTGGTTTCATCCGCTGGTATGGTGGCTGGGCGCGCGTTTGGTAGACGAGCGGGAGCGCGCGTGCGACGAAGAAGTACTGCGGCTCGGCAATGAACCGCAAGTTTATGCCGAGAGCATTTTAAAAACTTGCGAATTTTACCTGGAATCGCCGTTGGCATGCGTATCGGGAATTACGGGCTCCGATCTCAAAAAGCGAATTGTGCGGATTATGGCGCGGCGCGGTGCGAAGAAGCTCGATCGAGGGCGAAAGCTGCTATTGGCAGCTGCCGGAATCGCAGCCGTTGCGGGACCGGTCCTGTTCGGTCTTGTGAACGCGCCACAAAGCCGGGCGCAATCCGAGACCAGCCCTTCAACGACGCCTTCATTTGAAGTGGCTTCGATTAAGCCGGACAAATCGGGCGGTCGAAATGTGGGTCTAGGCATGGCTCCAGGCGGGCGATTCACGGCGAATAATGTCACTCTGAAACTCCTCATGCAAGAGGCATACGGCGTGAAAGATTCGCAGATTTCGGGAGGACCAGCCTGGATCAACTCTGAAAAATTCGATATCGAGGCGAAGCCGGAGGAATCGTTTGGCAAAGAAATGGAGAAGCTTAGCCCGGAGCAGCGGAAGGATCAGCTTATGCTGATGATCCAGTCGCTGCTCGTGGATCGATTTAAGCTGACCTTGGGTCACGAAACGAAAGAACAGCCGGTATATGTGCTGCTAGTCGGGAATAACGGTCCCAAGTTCCACGAGACGAACATCGCGCTACCCGATTTGCCTTCTCAAAACCCTTCAGAACCGCAAGATCGGCCACCGTTAAACGGCCCGCGCATCCAGATGCGCAAGGGACAGATCAACGTGGACGGTACGCCTCTCGATATGTTCGCTAACGCGCTCTCACAGCAATTGGGACACATCGTTCTGGATAAGACCGGGCTGAAAGGGCGCTATGATTTCACGCTGCAATGGACCCCTGACGAGAACGAAAATCAGGCGTTTGAAGGACCGGGGAATGGCGGCGCTGGAAAACCGCCGGCGGATGCCGCGCCACCGCCCGACGCATCCGGCCCTTCGATCTTCACAGCGCTGGAGGAGCAGCTCGGGCTGAAACTCGAATCGCAAAAAGGTCCGGTCGAGATCCTTGTGATCGATCATGTGGAGAAACCCTCCGAGAATTAGCGGCGGCTTGAGATGGTTGGCGATTGGATGGCTGTGCATTTCGCGGCTGATTGCTTCCCAATACCACGGACAGGTCACGTTCAACGGCTTGCCGGTTCCGGGCGCGACGGTGACTGCGATTCAGGGCAGTAAGAAAATTATCGTCATCAGCGACTCACAAGGCCTCTATTCCTTTCCGGATTTGACGGATGGAACGTGGAGGATCGAAATCGAGATGCTTGGCTTCTCGACAATCGAACAGGAGGTGGCAGTCAGTCCGAACGCGCCGACGGCGAAATGGGAGTTGAAACTTCTGCCGCTGGATCAAATCAAGGCGGAGATTGAGTCGGCTCAGACGGCCCCACCTGCCACGATTGAACAGCGGGAGCCGGAAGCTGCTCAGACCGCCGACGCGCAGCCGGACGAGAATCTGAGCCAACGCGCCGCCGACGGCTTGCTGATCAATGGCAGCATGAACAACGCAGCCGCTTCGCCGTTTGCGCAGTCGCCGGTTTTCGGCAATTCTCGCAATGGCGGGCACGGCTTGTATAACGGCTGGATCGGGGCGATCTTCGATAATTCCACGCTGGATGCGCAGCCGTTTTCCTTGACCGGCCAGCAAACGCCCAAGCCGGCCTATAACCGCATGACAGGCGTAGCGACGCTGGGCGGTCCCTTGAAAATTCCGCATGTGTTGCAGAATGGTCCAAACTTTTTTGTGGGCTACCAATGGACGCGAAATCGCAATGCATCGACGGAATCCGCTCTGATGCCAGATCTCGCGGAGCGCAACGGAATTTTCACGAGCCCGGTTCTCGATCCGGCAACCGGAGTGCCGTTCCCCGGTAACTCTATTCCACAAAACAGGATCAGCCCACAAGCACGGGCTCTGCTGAATTTCTATCCACTTCCGAACTTTGAACCGGGTGGCGGCTATAACTATCAAATCCCGATTGCCAGCCCCACGCACCAAGACGCTTTGGAGTCGCGCCTCAGCAAGACACTCAATAACAAGAATCAGGTTTATGGGCGATTCGCGTTTCAGAGCACGCGCACGGACATCCCGAACCTGTTCGGTTTTCTCGATACTACGGACATGCTCGGGATCAACACGAGCGCCAATTGGTCACACCGTTTCAGCCAGCGACTGTTTCTGAATCTCGGCTACCAGTTCAGCCGGTCGGCTACGCGCGTGACGCCTTACTTCGAGAATCGCGAAAACGTTTCGGCGGAAGCGAGGATTTCGGGGAACAATCAAGATCCGATGAACTGGGGTCCACCGAGCCTCACTTTCGCGAGCGGGATCGCGAGCCTGTCCGATTCCCAAAGCTCGTTCAACCGGAACCGGACGAGTGGATCATCGTATTCGATGCTATGGAATCGAGACGCTCACAACATCATGTTCGGAGGCGATTTCCGCAGGCAGGAATTCAATTATCTGTCGCAGCAAGATCCGCGAGGCAGCTTTACGTTTACCGGCGCGGCAACCGGTAATGACTTCGCCGATTTCCTGGTGGGCATTCCGGATACGAGTTCGATCGCCTTCGGGAACGCCGATAAATATTTTCGGGAATCGGTCTACGACGCTTATGTCACCGATGACTGGAGAATCAACCCGGAGCTCACTTTGAACGCAGGCATGCGCTGGGAATATGGCGCCCCGATCACGGAACTGTACGGCCGGCTGGTAAATCTGGACACTGCTCCGGGCTTTGCGGCGGTAGCGCCGGTTGCGGCGAGCGATCCGATTGGGGCGCTGACCGGCGAACGATATCCTAACTCGCTGGTTCGACCGGATAAACGCGGTTTCGAGCCGCGGGTGGGCATCGCGTGGCGACCTGTTTCGGGATCATCGCTGGCGGTTCGCGCCGGATATGGAACTTATGACGACACTTCGGTTTATCAAACGATTGCAATTCAGATGGCGCAGCAACCGCCGCTATCGAAGAGCTTGAGCGTTGAAAACAGCGCGGCCGATCGACTGACGCTTGCAAATGGCTTCACGGCGTCGCCTTCGATTACTGCGAACACCTACGCGATTGATCCAAACTTTCGCATTGGATATGCGCAGAACTGGCAGGCGACCGTGCAACGCGATCTGCCCGGCTCGCTGCAAATGACGGCAACGTATCTCGGAATCAAAGGGACGCGCGGAGCTCAGGAATTTCTGCCGAATACTTTTCCGACGGGGGCGGTGAATCCATGCCCTACCTGTCCCGCCGGATTTGCTTACCTGACGTCGAATGGGAACTCCAATCGCGAGGCCGCGCAAATCCAGTTGCGGAGAAGGTTGCACAGCGGCTTTACCGGGATACTCCAGTACACTTTTTCAAAATCCATCGATGACGACGCGGCGCTAGGCGGACAAGTGCCTTCCGCGGGACTGCAAGGCGCGCAGAACAGCTCACAGAATTCGGCCGGCTCCGGAAGCGGCGCCTCCGGTGGAACGGCGAGCCCAGAAAGTCCGACGATTGCGCAGAATTGGCTTGATCTAAGGGCCGAACGAAGCCTTTCGACATTCGACCAGCGGCATCTTCTGAGCGCGCAGGTGCAGTACACGACCGGTATGGGCGTCGCGGGAGGGATGCTGCTGAGCGGCTGGAGAGGAGCGCTATTGAAGGAGTGGACCTTCGCCACCGAGATCACGGCCGGCAGTGGGCTGCCGGAGACTCCGGTCTATCTTGCGCCAGTACAGGGTACGGGAGTGACAGGAAGCATCCGGCCGGAGTACACGGGCGCGCCACTCTACGCGGCTCCCTCCGGCCTTTTTTTGAATCCGGCGGCTTACACCGCTCCGCTTGCGGGCCAATGGGGAAATGCGGGGAGAGATTCGATCACCGGCCCCGCGCAATTTACTCTGAACGCTTCCATGGGACGCACGTTTCGATTGAGCGATCGATTCAATCTCGACTTGCGCGTTGATTCGACTAACGCGCTGAACCACGTCACGTTTACCAGTTGGAACACGATTATCAACAACGCGCAGTTCGGGTTGCCGGCCGCGGCCAACGCGATGCGCAGCATGCAAACCACATTGCGGTTGAGGTTCTGATAAATGCATCGCCTGCTTACGCGCGCGGTTCAGTTTGTGTCGTTTGCGCTGGTTATGGGAGCGCAGCAGATCGGACAGAATGCGCCGACGCCCGCGGGCAATGGGACGGTTACTTTCACCACCGGCGCCCAGTTGGTCATCGAGACCGTAGCGGTTACGGACAAAAAAGGCAACCCGGTGGAAGGCTTGGCGACGAAGGATTTTATTGTCACTGAAAACGGCGAGCCGCAGACGATCCGATTTTTTGAACAACAGCAACTGCCGGAAACTCAGGACGTTCCTGCCGTCAATTCGTCCGAGCCTGAGCATATCCATATTTACGACAAGCTGGGGCGAACGCAAATTGCGCCCGAAGCGCCTGGGCGTCCTCGCTACAAAGATCGGCGGCTCTTGGCGCTTTATTTCGATATGACCGCTATGCCGCCCGGCGATCAACTGCGCGCGTTAGGAGCGGCGGAGAAGTTTATCAGGACGCAGATGACCTCCACGGATCTGATGGCGATTCTGCGGTATGTGGGCGGCTCCGTTGACGTCCTACAGGATTTCACGGGCGATCACGACCGGCTGTTGAGCATTATTCAAACTATGATCGTCGGGGAAGGCCAGGGTTTCGACGAGAGCACCAGCGACGCCGGCACTTCCGACACCGGCGCCGCCTTCGGCCAAGACGACAGCGAGTTCAACATCTTCAACACCGACCGGCAGTTATCCGCGCTTCAGACGGCTGCCAGAATTTTGGGCCAGCTCAGCGAAAAGAAATCGCTGATCTACTTCGCGAGCGGCTTGAGACTGAATGGGCTGGACAATCAGGCGCAATTGCACGCGACGATCAACGCCGCCATTCGCGCCGGCGTATCGTTTTGGCCAATCGACGCGCGCGGTTTGGTCGCGCAGGCCCCTCTGGGCGACGCCACACACGGATCGCCCGGCAACGTCGGCATGTATTCCGGAGCTTCGGCGCTAGCGAATAGCGCCAATTTTCAGCAATCGCAGGACACGCTGTATGCGCTTGCGACCGATACCGGCGGGAAGGCTTTGCTCGACTACAATGACCTCGCCAAGGGAATCGCGCAGGCCCAGCATGCAATTTCGAGTTACTACATCATCGGCTATTACACGAGCAATACGGCGTTAGACGGCAAGTTCCGGCGCATCAAGATCTCACTGAACGCAAATCTGGCGGCTACGCTGAATTATCGCCAAGGTTATTTCGCCGGCAAACAGTTCGGCAAGTTTACCGCCGCCGATAAAGAACGGCAACTTGAAGATGCGCTGATGCTGCCCGACCCGATCACCGATCTGACTATCGCGATGGAGGTGGATTACTTCCAGTTGAACCGGGCCGAATATTTCGTGCCCATAGTCGTGAAGATTCCCGGCAGGGAACTGGCGCTGGCGAAGCGCGGGGGCGCCGAACACACGCTTATCGATTTCATAGGCGAGATTAAGGACAACTTCGGTACAACCATCACCAACGTTCGCGACAAAGTGAATGTCAAGCTGAGCGATGCGACCGCGGCGGAACTCGCGAAACGCCCGGTTGAATACGACGCCGGATTCACGCTTCTTCCGGGAAAATACAGCATCAAATTTCTCGCTCGCGATGCGGAAACCGGCCGTATCGGGACCTATCAAACCACGTTCTTGATTCCGAATCTGAATAGGGAAGAAAAGCGAATCCCCATCAGCTCCGTAGTGTTGAGCAGCCAGCGTGTAGACCTGAAGGATGCGCTTTACAACGCGGTGAAGGGCAAGGAAAAAGAAGAGACGGCCAACCCACTCGTCCAGAATGGAGAGAAGTTGATTCCAAGCGTTACGCGGGTCTTCAGCAGGACGCGGAACATGTATGTCTATCTGCAGGCGTATGAGCAAGGGACGGGCCGTGTTCAGCCGCTGATCGCGTTTGTGGATCTTTACCGGGGACAAAAGAAAACACTTGAGACCCCGGCGGTTAAAGTGACGGACAGCTTGCATAGCCGTTTAAGAACGATGCCTCTCCAATTCAGCATTGCTCTCAACAATGTTGCACCGGGAGAGTATGACTGCCAGGTGACCGTGCTCGATCCAACCGATCGGAAGGCAGCATTCTGGCGGGCTCCGGTCTTGCTGGTGCAGTGACTTATTGCTTCGATGCAAGCGTAGCGTCGACCAACGAACCAGTGCGATGGAACTCGACGGTTTTGAATCCGGCGGCCTCGAGCAGAGCGCGGTATTCGGACGGAGTGCGTTCGCGACCATCCGTGCAAACGAGCATGTTCAAATCCTGCATCAGCGCATATACTGGCCCGGTCCGATCGTCGTTGACCAGCGCTTCGGCGATCAACAGGCCGCCTCCGGAAGGAAGCCGATCGAAAATATTCCGAAGAAGTCCGGTGATTTCCGGTTCACCCCAATCGTGCAGAATGCGACCGAGCGCGTAGAGATCGCTCGAGGGCAGTTCGCTAGCGAAGAAGTCCCCACAAGTGAATTCGATTCGGTCGGCTACGGAGGATTGCGCGATGCGCTCGCGCGCAAAAGCCTCAACCTGGGGGAGATCAAGCACTGTGGCGCGTAATTCGGGATAGGCTTGGCAAGCCGCAATGGCAAGATGGCCGGTTGCACCGCCAAGGTCAACCAAATGGTGGAAGCGACTGAGATCGAAAGCGCGAACGACGAGCCGCGAAGCGATTTTCCCGAAGCCGTGCATACCTGCGAGAAAGCTTCGGGTGGACGCATCATCGCGGAAGAAGTGCGAAAAGAGCGCGTCCCTGCTACCGAAAGTTTGGGTCCACCGGTTCGCCCCTTCCCGGACCGCATCATCGAGATGGGACCAGAGCTGGTACAGCGATTCATCGGAATAAGCGATATACCCAGCGAGCGTCTCTTCGCCGGAACTTACGAGATATCGCGAAGCCGCGGGAGTGTTGCGGTAGATCCGGCCTTCGCGAGCCAGCAGCCGCAGAGAAACGCAAGCATCGAGAAGCCGCGTCAACGCGTCCACGTTCAGATTCAGTTTGGCCGCCATATCGCCGGCATTTTGAGGTTCATTTTCGAGCCGATCGAAAATGCCGAAGCGCACCGCCGTGAACATAGCCTTGGAACGGCGGAAGGCTTCGATCAGATCGAGAACAGGCGCGGGATCGCCGTGAATTTTCATGAGAAATGCTCGAATCCTTTCGGTTTCAAAGGGCGGCCCTGAAATAAAATCCGGCCGGGATGGCCAGTCGTGATGAGACCGATTGAAGAGATCGGAAGACGTCCTATTTTCCCGGGCAGTTCTATTCTCGGGGATGCCGTGAAAAGAAGCTCGTAATCCTCGCCGCCGTGCAGCGCTTCTTCGAGGCTCGCGCCTGGCGCCACCGGCAAATCGGAATCGATCACGGCGCCGACTTTCGATTCCAGGCACATCCGATGCAAGTCGAGGGCGAGGCCATCGCTAATATCCATACACGCGGAAATCCCGAGACGCCGCAGCGCAATACCCGCTTCGATGCGCGGTTCCGGGCGAAGATGGCGACGCCACCCCCTGCCCTGACGCGTGTTCAATCCGTGCACCGACCCGCCGAGTTCGCCTGTGGTATAAATCCGATCACCCGGCTTCGCCCCACTGCGGAGAATCGCTTTGCCGCGACCAGTACGTCCGCAACACATCACATCGACAATCACTTTTTCGAAACTTGCCAGATCGCCGCCAGCCAGCGAGATTCCGTATCTTGCGGCCAAGCGAAGCAATCCGCGATAAAAGCGCTGCACCCATCCGCCGGCCAGTTGCGCCGGAACGGCCAGCGATACCAAGCAAAACACCGGCTCAGCGCCCATAGCGGCAAGATCGGAAAGACTGCGGGCGAGCGCCTTGTGTCCGACATCGGCCGCGGTATGTGTATCAAGCGTGAAATGGCGGCCTTCCAACGCGAAGTCCGAAGTAAACAAAAAATCTTCCTTTGGATCCGGCCGGAGAATCGCACAATCGTCACCGATCGCCTGAACGATTCGCCGGTTGCCGCGCGGGGCTGCCGCCAGCCTGCGAATCCTATCGACAATTTGCGTTTCGCGCATCCGCGCCGCTCAATCGCGGTTGCTAGTGGGTTGTCGCAGCGAGTTCGTTAGCATGGACAACCGCTCCTTGGCAGTCGCGGCTCTGTTTCGGTTTACCGAGGCCACTAAAATTGTGGCTGCGACAAGCCACTAGACGATTTCCTGCGCCGAAGCGTCCCAGCGCATGGTGCGCCCCTGTCGGTAGCTTTCAACCGCCATGCGGCAGGCGATTGCGACACGATAACCGAGGTCGAACGAGCAATTCACTTCTTTGCCGTCGCGAATCGCGTCGACAAAGTTTTGCATATGCGCCGATCGCGCTGTAGGCGTTTGTCCGATCAGCGCCTCACCATCGGGCCGGTTTACCTTTTCGGGAACATATCGGATCTGCATGCCGCGGGCAATCGTGCCGTCCGACCCCAGTACCTGTTCGGTAACGCCCAAGTTCGCATTTCCAAAACCGGAAACCCAACTGAACAGCATTTCTTCCGGTTGAACCATGGAGACGCTCATGGTATCCGGCACCTGGCGGCCATCTTTCCAGAGATACAAGCCGCCGGTCATGGTCACGGCTTGGGGTATACGAAGATCGAGAACCTTGTACCAGAATGCGACCTGGTGACACATGTTCTCGTAGACATTTCCGCCGGAATAATCCCAAAAGAAGCGCCAATTCTCATAGCGATTGGCGTCGAACGGAATTTGCGGCGCCTCGCCCAGGAACTTGCTCCACACAATATTTTCCGGCGTCATATCCGGCCTGATCGGGCGTGACCATTGCGGCTTGCCGTGCGGCGTGTTGCGGTACATGGCCGCGTCGATTCCTGTGATTTTGCCGAGCTTCCCTCCGGCAAGAAAACTTTCCGCGTCGGCAACGTGCCCGGAAGAGCAACCCTGGTGCCCAACCTGCACGATCTGTTTACTCTTCACCGGCTCGTAAGCCGCTCGCATACGCTTCGCATGCGCGACTGTGAAGGCCATGGTCTTCTCTTGGTAGACATGCTTGCCGGCCTGGATGGAATCGACAAAATGTTCGCAGTGTAGATGCTGGGGCGTGGCAATCAGGACAAAATCGAGATCCTTCTGCTCGAGCATCAAGCGATGATCGATAAAGGTCTTGATGGAGGGCGCCAGCGACTTCGCTTTCTCCCGCTGAACGGTGTAGATGTCGCAAACCGCGGTGAATTCGGTGTTCGGACAATTCAGCGCGTCACGAACAATGTCCTGGCCGCGCGCGCCATATCCGATAATGCCGAATCGTAGACGGTCGTTCGCTCCAAGCACGGCCGCCGGAATCGCAAGGCCACCGATGCCGGTTGCGACCTGGCCGAGAAATGTACGCCTGGAGCTCATAAAACCTGCCGTAATGTTACCACCGGATTCAGAGCTGTTCTTCCTCCGGAAATGTTTGCCAACTGCGTAATCGCCTGAGATTCTACTTGTGCCGGCGAAGCAGCACAATTGTAAAATCATCCGCGAAAGAAGAACTCCCGCACCAACTCCGCACATGCTCGGCCAACGTTCTCACGAGCTCGCCGCAGGATTGTGACTTCTTGGCGGCTAGGAACTCCACCAATCCACGCTCGCCGAATTCCTCTCCATCCGGAGTGGAAGCTTCCGTCACGCCATCGCTGTACAACGCCAGCGTATCGCCTGGTTCCACTCTAATCTCGCTGAGATCATACTTCACCGATGGAAAGATTCCCATGACCATTCCGCTGCCGGGGAGTTGCTCGACGCCTCCGTTGGCCCGTATTAACAACGGATAGTTGTGTCCCGCGTTGCTGTACCGAAGAACGCCCGTCATAGGATCCAGGAGCCCAAAGAAAAACGTGATGAACTTGCCCAAGGGGCAGCGTTCCGCGAGGTTGCGATTCAGGATCTCCACAGCCGAAGCCGGATCGGGGCCGGTCTCCAAGAGCATGTGTACACGCGCCTGAAGACTGGACATCAGAAGCGCGGCGGGCAATCCTTTCCCGGATACATCTCCGACAATCAACCCGAGCCGGCCGTCCTTGTAGGGCAAAAAATCGTAATAATCGCCTCCGACCGTGCGGCACGGAAGATTATAACCGGCCAGATCGTAGCCTTCATACGCGGGAGCTTCTGTCGGCAAAAGACTCTGCTGAATCTCGCTTGCCTGCGAGAGCTCGGACTCCATCAACTTTTCCGACTGCTCCACCAACGCCAGACGGGCATGCTCAATCCGAATGGCCGCCACATTCGCCATGACTGTGAGCAGGTCGAGATCTTCACGCGAAAACGGGCGGATATAGGTTCCGTTATCCACGTAAATCAAACCGATCACGCGATCGCCAGTCTGAAGCGGCACCGCCATCATGCTGCGCACCCGCTGCAGAACAATGCTCTCCTGCTGCCGCAAAGCCTGGTCGAGCTGCGCATCGCTAATCACGAACGAACACTTCTCCCGGAGCACGCGATCGCGGACGGCTGTGCTGATCGTGAAGCCTTCGCCTTTGCTCGCGCGAACGACCAACTCCCCATCTTCCAACGTGAGAATCACGCCTCTGCGCGCTTCCATGGCGGAAAGAGCCAGGTTCAAAATCGACGGGAACAGATCTTCCAGTGGCTGATGGCCCGCCAATTCCTGCCCGGCGCGGATCAGCGCCTGGACTACGCGCGCAGTGTTCAGCGTCTCTTCTTTGACAGAATGATCGGAAGCCGAGGCCTTGCCGAGAACTTTATCCAGGCTGGTAACAATGGTCGCCTCGCGAGTAGACCGCTCCTCGCTTTCCCCCACGAAGGAGACGACGTTCTTCCGCTGATCGGCGGCGGACTCGCGAACTTCGATGGTCAGGTGCCCGGCGTAGATGCGATCGCCCGCTTTCAGCCGGTGCACCTCTTTCAGGGCAGTTGCATTGACCATGGTGCCGTTGCGGCTGGCGCAATCCTTTACAAACCAGCCATTCTGTTCGCGCTCAAAGCAGAGATGGTAACGGGAAAGCCAGGGGTCGTCGGGATAGGGAAGATCGTTATCGGCCGAACGCCCCAACGAGAGGGTTTGCTTCTTTAACTCGACTCTGGTGGGGGAACCCTCCGGCCCGGAAATCAGCAACTCCATTTAGCGACATCCTACCCTAGCACCCAGGATCATGTCGGGTCGACCGATCTTTCGGCCGCCGTGCCGGTAATCAGACGCGCGCCGCGGTTGAAGGTCACAAACAGGAATCCCCATTCGATAAACACCAGAACACGGCTTTGGAATTCGACTATATACATCAGATGAATAAATAGCCAAACCAGCCACGCAATAAAGCCGGAAAGATGCACGCCGAATACATTGGCGACAGCCGCAGCGCGCCCGATCACAGCGAGGTCGCCCTTATCGAAATAGTGAAAGGGCTTGATGTCCCGCTTGCCTTCGATCCGTTGGACAATGGCCTTGGCCGCATATCCTCCGCCCTGCATGGCAACTTGTGCGACGCCAGGCAGCGGTTTCCCATCGCCGCTTAATGCGTACGCGAGATCGCCCACTACGAAGATCTCGGGATAATCGGCAATCGTAAGGTCAGGGCGTACTTTGATTCGGCCTGATTTGTCGGTTTCGGCTCCGGTGCGCTTGACCAATTGCCTTCCGAAATCGGAGACGGCCACACCGGCAGCCCAGATCACTGTATGGGATCGGATGCGTTCCTCGCCGGAACCAGTCTTTACGATCACTCCATCCGCATCGACGCACGTGACCATCACGCCCGTCCGAACGCGAGCGCCCAGTTTGAGGAGCGATCGCTCGGCCTTCCTGGACAAATCTTCCGGATACGTTCCCAGCACGCGCTTTCCGCTATCCAGAACGAGAATTCTTGCATCCGCCGGATTAATGGACCGGAAATCATGCTTCAAGGTATGGCGAGCAATCTCACCGAGAGCGCCAGCCAACTCCACTCCGGTTGCTCCCGCGCCCACGATGAGGAAGGTCAGCCACGCCCTGCGTTCCTCCGGATGGGAGGTTCGTTCGGCCGCTTCGAATGCCAGCAGAATCTTGTGCCGGATCATGGTAGCTTCTTCCACGCTCTTCAAACTCGGCGCCCAGACTCGCCAATCATTGTGGCCGAAATAAGCACTTTGCGAGCCGGTTGACACGATCAGCGAATCGTATTCGACGGCAGCGCCGTCTTTCAGCATCACTCGCTTGGCGGCCGGATCGATATCCACAATCTCGCCGAGCAGCACGTTCGTATTCTTCTGCCGGCTCAAGACGCTGCGCAGCGGAGCCGCAATTTCTCCGGGTGAAAGCGAGCCGGTTGCAACCTGATAGAGCAGCGGCTGAAACAAATGAAAATTCCGCTTATCTATCAGCGTTACCTCTACTGGGGCATGCTTGAGCGCCTGCGCGGCGTATAATCCGCCGAAGCCGCCTCCCAGAATTAAGACTCGATGATTCGCCATTCAGCCCGTCTGCTTCGTTGGATGCAGCAAGGCGGGAAATTCAGGCATAGAAATCGACAGTCGCGCGAAATTCGGGCTTGTGCCTCGCCTTACGCGCCTGTTCAAATGCGTAAGCGAACTTGATTAATTTCGGCTCGCTCCACGCGGCGCCAAAAAATGAAATACCCAGCGGAAGGCCGAATTTAAAGCCCGCAGGCACTGTGATGTGCGGATATCCGGCTACCGCGGGAGGCGAAGCGCATCCGCTATCGGTGCGATCGCCGTCTACCCAATCGATTAGCCACGCAGGGCCGGCCGTAGGCCCGACGATCGCGTCCAGTTTATATTTGGCAATGACGGCGTCAATTCCTTCTTTACGCGCCAAACGATGGTTCGTCGCGAGAGCGTCCTTGTAAGCCTTTTCCGTTAACGGACCCCTCTGCTGCGCCTGCTCCATGATTTCCTGCGCGAAGTACGGCATTTCTTCCGCCCGATGAGCGCTGTTGAATGCAATGCAATCGCCGAGCGACTTCACCGCCGCTCCACGCTCGGCCAGATACTGATTCAAGTCGGCCTTGAACTCGTAGAGCAACACTTCAAGCTCAGTGTCTCTCCATGCTTCGTAACTGGGCAGATCGGCCGGGTCCACAATTTCGGCTCCCGCCTGGCGCATGAGGGCGATGGACT
>Ga0208220_1000122_pt1 | contig 29346 bp, 25 predicted proteins | sample NGESurdeep092012_9_FD_184484 | JGI IMG/M metagenome (GOLD analysis project Ga0208220, IMG submission 184484) | Arctic peat soil microbial communities from Barrow, Alaska - NGEE Surface sample F53-1 deep-092012 (SPAdes) | ecosystem: Environmental > Terrestrial > Soil > Wetlands > Peat ...
GGTGATGCGGGACTGGACCTCGCCGGTGCGGGTGCGGGTGAAGAAGGCGATCGACTGCCGCTGCAGGTGGCCGAAGACGCTGGTGCGCAGGCCGTGCATGACCTGCTGGCCGACCTTGGTGCTGATCCAGGTCTGGACCACTCCGAAGGCCGAGGTGACGGCGGCGACGGCGACCATGCCGGCCACCAGCCAGATCAGCAGGCGCAGGTTCCTGGCCGGCAGGGCGGTGTCGATGACCGCGCGCAGCAGGAACGGCGAGGCCAGGCCGACGATGGAGGACGCGACGATGATAGCCGTGACGATCGCCAGCTGCCACCGGTAGGGGGTGAACAGCCGGCCGATGCGGCGCAGGGACACCTCGCGGGCCTGCGCCTTTTCCGTGGCGGTGACCGTCCTGTTTCCGCGCGGCCGGCCGCCGCTCCTGCTGTCTTGATTCGTGGGTGAGGACGCCAAGTGCTTGCTCGATTCTGTCGGGGGTAGGGCCGCGCTGGGGCGCGCGGTCCCTCGTAGCGGGGACATTGCTGAGGTTACCTCAATATGAGGCTACAACAGGAAGCGCTGATAACCTATTCCCGTGACCCACGACCACGACCCGGCGACCCGGCGCGACCCGGCCGGTGACGAGTCGCTGCCGGAGGCCTTCCGGTCCGTCGCGCGCCAGTTGCGCGAGACGTCCCAGGAGACCCTGGCGCCCTGGGACATCACCCCTTCTCACCTGCGGGCCCTGCGCGTGCTGAGCCGCCACGGGGAGATGCGGCTGTCGGAGCTGTCGGATCACCTGCACATCGCGGCGCGCTCGACCACCGAGGTGGTCGACGCCCTCGAAGCCCGCGGCCTGGTGGAACGGCGGCCCGATCCCGACGATCGGCGCGCCACCCTCGTCCAGGTGACCGAGCACGGCACCAGCGTCCTGGACGCGATCCGCGCGGCCCGGGGGACCGAGACGGAACGGGCCTTCGGCCGGCTCAGCCAGACCGACCGCGCCCACCTGGCCCGCATCCTCCGCAAGCTCCGGGACTGACCGCTGCGCACTCTCAGGTTCATGATGGGCTGAGGACCTCCGCAGCACCGCGACAGAGAGGAATCTCCATGTCCGCCGGATCCAATGAGTCGACGATCACCGATCACGAGGCCGAGCAGGTGCAGCGCGCCAATGCCTCGGGACTTTCGCCGGTGGTGTTCGTGCACGGCCTGTGGCTGCTGCCCAGCAGCTGGGATCGCTGGTCGGAAGTGTTCGAGACGGCCGGCTACGTGGCGCTGACGCCGGAGTGGCCGGATGACCCCGAGACCGTCGCCGAGGCCAACGCGCATCCGGAGGTGTTCGCGCACAAGTCCATCGGCCAGATTGCTGATCATTTCGGCGAGGTCATCGGCGGCCTGGCCAGGAAGCCGGCCGTCATCGGTCATTCATTCGGCGGGCTGCTGACGCAGATCCTCGCGGGTCGCGGCCTGGCCGCGGTGTCGGTGGCGATTGACCCGGCGCCGTTCCGGGGCGTGCTGCCACTGCCGATCTCGGCGCTGCGGGCCGGATCGCCGGTGCTCGGTAACCCGGCTAACCGGCACCGTGCAGTCCCGCTGACCTATGACCAGTTCCGCTACGCCTTCGCCAACGCGGTCAGCGCGGACGAGGCGAAGGAACTGTACGAGACGTACGCGGTACCCGGCTCGGGCGGGCCGCTCTTCCAGGCCGCGGCGGCGAACCTGAACCCGTGGACCGAGGCGAAGGTCGACACCGGGAACCCGGGCCGCGGGCCGCTGCTGATCATCTCCGGGGAGAAGGACCACACCGTGCCGTGGTCGATCGCCAACGCGTCCTACAAGCAGCAGAAGGACAACGCGAGCGTGACCGAGATCGTCGAGATGCCGAACCGCGGGCACGCGCTCACCATCGACAGCGGCTGGCGCGAGGTGGCCGACACGGCCCTGGCCTTCGTCCAGCGCTTCGCGCAGGTCGATAGCTAGCATCCCCTGGCCGGCTCGCTCCGCCGAGGGCGGAATACGTGCGTGCCGCCCTGGCCGGACGTAGCGTTAATGACCGTGAATCTGCATCTGCGCGGGACGCGGCTACCGGACCGCGAGCCCGTCGAGCTCTGGACCGAAGACGGCCAGCTCAGGTCCCGCCCGGTGGCCGGGGCGCAGATCCTCGCCGACGGCGGGTTCGTCCTGCCCGGCCTGGTCGATGCGCACACCCATCCGGGCGCGCCCGTTCCCGGCCAGCCGCTCGACGAGGCGGTGCTGCGCGAGGATCTCCTCGCCCATCGCGACGCCGGGGTGACGGCCGTGCGCGTCATGGGCGCACCGGGCCGGCTCCCCGCCTGGGTGGCGGCCGCCCCGGACCTGCCCCGGGTGATCTCGGCGGGGCCGTGGCTGAGTACGCCGGGCCTGTTCTTCGAGGGCTGGGGGCGGGAAGTCACCGAGGCGGAGCTGCCGGAGGCCGCGGCGCAGGAGGCCGCCGCCGCGGACGGCTGGGTGAAGCTGCGCGGCGACTGGATCGTGGACGAGGACACCTACGCCGCACCCCGCCTGCTGCCGCTGGAGGTGCTTCGCGCGGCCGTGCGCCGGGTGCACGAGGCCGGCGGCCGGGTCGCCATCCACGCGCTGCACGCCGAGGCGTGCCGCCGCGCGGTGCTGGCCGGGGTCGACAGCCTGGAGCACGGCATGTGGCTGGACCATGCCCTGCTGCCGCAGATGGCCGCCCAGGGCACGGCGCTGACCCCCACCTACACCCCCTGGGCCGGGCAGCTCGACGGCATCGGGGAACTGCGGCCGCCCGCGCGGGACTGGTTCCTGGACGGGTATGCCCGGCTCGGCCCGCTGACCGTCGCGGCCCGGGCGGCGGGCGTCACGGTGCTCGCCGGAACTGACTTCCGCCCGCACGGCACGGTCGCCGCCGAAGTCCGCTTCCTCGCGGCGGGCGGCCTGCCGGCGACCGTCGCGCTCGGCTCGGCCAGCTGGACCGCGCGCGCCTTCCTGGGCCTGCCCGGCCTGGAGGACGGGGCCCCGGCCGACTTCGTGGTCTACGAGCGCGATCCCCTGGCCGACCTCGCTGTCCTCGACCACCCGGCTCACGTCGTGCTGAACGGCCAGGTGATCGGCGCGCGAGAGTAATGCCCGGGTCAGTGACCGGCGGCTACTACGGCGCGGGCGGCCGCTTCGGGCTGGTCGGCCCCGCGACCACCGTCCGGCCGCCCCGCAGTGCCCGCAAGGCCGCCACCGCCGCCCGGCTCTGGACCGAGGCCGAGCGCCTCACCGGCGCTACCCTCCCGGCGCGGGCGGCTCGCTCGTAATCGACCAGCCGGGGACCGGCCGCGACCGGGCGATGGGTCGCTGTTGTGCCGCCTTCGACCGGCCCGTAGATTGCTGCTCGCCAGCCGAAGTTGACGTGGGCGAAGCCTGCCGACGAGACCAGGTGCAGGAGTTCTCATGACCCACGTAACGGCTCCGGACGATTCTGCTGCTGAGCGCGCGGCCGACCGCGGTGACGCTCTTCTGGCCGCGCTCACGCTGGCGGAGAAGGCGTCGCTCAGCCTCGGCGCGGACTTCTGGCGCACGACCGGCGTGGCGCGTCTCGGACTGCCCGCGATCCTGCTCTCCGATGGCCCGCACGGGCTGCGCACGCCCACGAGTGCAGATGCGGCCGGCGGGCTCGGCCGCACTCGCCCGGCGACGTGCTTCCCCACCGCTTCGGCGCTCGGGTCGTCCTGGGATCCCGACCTGGTGCGCATGGTCGGCGCGGCGATCGGCGCGGAGGCTCGCGCGGCCGGCGTGGCGGTCGTCCTCGGCCCCGGCATCAACATCAAGCGGTCGCCGTTGTGCGGGCGCAACTTCGAGTACTTCGCCGAGGACCCCCATGTGTCCGGCGTCATGGGGGCCGCGCTGGTGGCCGGCATCCAGAGCCGCGGGGTGGGTGCCTGCGTCAAGCACTTCGCCGCCAACAACCAGGAAACCGACCGGGCCCGGGTGAGCGCCGACGTCGACGAGCGGACGCTGCGCGAGATCTACCTCGCCGGCTTCGAGGCGGTCGTGCGCGGCAGCCGCCCGTGGACGGTGATGTGCGCCTACAACCGCGTCAACGGCGTTCCCGCCTCGCAGCACCGCTGGCTGCTCACGACCGTCCTGCGCGAGGAGTGGGGTTTCGACGGGCTGGTCATGTCGGACTGGGGCGCGGTCAGCGACCGGGTAGCCGCTCTGGCGGCCGGGCTCGATCTGGAGATGCCGCCCAACCTGGGGATCAGCGACCGGGCCATCGTCGACGCGGTGACGGCCGGCACGCTCGATGAGGCTGTCGTGGACCTGACCGTGAAACGGGTGCTGCACCTGGTCGACCTCGCCACGTCCGGCGCCAGCTCCGACGGGTCGGGCCCGGACGGGACCGCGGCGCTGGCGGACCTCGACGCGCACCACGCGCTGGCCCGGGCGGCCGCCCGGGACTGCGCGGTCCTGCTCAAGAACGACAATGACCTGCTCCCGCTGCGGCCGGCCGCCGGTGACCGGGTCGTCGTCGTCGGAGAGTTCGCCCGCCGGGCGCGGTTCCAGGGTGCGGGCAGCTCCCAGGTCAACCCCACCCGGGTCGACTCGGCCTGGGCGGAACTCCAGGCGCTGGCCACCGGGGCCGAGCTCGCGTTCGCTCCGGGCTTCCGGCTGGAGTCCTCCGGCGACGGTGACGACGACCTCCTGGCCGCGGAGGCCGTCGCGCTCGCGACGGGCGCCGATGTCGTGGTGGCGTTCCTGGGCCTGCCGTCGTCGTCGGAGACCGAGGGTCGTGACCGGGTCCACCTCGAGCTGCCGGCGGTCCAGGTCGAGCTGCTGGCCCGGCTGGCCGCGGTGTGTCCGCGCGTGGTCGTCGTCCTCACGAACGGGTCGGTTGTGCGCCTGTCCGGCTGGGAGCACCACGCGGGCGCCATCCTCGAATGCTGGCTTGCGGGCCAGGCGTCGGGCGGGGCGGTGGCGGACCTGCTGCTCGGGCTGGCCGCGCCGTCGGGCCGCCTGGCCGAGACCATCCCGGTCCGGCTCGAGGACTGCCCCGCCTACCTGATGTTTCCCGGCGAGGCCCGCCACGTCCGCTACGGCGAGGGCGTCTTCGTCGGGTACCGGGGGTACGACGCCGAGGACCGCGCGGTCAGCTACCCGTTCGGCCACGGCCTCACCTACACCACGTTCGCCTACTCCGACCTGGTCGTCGAGGTCATCGCCGGCGCGGCCGACGCGGACCTGCGGGTGCGGGTCAGCGTCGAGGTCACCAACACCGGCCGGCGATCCGGCCAGGAGGTCGTGCAGCTGTACGTCGGTGACCAGGAGAGCTCGGTGGCGCGGCCGCCCCGCGAGCTCAAGGCCTTCCGCAAGGTCCGCCTCGAGGCAGGCGAGAGCGCCGGCGTCGAGTTCCTGCTCAGCGGCCGCGACCTGTCGTTCTGGTCGGCCTTGCTCGGCGACTGGCTGCTCGAGCCGGGCGAGTTCCTGATCGCCGTCGGCGCCTCCTCGCGGGACCTCAGGCTCGTCACCACGATCGCGGTGGACACCCCGGCCCGGCGGCCCGCGCTCACCGCCGAGTCGACCCTGTTCGAGTGGCTGGCCGACCCCGGCGGCGAACGTGAGATCCGGGAGCGCCTCGGCACTGACGAGTCCGGCCGCCTGGCGGGCGTGCTCGGCAACCCCGACCTGCTGGAGCTCATCGGCAGCTTCCCGCTCAACCGGTTCGCGGCCTTCCCCGGGCTCGGGCTCGATCCGGCCACCGTCACTGAACTGGTCAAGAGCGCCACGGACCGGTGACACGCGCATCACTGAAGTAGCTGCTTGACCTACGCAGCGAGCACGGTTGTCCAGCGTTTGACACGGAATTACCAATCGGTGCTGCTTGCATCCTGGTGCGCGGTAGCTGGCAGCCTGATCTGCACCTCGAGGCCGCCATCAGGCCTGGCGCGCCTCGGCCAGGCCGTCGTACGCCCTGGCTACTGATGCCACGATGGACAGGCCGAGCCCGGTGCCTGACCGGCTGCCCGTCCGCCCGAAGAGACGGCGGAATGGCTCGAATAGCCCGCTCACCTGGTCGGCCGGGATCGGCTCGCCGCCGTTGGCGACGGTCAGCTCGACCTGGCCCGCGTCGTGCCGGGTGCTCGCCAGCACCCAGCCGTCTGGCACGTTGTGCCGCACGGCATTGTCGACAAGGTTGCGGCCAGCGTCAGCAGGGCCTCGATCAGCTCCTCGGACTTGTCCACGGCGGCGCGGACTCCGGCCAGCACCGGCTCAAGCTGCCGGGCAGAGCCGGCTGGCTTGGCCAGGCTCACGTCGATCAGCGTGCGCATCTCGGTCAGTGGTGTGCGCAGCTCGTGCGAGGCGTTGGCGACGAACCGGCGCTGGCTCGCGAACGCCGCGTCCAGCCGGGTGAGCATCGCGTCGAACGTGTCGGCCAGCTCCTTCAGCTCATCGGGCGGCCCGGCCAGCGCTAGGCGCTGGTCCAGGTTCTCCCGCGCGGCGGTCCTCGCCGCCTCGGTGATGGCGCGCAGCGGCCGGAGCACCCAGCCGCTCACCGCCCAGCCGAGCCCGCCGGCGGCATGTGGCTGTATGTCACCGGCATCCTCAAGCCCGCCGGCCTCACCCCTCAGATCGACGCCTCCGTGCTCATCGGCTACGTTCCTGGTGCAAGACACCAGGATGAAGGACGCGGCGGGCAAAGATATCGTCAACATCTTCGGTGGGATCAAATGGGGCTGGCAAATGCAGCCCGTGCTGTAACGGCCGCCGCGGCACGCGCTGGCGCCGCGGCCGGTCATTCTTGCTCGAGGGCAGTGACGAGCTCCTGGAGCAGCTGCCTGCTCGTCGTCCAGGTTGGCGCCATCAGGGTGGCACGTCGCGGGTCCGGTGCCTGACCGCTACAGGTGGCTGGCCAGCCAGGTGTGCACCTTGCCCAGGTGGTCCTTGGTGAGCGTCAGGTGGCCGTCGTGGTCGAGCAGCCTGGCCTCGACGCCGGGGATATGCGCGGCCAGCCACTGGCCGTGCCCGAACGGTACGAACTTGTCCTGCCGCCCGTGCAGGAGAAGCACCGGAACGGAAATCTGGTCCAGCTCAAAGCCCCACGGACCGGCGTGAGCAAGGCCATCCTCCCACCAGCCCTCGGCTCCGGGGGTGAGGCCGTCGTGCATGGAGTACGCCATGAATTCGGCTACCTCACCAGTCAGGACCGCCGCGTCGGTGGGCGTGAGCAGCGACCGCAGCCCGTCGGCCAGCTCGCTGGCCGACGTGCCCAGGAATTCCTCCCGGTCCTTTTCCAGCTTGGCGCGGGCCGCCTTCTGGTCGGTGAACAGGAGCCGGAAGTCGTCGACATTGTCCTGGCCCATGTCGGCGAACCAGTCGAGGCCATCGGCGCCATAGGGCGCGAGGGAGGCCAGCGAGGCGGCCGCGGCGACCAGGTCGGGGAGCAGCGCCGCGCACGCCAGCACGTGCGGGCCGCCGCCCGAGATCCCCCACATCGCGAGCTTGTCGATGTCCAGGGCCGCGCAGATCGCCCGCACATCGCCGGAGCAGTCGGCCACGGTCCGGCCGGGATTGGGCGTCGATCCGCCGTAGCCGGGCCGGTCGTAGCTGATCAGGCGCAGGCCGTGCGCGGCGGCGTCGGCCGCGTCGGGCCCGAACAGGTGCCGGGAATTCGGCGTCCCCCCGTGCATCAGCACCGGGCGGCCGCCCGGATCGCCGGCTTCCTCCACCGCTAGTGTCCGGCCGTCTGCTGTCTTGACTGTTGCTTCCATGCCTGACCCTTCGCGGCGGGTGGTCGGCTCGCGCTCAACCCTGCTCTGTTCTGCCCTACCCTGCCAGAATCGGGCAGTGCAGTACTTAGCAGGCGGATGTACGTGACGGACATCGACATACTCTTCGCCGGAGTGGCCGTGGCGGACTTCGACACCGCCGTGGCCTGGTACGCCCGGTTGCTCGGGCGCCCCGCAGACGCCGACGGCAACACCCTCAGCTTCATCGAGGTAACAAACTCGGGCGGCTGACCCGGGCGTTCCGGCGGCAAGGCGCGGAAAGCGGAAGCTACCGGATAACTCTTACCCGTTAACCGTCGGCGCCCCGGCCGGGTCGTTCAGCGGCAGCACATCGGCGATGATGCAGGTGATGTTGTCGGGGCCGCCGGCCTGGTTGGCCAGCTCAATGAGAGCCGCGACCCCCTCGTCCGGCTCGGCCACCTCCGACAGCACCCGCGCGATCGCATCGGCGGCCACCACCTGGTACAGCCCGTCAGAGCACAGTAGGTAACGATCGCCGGGCCGGGCGTCGCGCAGCTGGAGATCCGGCTCCGCGCTCCCGCCGCCCAGCGCCTTCAGCAGCATCGACCGCTGCGGATGCGACGTCGCCTCCTCCTCGGTGATGCGGCCGTCGTCGAGGAGCGACTGCACGACCGTGTGGTCGTGGGTGATCTGGAACAGCTCGCCATCGCGCAGCAGGTAGGCCCGCGAGTCGCCGATGTGCACCAGGCCCAGCTGCGAGCCCGACCACATGATGCCCGTCAGGGTGGTGCCCATGCCCAGCAGCGACGGGTCCGCCTCGACCATGTCGTGGAGCGTGGCGTTGGCCTGGCGCACGGCGCGCTCCAGGACGTTGAGCAGCTCGCCCGCCGGGACGTCGGTGTCGAGTGACCGCAGGGCCTCGATGGCGGCCGCGCTGGCCACCTCGCCGGCGGCGTGGCCGCCCAGGCCGTCGGCCACCGCCAGCAGCCGGGGCCCGGCGTAAGCCGCGTCCTCGTTGCCTTCCCGTTCCAGTCCGGTGTCGGACTTCACCGCGTAGCGAATGGCCAGGGGGGTCGGGGTACCGGGCATGGCGGTGTCCTTTCCGGACAGGTAACCGATGAGGAAGGTGGCCAGCTCGCGTTTCACGGCCGTGTCCGCCTCGGCCTGACCTCCTCATGCCGGGCAGGCGGCCGGGCACTTTGATGCTGGACTCTGCCCGAAGGTGAGAGTCAACTAAGGAGTCATGGTGGCTCAAGATCGCTACGCCGTCGACGACCTACGGCTAGGTGTCGGCCGCCGGGGACCGGGCCCTGGCGGCCGGTCACTGCCGGCTCGGGAGCATCGGCGCGCGTTCCGCGCACCAGGTCGAGGTCTGAACTGCGGCGGCGGTCCGGAGTTACCGTGCCGTATGAGTACTTCCCCGTTGTCCCCGCAGGAGCATCCGCTGCTGGGCGGGAACGTCGCGGATGTCGTCGTGCGGGTCGGGGAGACGGTCCGAAAGTCGGCCGGCCCGCAGACCCCGGCACGTCCTGGAGTACATCCCCGGCCAGCTGGCTGACGTTATGCCGCCCCTGGATCCCGACGGCCTGCACCGCCTCGGGCAGCTGATCCGGGAACCTCGCTCCCTGGAACCTCGTCCGCGACGGCGATCGCTGGGTCTTCATCGACTGGGACGGCGCGGGCCCGGGTTCGCGGCTATGGGACCTGGCCTACGCGGCGCGAGGCTTCGTGCCGCTGGAAGCGGGCGGCGACCCTGCCGCCGACGGCCCCCGGCTCCGCGCCCTGGCCGATGGCAGTCCTCGCTGACGGGAGAGCAGCCGTGGGCCCGCCTGTACGCCGAGGGTCATGGCGACTACTGGGCCGCGGCGGCGGACTACCTAGACCGTCATCTCGATACCTGGACCCGCGCCTGCTCTGACGACCAGGGTCACCTCTCCATGAGCGCCGCCGTGCTGGCGGCGAGGTCATCGGGCGGACGGGCATTGATCTCACCAGTGACATCCCGAGATCTCGGAACCTGCGGATAACCTGGGCGGCGGGCACCTGGGACGCGTCGTAGAACCGATAGCCGGTGACCGGATCAACCTGCGCCGGTTTCAGTCCCCGATGGGCAGCAGTACGTGCATAGCTAGCAGCCTGCTACCCCCCCGCAGGTGAGTCAACTCGGCCCGCGTGGCTCAGCCGGCGTCAGGTCCGGCCCGCTCGGTGGGCGGACCGGGGCGTTCCCGGCTCTCGTGGCCGGGCACCAGGTGGCCCGCCTGAGACAGCCGCAATGACTGGAACGGGCCGCCGGCGTGGGCGGCCACCGGCTCGGTGACCACGCAGACGTGGTCGCCGCCCTCATCGAGCAGGGCGATCCGCCGGACGACGAGCCAGTTCGGGCAGTCCTCCAGGACCGGCACCCCGCCCGGGCCCGGCCTCACCGCCAGGCCGGCGAACTTATCGACGCTGTCGCCGGTCAGGGTGCCGAACAGCTCGGCCAGCGAGAGGTCGCCCGAGGTGAGGAAGTGGATGGCCAGGTGAGTGGATCGCAGCGCCACGCGGTAGGTGTGGTTCGCCTTGGACAGCCAGACGCAGTACCGCTCCGGGTCGATGCTCGACTGGGAGTGGAACCCGACCAGGCAGCCCCCCTGTTCCTGCGCCTCGGCGGTGGTGACGACGATCAGCCGGGCGTCAAGCGACGACATGATGGCGGCGAAGGCGTCAGCCGTCATCGCGACCTCGCTCGTACCGCAGGAACAGCGTGTCCCCGTCGCGGATGACCTGGCGCAGGGCGAAGTGCGCCAGCGGCGCACCGGGCGGGGAGATCGACACCGGCAGCGGGTCGCCGCCCATCAGCGGCGCGATGGTCAGGCAGAGCTCGTCAAGGCGGCCGGCCGCGACCAGTTCGCCCAGCCAGGTGGGGCCGCCCTCGCACAGCACGACCTGATGGCCCAGCTCAGACAGCGCCAGCATGGCCTGCTCCGGGTCGACCCGGTCCGCACCGGCGATGATGACGTCAGCCACCTGCCGGGCCCGCGCCAGCCGCCCGGCGTCGGCGTCGGCGCACGTGATCACCAGCGTCCGGCTCCCCGGCGGCGCGTCGGCGAAGGCCCGCGCCGACCAGTCCAGGTCCAGGGACCGCGTCACCACCGCCAGCGGGGGCGTGCCGGGCCGCCCGGCCGCCCGCCGGGCGGCGACTTGCTCCGGGGGGAGGCGGACCGCGCCGTAGCGCTCCCGGCGCACCGTCTGCGCGCCCACGAGGACGACGTCGGCCAGCGCGCGCATAAGGACGAACAGTCTCGCGTCGGGCGCGGTGGACAGGTCGCCGACCCGGCCGCCGATCGCCGCCGAGCCGTCCAGGCCCCCGACCATGTGGCCTAGCACCCAGCACCCGCCCTCCGGCCGGGTCCGGTCAACCTGGGCATAGGGCGCGAGCGGCTCCGTTACCTCCGGGCCGGCCTGCAGGATGTGCACGGGCCTCATTGTTGCCTAGATGCTGGTGGCCAGCCGAGGCAACCTGGCGGCCCTCTGGTTCGTTCTTGGTCAGCGACACGAGGAGGTACCGCTGTGGCGCAGGCCGATGGCGCCGCTGACCTGGACCTGCTGCAGGCTGGGCTGGAGCGGCTGCTCCGCCTCGGCAGGCCGGCGGCGGAGGCGCCCGCGCGCAGACCGCCGCCTATGTGATCCGGCGGGCGGAGCGGGCCCTCAGCACCCGCAGCCTGATCATGGAAATCTCATCGCCTGAGCAGGTCGTCACCGAGCGGCCCTACCGCAAGCCGGTCAAGACGTCTATCCCCCGCTCCGTCCAGTGGGCCTACCACGGCCGCTCCCGGATCGAGGTCTTCGCGGCCTACCTGAGGTGGCACGGACAGCCCGGGGCGGCGGATACGGATATCGCGAACGGCCCGCTGCTGCCGGGCAAGGCCTTCGCCTCCCTTTATACGCGTCAAGGACGCGAGCCCGCTGTCCGCCGGAGCCGGCCAGTAGGGCCGCTGCTACCTTCGCCGGCCGACGAGGGCCGCGCCGCAGACCAGCAGGGTGAGCCCCGCGAGGCAGGCCGACGCCCCCAGCGTGCCGAGGTTCGTCTCGGTGGTGCTCGTCACCGTCAGGACCGCCACGCCGGCCAGGGCGAGCAGGCCGGCGGCGGCGACCAGCACCGCCAGCGGCGTCTTGCTCACGGAGACCGACTGCGGGCAGGTCCAGTCGACGCCATGCGCCGACCGGGCGGCACCGCAGCGGTTGCAGCGGTCAAGGTTGGACAACTGGGGACTTGCGGTCTGGAATTGGGGGATAGCGCTCATCGCCGTCATCTTCTTTCTCGACATCAGCGTCCAGACGCGGGCTACGCCATTTCGTCCGCACTGATCCCTTCCATGATGCACCCGGCCTCGAAACGGCGCCATGTCTTGCGCGGCATGGCCAGGCGTCCTGGCGCTGGGGGCACGGGGACGTCAGGATAAGAGCGGATCCGGCGCCGCGCCGGCCGGGCAGTGTCTGCCGGAAGCCGGGAGGAGCAGGAGTGCACATCAGCTACTCGCCACGGTCGGCGCTGACGTGAGCGTGAGCCCGAGTGCCGGGCGGAGCACCTACCTGGCCGCTGAGCCAATTCACGCGATGATCTATTTCACGCCGCATTTCCGGCCGGCCTATGAGGCAGTGGGGCTGCGCGGCCGCCGGATGGGCTACTTCGCCTCTCGCGCCGCGGCGATGGGAGCCGTGCCCGCCGACGTCGTGATCGCCACCTTCTTCAACTTCAGCCCGGCGCTGGTACGCCGGGCCATTCCCGACGCCTGGGCGCTGTCCACGCCGCCGGCCATCCTGGCGGCCCGGCTCGATGCCGTGACTGCCTCACTGCGCCAGGCCTGGGGAGACCGGATCGACGCAGCGGAGGTAGCCGAGGCCGCCGAACTCGCCGGGGCGGCCGCGCAGGTGGCGGTCCAGTGGCCGCAGGGCCGGCCCTTGTTCGCCGCGCACGCCTCGCTCGACTGGCCGCAGGAGCCGCATCTGGCCCTCTGGCACGCGCAGACGCTGCTGCGCGAGTTCCGCGGCGATGGTCATGTCGCCCTCCTGGCCGCAGCGGGCCTCTCGCCCGTCGAGGCGCTCGTCACGCACGCCGCGACCGGCCAGGTCAGCGAGGCGACGCTGCGTGAGTCGCGCGGCTGGAGCGAGCCGGAGTGGGCCGCGGGCGTGCGGAGCGTCCGGGCCCGCGGCTGGCTGGAGGACGGCGACGAGCTGGCCCTGAGCGCCGCGGGCCGACAGTTCCGCCAGGGCCTCGAGGACCGGACCGACGAGCTGGCGGCCGCCGCGTACGGCGCGCTCGGCGAGTCCGGGTGCGCCCGGCTGCGGGAGCTCGCCCGCCCGCTTTCCCAGGCGGTGATCGACAGCGGCCTCTACCGGACCGTGGTCTTGCCCCGGAACTAACAGCGCCGCCCCGCCGGTGTCAGCTGGCGAAAGGGGGGAGCGCCTAATATCGCGACATGGCGGGCGAGCAGGGACATCGGCGCACGTCCGCGGCCGTAGCCTCGCTGTGCCTGGTGCAGTTCATCGACGTGCTCGGGGTGACGGTCGTCGTCACCGCCCTGCCGTCCATGCTGGCGGACCTGCACGCCTCGCAGGCGTCCGGAAGCCTGATCGCCACTGCCTACGCCATGTTCTTCGGCGCCCTGCTGATGCTCGGGGCGCGGCTGGGGGACCGGTACGGCCACCGCGCCACGATTATCACGAGCCTGGCCGTGTTCGCGGCCGGCGCGGTCCTGGCTGCCACGGCCGGCTCGATCGTCACCCTCGTGGCCGGGCGCTGCCTGCAGGGCGTGGCCGCGGCCACGTCAGTGCCGTCGGCGCTCAGGCTGCTGACGACCCTCACCGCCGACGGACCACCCCGACGACGGGCGATCGCGGCCTGGAGCGCGGCAGGCGCCGCGGCGGGCGCCAGCGGTTTCGTCGTCGGCGGGATAGTGACCGACCTGGCTAGCTGGCGGTTCATCTTCTGGGCCTACATTCCGCTGGCTGGCGTGCTCGCGGCAGCCATCGCCTCGGCAGTGCCGTCCGATGGCGACAAGGAGCAGGGAAAGTCGCTGAACCTGGCCGGGTCCGCCGCGTTTACCGCGGCCGTTATGGCTTTCGTCGTCGGGGCTTCGGTCATCACGCGGCCGGGCGACGGCGCCGTCGGCGGCCTGCTGCTGGGCGCCTGCGCCGTGCTGGCCGGCGGGTTCGTCGTCATCGACCGCCGCGCCGCGGCGCCGTTGCTGCCGCCGCAGCTCCTGGCGTCGCTACGGCTGCGCCAGGGTGCGGCCGGCGGCCTGCTCAACACCGCAACCACCAGCTCCGTTATTACCCTGGTGACCTTGTACCTGCAGAACACGCTGGGCCGGAGCCCGCTGGCGGCCGCCGCCACCCTGCTCCCGTTCAGCCTGGCGGTCATCGGCGGATCCAGCCTGGCCGCCGGCCTGCAGCGTCGCCTGCGGCCGCAGCGGGTGGTCGGCCTCGGGCTCGCGGCGATCGCGGTCGCCGACCTCGCCCTGATCCCGTCCGCCGCTCTCCCGTGGGCGGTGGCGTTGTGTGCGGCCGGGGCCGGGGCCGGCATCGGGCTGTCGTCGGTCGCGGCCACCGGCCTGGGCACCGACGTTGAACCGCGCTGGCGCGGCAGCGCTTCGGGCATCATTAACACCGCCGCTCAGCTCGGCACCGCCATCGGCGTAGCCGCACTGCTCCTCATCGCGGCTGCGACCAGCGGGATGCCGGCGGCGGGCACCGCTCCGCCGCGAGCCGCATGGGCCGTCGCCGCCGCGGTCGCGGCCGCAGGGGCAGCCAGATTCGCAGCCGCGCGCCGCGCGCCGCCGGCTGACCGGGCCGGCTGAGCGTCGCCGGGCGAGCCGAAGGCGTCGCGGGCCCGGCCCCTCAAGCCTCCGGCTCGGTTGCCTTCGAGCTGATGCGGGTACCCAGTTCGGCGCCTTCGCAGATTCCGCGCATGACGCCCACGGCGGCGACGTCGAAGACGTGCATCGTGAGCTCCTGCTCGTTGGCCAGCACGAACGCGCTGGTGTCCATGACGCGGACGCCCGCCGCCAGGGCCTCGTCATAGGTGAGCCGCGAGTAGCGCACGGCGGCGGGATTGAGGCGCGGGTCGCTGTCGTAGACCCCGTCCACGCCACGCTTGGCCACGAGCAGGGCGTCGGCGTCTAGCTCCAGCGCCCGCTGCACGGCCGGATAGTCGGTCGTGACGTAGGGCTGGCCGATGCCGCCCGCCAGCAAGACGATCCGGCCCTCCTCCAGGTGCCGCGCGGCCCGCAGCCGGATGAACGGCTCTGCGACGCTCTGGATCGGGACCGCGGTCATGACGCGCACGTCCGCCGTCGTCCTGGCCGTCAGCGCGCCGCGCAGCATCAGGGCGTTCATGACCGTGCCGAGCATGCCGATGTTGTCGGCCTCGGCCCGGCTGATGCCCCAGCCCTCGGCCATCCGGCCGCGGAAATAGTTGCCGCCGCCCACGACGACCGCGACCTGCACGCCGAGATCACAGACGGACAGGACCTCCGTGGCGACATGGGCCAGGCTGGCCGGGTCCACGCCCCAGCCGGCCGATCCGGCCAGCGCCTCGCCGCTGAGCTTGACGACGACCCTGCGGTAACGCGGCATGGTCAAGCACCTCCGGGACGGTTCGGCCAATCCGCGCCGAGGCTACCTCGCCGGCGGGGCTGGTACCTGCTTGCCGGGCTAGCCGCGCCGTCGGATCCAGGGGAGCGGCCGCGGACGCAGCCGCCTATCCCGTGAATATGGCCGCGTTTGCGTGCGGGCAAACGGTAATCGCGCGGACCATTAATTTCTTATCCGTGATTCGGGATAATACGGCGAGATGGAATGCCGCGCTGGTGGCATCTTTCCGCAGGTCGGCGCGGGTGCTAGCGTAATGCAAGATATGGCTTTGTCATATCTGGGGGAATCCACATTACTTGCACGTCTCGCGCCGCACGCCCGCATTCTTCCCAGGAATGCTCGCGCGCGTGCAATAGACACGGGGGCAGGTTAATGGGCATTCGGGGGAGAAATCGATGCTCGAGGCAGTCAGGTGAGCCTGCGGCGCCGCATGGGCCCGGCGCCACGTATGCGGCCGACGCCGCCCGCCCGGCCGGTCCACGCCGGCAGCCTGGCCGGGTGGGAGCGGCTGGCCTTCGCGGCGGTATTCGCGCTCATGCTGACCTTCGTCGCGGCCGTCACCATCTCGTCGGCCCGCGACCGCGAACGCGGGTCCGCGGCGCCGGCATCGGCGTCGGCCGGCCGCTCACCCGCGGCTGGCCGGCAGCAGCTGGTTCCGACGGCCGGGGGAGACGGCAACGCGCAGGCCATCAAGGGAAACCATGCCTCCCGGGGTGGCTGGGACCGTCGCCTGGCCACGGTCCTGGCCCCGGTTCGGCGAGCGCACGCCGGCCGTCTGGCGGTCGGCGTGATCGACCGCTCGACCGGGGCGATGGCCCTCTACGGCCGCCGCCGCCGATTTGACGCCGCGAGCATCGTCAAGCCCGAGATCCTCGCCGCGCTGCTGCTGCAGCACAGGCATGCGCGAGCCGGGCTCAGCAACGCGGACGAGAATCTGGCCACGCAGATGATCGAGACCAGCGACGACGGCGCGGCTAACCGGCTGTGGGATCTGGCCGGCCGAGCCGGGGGGCTGGCCGCCGCGGACGCGAGGCTGGGGCTGCGGCACACGACTGCGGGCCCGGCGGAAGACTGGGGCCTGACCACGACGACCGTCGGCGACCAGCTCACCCTGCTGTCGGATCTGACGACGGTGAAGTCGCCGCTCAATTCCGGCCAGCGTGCCTACGAACTCAGTCTGATGCGCACTAGCGAGCCGGCTCAGCGATGGGGAGTGTCAGCGGCGGCCACCGGCAGCGTTTATGCGATCAAGAACGGCTGGCTGCGGGGCGGCCGCCCGGCGAGGTGGGTGATCAACAGCATCGGCGTGCTCGATCACGGCGGTCAGCAGCTGCTGATGGTGGTCCTGTCCAGCGGCCAGCCGACCAAGGCGGCCGGGATCGCGGCGGCCGACGCGGCGGCGGTCGCGGCCGCCGCCTGCATGACGTCGGGCCGGTAAGCCCCCGGGGTCGGGGCCCCGCGGGCGATGCGCCGCGAGGCCCCGCAGTCCGCCGCCGGACCTGAAGCCAGGTCAGGCCGGGATGACCACCGTGCCGACGATCTTGTCGGCGAAGGTCTGGCGCTTGGCGTCCCAGAGCGGGAACAGCCAGCCAACAAAGCAGGCGATGGTGTCCAGGATGTGGCAGATGTCGCGGACGAATGCCATCAGCGGGCCGATGGGCTGGCCGGTCTGCTCACTGATGAGGCGCAGGTTCAGTGCCTTCTTGCCGAAGGACTGGCCGGTCGTTCCGCCCAGGTACCACCGGTTGTAGCCGATGTAGACAAGCGAGATCAGGTCGATCAGCAGCGAGAGCGACGCGTGGCCGATACTGACTCCGATGATGTCGAGGATCCAGATGGGCAGAACGTCAACGACGTAGGCGCCAACGCGCTGTATCCAGCTGGCATAGGGGACGACGGGGGCGGCCGAAGCCGGGTAGTCGGTGGGGTAGCCGGTCATGGTGAACCTTTCTCAGTGGAAGTTGGCTGTTTAGCGGGGCTCGTTAGCGGGCCTGCCGCCATTTGGCCGGCGGAAAGGACAGCGCTCTACAGGAAGCCGAACCGATGGAGCTGGAAGATCCAGCTGGCCGCCACGATGACCGCCATGACGCGGCCGGTGCGCTGGCGCGCAGCGGCCGACCACGCACGCGGCGGCGAAGCCCTCCCCGCCGTCCTGGCCACCAGGACCGGCGCCGTGGCGACCACGAGGCCGGCGGCCAGGTAGGCGAGTGGGCTGGTCCTGGCGGCGGTGGCCCACTCGCCGTGAGTGAGCGCGACCGTGGCGGTGGTCATGCCGCAGAACGGGCACGGCACGCCCGTGAGCGTCCGGAGCGGGCAGGGAATGCCCTGGCCGCCGGTGTGCGCCATGATCATCGGATAAACCGAGCCGACCAGGGCGGCCCCGGTACCGAACATCGTGATGTGCTCGGGAACCGAGTACATCCTCCGGACAATCACGTCTTCTCCCGTAGGCAGAGCTATCCCCCGATAGCGGGCTTAGCGCATCGTAGTAGTTCAAGTTGGCCAAAAGGAGGAATTTTAGATGGCTTTCTGCCCAGATTTCCGGCAGGCTGGCCGCGCGACTATGCCGATTACGGCCCTAACACACCCGACAGGAGCTATATGACCGAATTTTCGGAAACGGGAGCGGGTCATTGCTCCTGACCATCGCCACCACGCATCAGCCGGCCACCGACCTGGGCTACCTGCTGCACAAGAACCCGGATCGGCATCACGTGGCCGAGCTGAGCTTCGGGACGGCGCACCTGTTTTACCCGCAGGCGTCGCGGGAGCGCTGCTGCGCGGCCCTCCTGCTCGATATCGATCCCGTCGGGCTCGTCCGGGGCCACGCCGGGCCGGCCAGCCAGTTCGCGCTGGGCAGCTACGTCAACGACCGCCCGTATGCCGCGTCGTCGTTCCTCTGCGTCGCCCTGGCCAAGCTGGCCGGCACCGCGATGAGCGGGCGCAGCAAGGAGCGACCGGAACTGGCGGCGGAGGCTATCGCGCTGGAGATCGGCGTGCCGGTGCTGCCCTGTCGCGGCGGTGAGCCGCTGCTGCGCCGGCTCTTCGAGCCCCTCGGCTACGGTGTCGCGGCTGCGCCGCTGCCCTTGGACCGCCACTTTCCCGACTGGGGAGACAGCGACTACCTGGCGGTAACGCTCACGATCACCGCACGACTGCGGGACGTGCTGCAGCAGATGTTCGTCCTGCTTCCCGTGCTGGACGACGACAAGCACTACTGGGTGGGCGACGATGAGGTCGCCAAGCTCCTGCGCCGCGGCGGTCAGTGGCTCGCCGGGCATCCTGACCGGGAGCTGATCGCGCAGCGCTACCTCCGCCACGACCGGCGGCTCACCAGAGACGCCCTGGCCAGGCTCGTTGCCGACGAGGGGGCCGACCCCGATCGGGCCGACGCCGAGCAGGACGCCGCGGAGGAGGCGGCCGAGGCCAGGATCGGGCTGCAGGACCAGCGGATCGCGGCGGTGACCGCGGCGATCGCGGCCAGCGGGCCGCGGCGCGTCCTGGACCTTGGCTGCGGCTCCGGCCAGCTGATGGCCCAGCTGCTCAAGCTCGGCGGCGTCCAGCAGGTCACCGGCCTGGACGTGTCCCACCGGGCACTGCAGGGCGCGGCGCGGCGGCTGCACACCGACAGCATGTCCCCGCGCGAACTGGCCCGGGTGGAGCTCTTGCACGGTTCGCTCACCTACCGGGACAGCCGGCTGCGGGACTTCGACGCGGCCGCCCTGATGGAGGTCGTCGAGCACATCGACCCGCCGCGGCTCGGCGCCTTCGAGCGATCGGTATTCGGCTGGGCGCGGCCGGGCACCGTCGTGATGACCACGCCGAACGCCGAGTACAACGTGCTGTTCGCGGGCCTGCCGCCGGGCACGCCGCGCCACCGCGACCATCGGTTCGAGTGGACCAGGACCCAGTTCGGGCAGTGGGCCGCCGCCGTGGCCGGCCGCCACGGCTACCGGGTCGAGATGTCCGGCATCGGGCCGGCGGATGCCCGGCTGGGCTGTCCGACGCAGCTGGCGGTGTTCAGCCGATGAGCATCATCAAGCTCCCGGATCTCTCGCTGGTGGTCCTCGTCGGCGTCTCCGGCTCGGGAAAATCGACGTTCGCCGGGCGGCACTTCCGGCCGACCGAGGTGATCTCCTCGGACTTCTGCCGCGGGCTGGTCAGCGACGACGAGAACGACCAGGCCGCCACAGCCGACGCGTTTGACATCCTGAACTTCATCGCGGGCAAGCGGCTCGCCGCCGGGCGGCTGACCGTGATCGACGCGACCAGCGTCCAGCCCGCTGCCCGCCAGTCCCTGGTCGCGCTCGCCCGCCGGCATCATGTCCTGGCCGTCGCGATCGTCCTTGACCTGCCGCCGAGCACCTGCGCGGCCCGGAACGCGGCGCGCCCGGACCGGGCGTTCGGGGCGCATGTGCTCCGCCAGCAGCACGCCCAGCTGCGCCGTGGCCTGCGCGGCCTGCGCCGGGAGGGCTTCCACCGGGTGCACGTGCTGTCCGGGGCGGACGAGATCGCCGCGGCGACGCTCGAGCGCGAGCCGCTGTGGAATGACCTGCGCGCTGATCACGGGCCGTTCGACATCGTCGGCGACGTGCACGGCTGCTTCGACGAGCTGGCCGAGCTGCTGACCGCGCTGGGCTACGAGGTCAGCGCCGATGGCGCAACCGCCGCGCACAGCGGCGGCCGCAAGGCCGTGTTCGTCGGTGACCTGGTGGACCGCGGGCCTGCTACTCCGGCGGTCCTCCGGCTAGTCATGGGCATGACCGCGGCGGGCACCGGGCTGTCGGTCTCGGGTAACCACGAGGCGAAGCTGGTCCGTGCGCTGCGCGGCCGGGATGTCACCGTCGCGCACGGACTGGCCGAGAGCCTCGCGCAGCTGGCGGCCGAGCCGGACGAGTTCTCCGCGCAGGCGGCCGCCTTCATGGACAAGCTGCTCGGACATGTGGTCCTGGACGACGGCAAGCTGGTCGTCGCGCATGCCGGGCTGCCCGAGGCCATGCAGGGCCGGGCGTCGGCCGCGGTCCGGTCCTTCGCGCTGTACGGGGACACGACCGGTGAGACCGACGAGTTCGGGCTGCCGGTCAGGTATCCGTGGGCGCAGGACTACCGAGGCCGGGCGATGGTCGTCTACGGCCACACCCCGGTACCCGACGCCGAGTGGGTCAACGGCACGATCTGCCTCGACACCGGCTGCGTATTCGGCGGCAAGCTCACCGCGCTGCGCTATCCGGAGCGGGAGATCGTCTCCGTGCCGGCCAGGCGGGTCTACTTCCAGCCGGCCCGGCCGCTGCGCGCCTCGCCCGGCCTCGGCCCGGATGAGCCCGCCAGCCGGGAGCCGACCGAGCTGAACATCAGCGACGTGCTCGGCAAGCGCGTTATCGAGACCCGGCTGACCGGGCAGGCCGTCACGATCAGGGAAGAGAACGCGCTCGCCGCACTCGAGGTCATGAGCCGGTTCGCCATCGACCCGCGCTGGCTGGTGTACCTGCCGCCCACCATGTCGCCGACCACCACGTCCGACACCGATGGGCTGCTGGAACATCCGCGCCAGGCGTTCGCCGCGTACCGGGCCAACGGCGTGGCCGAGGTTGTCTGCCAGGAAAAGCACATGGGCTCGCGGGCCGTGGTCGTCGCCTGCCGGGACCAGGCGGCGGCCGCCCGCCGGTTCGGCGTCGCCGGGGCGGCCCCGGGCGCGATCTACACCCGCACCGGGCGCGCGTTCTTCGCCGATGCCGGGCTGGAGCGCGAACTGCTCGGCCGGGTCGTCGCGGCGGTCGGCGCCGCCGGGCTCTGGGCTGAGCTGGAGACGGACTGGCTCGTACTCGACTGCGAGCTGCTGCCCTGGTCGGCCAAGGCCGGCGAGCTGCTCCGCGGCCAGTACGCGCCGGTCGCCGCCGCGGCCACGGCCGCCCTGGATGCCGCGGCAGGGCTGCTCGGCGAGGCCGCCGAGCGCGGGGTGGACGTGGCTGACCTGCTGTCCCACACGGGCGACCGGCGCGTGGCGGCCGACCGGTTCGCGGCGGCCTACCGCCGTTACTGCTGGCCGGTCGGGGCCCTCGATGACCTCAAGCTGGCGCCGTTTCAGATCCTGGCCGGCGCGGGGACGGTGCACGCCCTCCGGCCGCACCGCTGGCATCTGGAGATGCTCGGCCGGCTCTGCGCCGCCGACGCGGCTATCTTCCGCCCGACGCGCTCGGTCACGGTCACCCTCGACGATGCCGGCAGCGAGTCGGCCGCGACGGACTGGTGGCAGGAGCTGACCGCGGCCGGGGGTGAGGGCATGGTGGTCAAGCCCGCCGAGGTGCTACAGCGCGGGCCTAAGGGGGTGGCCCAGCCCGGCATCAAGTGCCGCGGCCCGGAGTACCTGCGGATTATCTACGGGCCCGAGTACACCGCCGAGCGGAATCTCACGCGGCTGCGGTCCCGCAACGTCGGTCATAAGCGGGCGCTGGCGCTGCGCGAGTTCGCGCTCGGGATCGAGGCGCTCGAGAGGTTCGCCGCGGCGGAGCCGCTGTACCGGGTGCACGAATGCGTGTTCGGCGTCCTGGCGCTCGAAAGCGAGCCGGTGGATCCCCGCCTGTGAGGCCTCCCGTGCTCGCCACCGGGCTCCTTACGTACCAGCTCAGAGTGCTATCGCGGGTATATAGTCAAATGGACGGGATGACCATGACCGGAGCGGCCGCATGGTCCTGTCTCGGGTCCGCTCTCATCCGGGCGGCCTGCGGGCCAGTCCGAGGAATTTGCACGATACGTGCTAAAATATTGGTCATGCTTACCCTGTCCTGCCGCAGAAAGCTCTGCCGGTGACCACGCCCGCGCCCACCCCGGCGGATGTCCGGACTTCGTGGGACCAGCTTGACTCCTTCCTCTCGGTGCTCGGCAGCGAGGACGCCGACAGCCTGCGGGCCGAGTTTGCCGCGCTGCTGTCGGATGTGCGGCCCGCCGACGGCCGGATGGCCAGATCGCACCAGACTCGGCGGGCCATCATCGACGCCATGCGCTCGCTGCACTCCGAGGGTGACCTGCGGCCCACGGCGCCGCGCGTCGCCGCGCGGGCCGGCGTATCGCTGCGCACGGTCTGGCAGCACTTTGCCGACATGGAGGCGCTGCTGCTCGAGGCCGGGCGGCGGGACCTGGAGATCCTGCTGCAGATCGTCAGCCCGATCGCGCCGGGCCTCCCGTTCGCCGAGCGGGTCGAGATGCTGGCCGATCAGCGGGCCCGGGTGCACGAGCAGATGACCCCTGGCTGGCGCGCCGCCCGCCTCCAGCAGCCGTTCTCCCGGGAGCTGCGCCTGAGCCAGAAACGGATGACCGCGCTAGCCCGGGCGGAGCTGGAGGCGGTGTTCGCCACGGAGCTTGGCCGGCTGCCGGCGCAGCAGCGTCAGGCGCTGGCCGATGCGCTGCAGGGCGTCACCATCTGGGCGTTCTGGGATTCGCTGCGCAGCGATGTCGGACTCGGTCCCGAGCAGGCCCGGGACACGGTGGTCGGGATTGTCCTGGCCCTGTTCGCGAAGGCCGGCATCAGCAGCTAGCGCTAGGACCTAGAGACCGGATCGCGTCCCGAGCCGTTCGGGGGCGCCAGGTAGCGCCGCATGATGTCGGCGGCGGTGTTCAGGGCGTCCACCAGGCTGTCGGTGGCCACGAACAGCGCATTCGAGCCATCCTGATCCCGCGGGATACGGGCCTGCACTTCACGCAGGGGCGGAAGCGGACCGGGCGGCCCCATTCTGCGTAGCGCCTCGGCCAGCTGCGCCGAGGCCTGGCGCACCATCCCGGCGAACTGGTCAAGCTGCGCTTGCAGGGGATCCGAGTCGCCTCCGGACCGGTGCTGGTCCGGGTCGCCTCCGGCGACGGCCGGGGCGGACCGCCGGGCCTGCGCCAGCGCCGAGTGATGGGCGTCGACCGCCGCCTCCAGCGCCAGCGCCGCGAGCGCGAGGCGGTGCACGGCCGAGACGAGGGCCTGCGCGAGGCCGCGGGACATCGGCGGCCGGTCGGGCTCGTCGGCCAGCCGGTCGGCCGATGTCTCCGCGTCGATCCGCGCCCGGCGGGCGGCCAGCTTGAGCGAGCGGGCCTGGCCGGAGTCCACGCTCGCCGGGCGGTTCCAGGAACGCAGCAGCAGATCGGCGTAGCGGCACTGGGCCAGGATCACGCGCGCGAACTTCTCGCTGGCCGAGGCGCGCTCCCAGGTCGGCCACAGGATGTAGGCCGCGAGGGCCAGGGCCGCCCCGACACCCGTGCCGATCAGCCGGTCCAGGGCCGTCTGATCGGCCGGCAGGCCGGCCAGGGCGAGCAGCACCACGACGAAGTCGGTCAGGAAGACGGCGAAGAACAGGTAGTTGACCGGAAACACGGCATAGGCGGCGAACAGCGAGACGCCGATGCCGATCAGCAGCACGTCGTTGCCGAAATGGGCCAGCAGGACGGTGGCCACGCCCAGGCCGGCCCCCAGCACCGTGCCGGCGGTCCGCTGCAGGCCGCGCTGCAGCGTGGAGCCGTAATCGGGCCGCAGCACGATCAGGACCGTGAGGGCGGCCCAGTAACCGTGCGGGAGGGCGGCTGCCTGGGCGATGACCTCCGCCACGCCGACCACGGCCGCCAGCCGCAGGGCGTGGCGGCCGGCCTCCGAGGAGGTGCCCAGGCTCGCTCGCAGCGTGATCAGCAGGTCGCGGGCGGGCAGCCGCAGAGGCGGTCGCGGCGCCGGGCCGGACCGGACGGGCTCGGCGTCGTTGAGTCGCTCGGTAGTCCGGGTCGCGCTGCGCAGCTGGCCGTCTAGCGACTCACGAGCCCAGTTCCACGGATGGTCGGCCGCCAGGTCCGCGCCGATGTCCTGGCGGGCGAGATCGAGATGGCCGCCCCGGCGGGACGGCCGCGAGCTGAGCGCCTCGGCGATCTCACCCAGTGAGCGGGAGCTGGCCGATAGCAGCGCCCGGCGATCGGGTCCTGGGCCGCCCGTGCCCGGGCCGTCCGGGCCGGAACCCGTGCCCGCGGCCCCCAGCACGGTGAGCGTGGTCCGGATCCGCTCGGCCTCCTCCATCAGGTCCACGAGATGCTGGCGCGATGCGCTGCGCATCAGCGGATTGGGATCCCCGAGCGCGGTGGCGCCCGGCAGGGTATCCGGCGACGGCGGCCCGGTCCGGCCGCCCGCCAGGTCTGCGGCATACCGGCTCAGCGCCGCGTATGACTCCGCCATGGCGGTGCGCTCCGCACTGTCCCGGCTGAACGCCCAGGACGAGATCACCAGGGCGCCCTGCCAGAGGCCGCCGGCCAGCACGAGGCCGCCCCGCATGGCGGCCTGGGCCGGGCTGAGCGGGATGGCGCTGCCGATGAGCACGGCGACGGGCCATTGCAGGGAGACCGCGGTCGCACTCGGGCCCAGCGCCGCGCAGACGCCGGCCACGTAGGCCCACACCATGATCACCGGTACCAGGGACCAGGGCGAGCCGGCCGCGGTGGCCGCCCCGACGAACGTCGAGACGGCCATCCCGACGGCCGTGACGGCCACCAGCAGGACCCGGGTCCGGGTGAGGCCGCGGAAGGAAACGAACCCGGTCGGCAGGGCGCCCAGGGCAGCGAACATGCCGTATTCGGCATGACCGGTCGCGATGCCGACCGCGAGCGGGACCAGGACGCCGAGCGCCGGCCGCGCCGCCCGGCCGGGCGAGACATTGCGCCACCGGAACTGGCCGAGGTTCAGCCATCCGGTATGCGCGACCTCGCCCGCCACGAACGCCCGGCTGGCGCGCAGGTCACTCAGGTACCGCCGCAGCCCGTGACGCACCACGGACAGCACGGGCGCCGTGGGCGGGGTGGGCGGGGTGGGCACGCTGACGGTCGGCCTTCCGTGCTCAGCCCGGCCGGACGGGCCGGTAGATCGGCTGCCACATCAGCGCGCGAACCTGTCCGGCGATGTCCCCGGTCAGCGGGCGGCCCGCCACGCCATCGGCGGCGGCGGCCTGGGCCACGGCGACCGCGACGGCCAGTGACGTCTCGCGCAGGGTCTCGACCGGCGGCAGCAGCGGGGCACCGGGCGTGACGGTGTCCACCAGGCCGGCGACGGCGTGCGCGGCGGCGCTCAGCATCCCGCCGGTAACCCGGCTGGCGCGTGCCGCGATGACGCCGAGCCCCAGACCGGGAAACACCAGCGCGTTGTTGGCCTGTCCGGGGATGTAGCGGGTGCCCGCGTAGTCCACGGGCCCGAACGGGCTCCCGGCCGCGACCAGCGCCCGCCCGTCCGTCCACCTGATCAGGTCGGCCGGCCGCGCCTCGGCCAGGCCGGTCGGGTTGGACATGGGCATGATCACCGGCCGGCGGACATGCGCGGCCATCTCGGTCACGACGGCCTCGTCGAAGGCGCCGGTCCGGGCCGAGGTGCCGATCAAGATCGTCGGGTGAACCCGGCGGATGACCTCGGCCAGCGGGATTCCGCCGAGGCCGGGATCGTGCTGCCAGTCGGCTGCGTCGGCCGGATCGCGTGCGTAGCGGCGCTGCTGCTGGCTGAGGCTCGCATCGGCCGCCGTCATCAGCCCTGTCCGGTCGAGCGCCCAGATCCGGGCCAGCGCCTGCTCGTCGGTCAGGCCGCTGGCGACCAGGGCCGCCGATAGCTGGTCGGCGATGCCGATGCCTGCGGTGCCGGCCCCGAAGATCACGATGCGGTGATCGGCCAGCTTGATACCGGTGGCGCGGACCGCCGCCAGGACCGCCGCGAGGTTGACCGCGCCGGTGCCCTGGATGTCGTCGTTGAAGGTGAGCATCTGATTGCGGTACCGCTCGAGCAGCCTGCGGGCGTTACTCACGCCGATGTCCTCCCAGTGCAGCAGCGCGCTCGGGAAGAGCCTGCGCACGGCGGTGACAAAGGCGTCCAGGAACGCGTCGTACTCGGCCACCGGCACCCGCGGATGGCGGTTACCTATGTACAGCGGGTCATCGAGCAGGCTCTGCCGGTCGGTGCCGACGTCCAGCATGACCGGCAGGGCCCGGTTCGGATTGATGCCGCCGGCCGCGGTATAGACCGCCAGCTTGCCGACCGCGATGTGGATGCCGCCCACGCCCCAGTCCCCGATGCCGAGGATGGCCCCGGCGTCGGTGGCGACGATCAGGTCTACCTCGTCGGGCCCCAGGCCGGGCGCCTGCAGCGAGGCCTCGATCAGCTCCGGCCGGTCGACCGACAGGTAGACGCCCCGCGGCCGCCGGTACTCGTGGCTGTAGTTCTCGATCGCCTCCCCGACTGTGGGGGTGTAGATGATCGGCAGCATCTCGGGGAGGTGACTGGCGAGCAGCCGGTAGAACAGCACCTCGTTGCGATCGTGCAGCTCGGTGAGCAGCACGTTCCGCTCAAGGTCGGTCGTCTGCCGCCGGTACTGGGCGTAGACCCGGGAGACCTGCTCCTCCAGCGTCATGTGGCCGGGGGGAATCAGGCCGATGACGCCTAGGTCGGAGCGCTCGGTGTCGCTGAACGCGGTGCCCTTGTTAATCCTCGGGTCGACGAGGACCTGGCGACGGCGCAGCGTCGTCCGCCAGGCCCCGTCACCGTCCGCCCACACGGTCCGCATCCGGGTCCTTTCGACGGTGCCCGCCGCCCACGCTGGCGACGGAACGCGAATCGCAGCTATTTTCCTCCTGCTGCCTAGATGATCGGCCAGCGGTGGTGGTGTGGGGCGCTCGGTGGTCGCACCAGGACCGCGCATTCCCGGTCCGCAACATGCCAGCTGACCAGCGAATTTGAGGATTCGCCCGGTTAACTGCCGGTCTGTACAGTGTCAGCGCGTTCACCCGAACGGGAAAACTTGCCCGGCCAAGAGCCTTGACCGACTTAGCTACTAGGCGGTAACTTCCTGAGTCGACCACCAAATGTGGCATCTGTCACACCCGCGGTTGGTTGGCCATAGCCTGTGCTGACGCGCGGGCTCCGCACCAGCTGGCCGCAGTACACCGCAGTACACCGCCTGGCAGGGGAGCCGATATGAGTTCATCCGACAAGTCATCCGCAGCAAGACGCGGCAAGCCGGGCCGGGTCAGGTGGCGGCGCTTCGCTGCCATCGCGGTCCCCTCCCTGGCCGTGACCGGCGTCGTGCTCGGACTGACTAGTGGCGGTGCGCTCGCCTCGTCGTTCTCGATCTCCGGGCAGCAGTTCCAGGTTTCCGCCGACTCGCTGAACGGCACCGGGTTCCAGCAGTTCGCGACCGTGGATCATGAGGCGAACGGCACTCCCGTGCCGGTCGCGGAGTCCGAGATCGGCACGGCGAAGATCGCCAACCTCTGCCAGAGCGTGGTCGCCCCCTTCCCGCTGGGCCTGGGCACCTTTACCCTGCGCATCACGGCCGGCGGCGGCAGCACGCCGGTGAGTGCCAGCTCGCTGATCATCGACGCCAATCAGCTCTCGGGCAGCACCGCTATCTTCCACAACATCAACATCGGCCAGGACGCGAGCACCCTCAACGCGGTGCCGAACGTGCCGCTGGGTGCGGCGGGGACGTTCGGTCAGCAATCTAGCGACATCACGATCGACAACCTGCATCAGACGGCGCTCTCGACGTCGGCAGGTACCTTCACCATGCCCGGGTTCGGCCTCAGCCTGACCGCCGGCTCCCATCCCTGCTTCTAACCGGCATGCCAGACGCACCTCAGGATCGGGATCCGGCGGAGCCGGGCCCGGCGCAGGCGGCTGGTCAGCCCCGCGATAAGGACTCATCCGAGTTGGCCGACGACTACCGCGGCACGGAGCTGCCGCCGCTCCCTGGCGGCGACCGCGATACGGCCCGAGCCGCACCTGCCGGAAGCGGCCGCACCGCTGACTCGCCGGCGCCGGGCAGCGGCCGGGCGCCCAGTGGCCGGGCGGCCAGCGGGCTGAAGCGAGCGTGGCAAGGCGCGCGGGCCTGGCGGGGAGCCCGGCCGTTCTGGGCAGGTATCTTCCTCATCCTGGCCGGCGCCGAGATCCTGGTGATCCCGCTGCCGAAGCATTTCATGGGCCTGATCCTGCACATCGGTACCGGCGGAGTGCTCGGCATCCTGATCGGCGCGCTGCTCATTACGTGCGCCCTGCTGCTGTGGTTCAGCCCCGCGCAGCGCGTGTTTTACTCCGTCGCGGCGGTGCTGCTGGCGATTATCGCCCTGATCGCGACGAATCTCGGCGGCTTCATCATCGGCACCCTGTTCGGAGTCCTGGGCGGCTCGCTCGGCTTTGCCTGGACCCCCGTCGACCCCGCGGCCGAGCCGGCCGGCCCTCGTGACTGGCCGTGGCGCAGAAGGCCTGGCCGGCACGCGGACCCGTCGGCCGGGCTGACGCTGGTGCTGGGCAGGTCGCCGTCACCGGAGCGCGAGGCTGCCGACTCCGCGGCGGACAGCCGTGCCCCCGACGACGGGCCGCCCGCCACCGGGACCAGCCAGGGCGGCAGCATCTACCGGGGGATTCCGTTGCTGCCCCTCCTGCTGGGGCTAGTGGCCGCCGTGGCGCATCCGGCGGCGGCGTCGTCGCTCGCGCCGCGGCCGTCCTGCTCGCCGGCGCCGGTCACGGCCAGCGCCCGGCCGCATCCCACCCGGACCCCGCAGCCGGCCGCCAGTGCCACGCCAGCGAGCACGTGCGGTACCGCAAGCCCAAGCCCGACGGGGAGCCCTACTTCCTCGCCGAGCCCGAGTCCATCGGCGAGCCCTGGCCCGACGACAAGTCCCCGCCCGACACCGAGCCTGAGTCCGACCCGGAAGAAGAGGAGGAAGGCCACCGTCTCGGGGGGCCTGGTGGTCGCCGCGGTCCCGTCGACCATCAGCGCGGGCTCGGCGACGCTGACCGGTCTGTCCTACGACGGCGTAGCGAACGTGCCGACCGCGAGCGGCGCCGTGCAGATGCTCAAGTTCAGCATGAGCGGCCTCAGCTTGTCGGGGAACGATGACCTGACCGTCACCGAAGGCGGGCACACCCTCGCCGTGCGGGCCGCGTCGCTCGACTTCAGCGGGAACGTGACGCTGCTGACCACGAAATTCTCCGGGGACCTGCTCGGCA
>Ga0208220_1000123_pt1 | contig 28987 bp, 24 predicted proteins | sample NGESurdeep092012_9_FD_184484 | JGI IMG/M metagenome (GOLD analysis project Ga0208220, IMG submission 184484) | Arctic peat soil microbial communities from Barrow, Alaska - NGEE Surface sample F53-1 deep-092012 (SPAdes) | ecosystem: Environmental > Terrestrial > Soil > Wetlands > Peat ...
CGCTGAAACGCCGGATCGAGGAGGCGTCGAAGTACGTGCCGCTCGACCAGCTCTGCCTGTCGGGCCAGTGCGGCTTCGCGTCCACCGCCGAAGGCAACGCGCTCACCGCCGACGACCAGAGGGCCAAGCTCGAGCTGATCGTCTCGGTCGCGCGCGAGGTCTGGGGCTAGCGCCGGCCCGCCTGCCACTGCGCCGGTCCGCGGCAGCGATGGGGCGAGCGATGGGGCGATAGCGCCATCGCTCGCTCACGCATGCCCGAACCGCAGGTAACCGCGCTTTGTGAGAACGCACAAGGCCCGGCCGGCGGTGGAGGGGGGCGGATACAACACGCCCAGCAATCCGGCATACAGCAGATATTGCTCCTTGCGGGCGCATCGGACGGGTGAGAGTATCCAAGACAAATCTGTGGACGAGCGACTCAGAAATTGTCACACACCAGCGTACGATTAATCACGAGTAGGTGAATGCCGTGAAATTTCGGCTTTTGTCAAAGCGGACCGCCTGCCTCGCTGGGGCGGCCGCACTAGTGCTGACTGCGGCTGCCGCGTGCAGCAGCAGCGGGAGCTCGTCGCCCCCGGGGTCGACCGCCAGCTCCACCGCAAGCCCTGGCCAGAGCAGCATCACGTCGACCGGCGCCGCGGTGGCGGGCGGGTCGATCACCGTTCTCGAGGGCAAGGGCTTCGCCGGAGACTGGCCGCTCGGCCTCGACCCCGCGACCAACACCACCGGCTCGGCCGACCAGGACTACTACAACGCGGTCCTCGGCGACCTCTTCGAGCTCGGCGCGAACGGCAAGCAGATCGACGACCTCGCCACCGGGTACTCGTACTCCAACAACAACAAGACGGTCACCATCAACCTCCGCCCGGGCGTCGAGTTCTCCGACGGAACGCCGCTGACCGCCTCGGTCGTCGCCTGGAACTGGACCCGCGACCTGGAGTCGAGCTGCACCTGCGCCCCCCAGTGGCAGGTCGCCCGGGTCAACCCGAAGGTCACCACCTCGGCCCCGGCCAAGGGCGTCATCAAGGTCCTCGGGCCCGAGACCATCCAGGTGAACCTGCTCCTCCCGGACGGCGCGTTCATCAACCAGATGTACGACACGATCCCGAACTGGATCATCTCCGAGACGGCCTTCACCACGATGGGCGAGAAGGCGTTCGCCCAGATGCCGGTCGGGGCGGGCCCGTACATCATGGTCAGCGACTCCTACAGCAACCAGATCGTGGTGAAGAAGAACCCGAACTACTGGGACAAGCCACTGCCCTACCTGGACGGCATCACGTTCAAGTCGGTCAGCGGCGACGAGGCCGCCTACGAGGCGATGCTCGCGGGCGAGGGCCAGGTCTACATCGACATGTCGACCCCGGCGCTGCTGAAGGAGTCCGCGCAGAAGTTCAACGTGCTCAATCAGCTCGGCACCTCCCCCTACGACCTGCAGCTCAACAGCGCGGTCCCGCCGTTCAACAACCCGAAGGCGCGCGAGGCGATCTACGCGATGACCAACTTCGCGCCGATCCTGCAGCACATCTTCGACAACGAGTACCCGGTCGCGGAGGGCTTCACCGGTCCCGGCGGCATCTGCTACGAGCAGTACGTCCCCGGTTACCAGGGATACGACGCGACGCTCGCCAAGCAGCTTGTCGCGGAGAGCGGCCTGGCCAAGACCACCATCCAATTCGGCACGATCTCCTCCTCCCCGGTCGCGGCCGAGACCGTCCAGGCGCTCAGCCAGGAGTGGGCGGCGTTCGGGGTCAAGACCTCGCAACACATCTACCCGCTCAACGGGCTCATCCAGGCCTTCCTCGCCAACGGCGGCAAGAGCTGGCAGGCGATGATCCAGACGGCGGGCGCGTACGACCCGTCAAGCGGCGTCGGCGTGGGCTTCCGATTCAACTCGATGTCTCCCTTCAGCGGCACGCACGACACCAAGCTCGACACGATGCTCAACAACGCGGTCGCCAGCAGCAACCTCAGTACCCGCTGCGCGGACTACAACCAGGCGGCCAAGTACATCGCCGACAACTACTACGGGCCGTTCTACTTCTCCTTCGCCCCGGCCAACGTCGCGGTCAAGGGAATCGCCGGCCCAGGCCTCACCTCGCCGCTGCCCGCAGTGGCGGTGGCGCCGGCCGTGCTCTGGGAGGACGTCTACGACAACTCCTCCAGCTGACCGTTAGCCGGTAACCAACCGTCCGGTAATCAACAGTTAGGACACAGGCACAAACAATGGCGCTGGCACAGCAAGTCCAGCTCCAGCGGGACCCCGGCGCACGATCTGACATCGTGCGCCGGGTCACCGGCTCACCAGCTCTCCAGCTGGTGGGCCGACGGCTGCTCACGGCCATCCCCGTTCTGCTGGGCGTCACCTTCCTGACATTCGTCGTGATGAACCTCATCCCCGGGAACCCGGCCCGGCTGATCCTCGGCATCAACGCCACGCCCGGGCAGATCCAGCAGACCGATATCAAACTCGGGCTCAACCACCCGTTCTGGGACCGGTACTGGCTCTGGATCGACGGGCTGCTGCACGGGAACCTCGGCATCGCCTACAGCAACCAGCAGAGCGTCAACACCGACCTCGCCCAGCACCTGCCGGTCACCTGCTGGCTGCTGCTCTACACGCTGGTGGTGTCGCTCGGGCTCGGCGTCCTCGTCGCGGTGCTGGCGGCCCGCAAGCCCAACGGCATCGCCGACCGGCTCAGCCTCGCGGTCTCCATGCTCGGGCTCTCGATCGCCCCCTACGTGCTCGCGCTGGTGCTCATCTACGTCTTCGCGGTCAAGGTGCAGTGGTTCCCGGCCATCTCCAACTCCCTCGGCAGCAGCCCGCTGCAGGCGATCAGGGCCCTCACCCTGCCCGCCGCGTCGATCGGCTTCCCGCTCTTCGCGGTCTACAGCCGGCTGCTGCGGGCCGACATCGTCGAGCAGATGCAGCGCGAGGACTACATCGTCACCGCCAAGGCCAAGGGCGTGTCGCCGTGGCGGGTGCTGATCGTGCACGCGACCAGGAACTCCATGTTCACGCTGATCACGCTGGTCGCGCTCAACCTCGGCACGCTGATCGGCGCGGTCGCCATCATCGAGCCGATCTTCTCGCTGCCCGGCATCGGGGCGGAGCTGATCGGCGCCATCCAGATCAACGACCTGCCGCTGGTCGAGGGCATCGTCGTGGTCTTCGCGCTGGTGACGGTGGCGGGCAACCTGCTCGCGGACCTGATGTACGCGGTACTCGACCCAAGGATCCGGTATGGCCGCTCAGCTTCCTGACATGACCACGACGCTGGCGCCCGGTGCCGCCCCGCCGCTGCCGTCCCTGGTCAGCGCCCGGCATCTGCGCACCCAGCGGGTAGCGCGGGCGGTGCGGCTGTGGGTGCCGGCCGCGATCCTCGTCGCCCTGTTCTTCATCTGCTTCATCTGGCCGTACGTCTACACGATCCCGTCCGGCACGGTCGGCGACATCCTGGCCGCCCAGGAGCCGCCGTTCTCGCCCGGGCACTGGCTCGGCACCGACCCGGTCGGGGTGGACGTCTTCGCCATGCTCGTCTACGGCGGGCAGGTCGCGTTCGAGGTCGGCTTCGCCGTCACCGCGATCGGCATGGTGATCGGCGGCCTGATCGGGCTCGCGGCCGGGTACTTCGGCGGCTGGACCGACACGGTCCTCTCCCGGATCATCGACGTGCTGATCGCGTTCCCCGCCCTGGTGCTCGCGCTGGCGGTGGCCGAGGTGCTGCAGCCGAGCGAGCTGCACCTGATCTGGGCGCTGTCGGTGTTCAGCGTGCCCGCGTTCGCCCGCGTCACCCGCGGCTCCACCCTGGTGGTCAGACAGCTGCCGTTCATCCAGGCGTCCCGGCTGTCGGGCACCAGGAGCTGGCGGATCATCCTGCGGCACGTGCTGCCGAACGTCATCCCCGGCATCATCTCGTTCAGCCTGATCGGCGTCGGCATCGTCGTCATTCTCGAGGGCGCGCTCGACTTCCTCGGCCTCGGCATCCAGCAGCCGAAGCCGAGCTGGGGCGGCATGATCGCGCGCGGGCAGACCGTGCTCACCGCGACGCCGGAGTACGTGCTGATCCCGTCCATTGTCCTGCTGATCTTCGTGATGGCGCTGAACCTGCTCGGTGACGCGCTCCGTGAGCGCTGGGGAGTCCGATGAGCGACGCACTGCTAGAGGTCGAGGATCTCCGGGTCGCCTTCGCGGTCGGCGGGCGGGAGGTCCGCGCGGTCGACGGGGTCAGCTACCGGATCGAGCCGGGCAGGACGCTCGCGATCATCGGCGAGTCCGGGTCGGGCAAGACCGTCGGCTGCCGGGCGATCATGGGGCTGCTGCCAACCGGGACGATCATCAGCGGCTCGGCCCGGCTGCGCGGCAGCGAGCTGATCGGGCTGTCCGACGCGCAGCTGCGCAAGCACCGCGGCAGCGACCTGGCGATGGTCTTCCAGGACCCGGCCCGGTCGCTCAACCCCACCATGCGTATCGGCTCGCAGATCACCGAGGCGATCAGGACGCACAGGAAGATGTCGAAGTCGCAGGCGCGCGACGAGGCGGTCGAGCTGCTCCGCCTGGTTCGCATCCCGGCTCCCGACCGCCGCTTCCACGAGTACCCGCACCAGCTGTCGGGCGGCATGCGGCAGCGGGTGATGATCGCGATCGCGCTCGCCTGCCGGCCGAAGCTGCTGATCGCCGACGAGGCCACCACCGCGCTCGACGTCACCACCCAGGCGCAGATCATGGAGCTGATGCTCGAGCTCCAGGCCGAGCTGGGCATGTCGCTGGTCTTCATCAGCCACGACCTCGGCCTGGCGGCGTCCTACGCCGACGAGGTGGTGGTGATGTACGCGGGCAAGATCGTCGAGCAGGCCCCGGCCAAGAAGCTGTTCGGGACCGGCGGCACGGTGCGGATGCGGTACACCCGGGCGCTGCTCGACGCGATCCCGCACATCGAGCGGGCCGCGCACACCGAGCTGCCGGTGGTCACCGGCCGCCCGCCGGACCCGACCGATATGCCCCCCGGCTGCTCGTTCGCGCCCCGCTGCGCCCACGCGGCCGACGACTGCCTGGCCAAGGCGCCCGCCCTCGCCGAGCACAGCCCCGGACACTCCTGGGCGTGCTGGCACCCCTGTGAGAACGGAGTCGCTCAATGAGCACCGAGACGGTAGCCGAGGAGAAGCGGCCGCTGCTGTCGGTCCGGGACCTGGTCCAGGAGTTCGTCGTCCGCGAGGGCGGCGGCACCCGCGCGGGCGTCGTCCAGGCGGTCTCCAGCGTCTCGTTCGACATCATGCCGGGCGAGACGCTCGGCATCGTCGGCGAGACCGGGTCGGGCAAGTCCACCCTGGCCCGGGCGATCCTCCAGTCGCCGCGCCCGAAGTCGGGCACCGTCAGCTTCCGCGGCAGCGAGCTGACCCGGCTGCGCGGCCGCCAGCTGCTGGCCGCGCGCCAGCACATGCAGTTCGTGTTCCAGGACCCGTTCGGATCCCTCGACCCGAAGTGGAAGGTCCGGTCGATCATCGAGGAGCCGCTGATCGCCTACTCGGCGGGCGACCGGCAGGCGCGCAGGAAGCGAGTCGACGAGCTGCTCGACCTGGTCGGCCTCGACCCCGCCCGGTACGCCAACCGGCACCCGCGGGAGCTGTCCGGCGGGCAGGCGCAGCGGATCGCGATCGCCCGTGCCGTCGCCCTCAACCCCGACCTGCTGATCTGCGACGAGGCGGTCTCCTCGCTCGACGTGCTGATCCAGGCGCAGGTGCTCAACCTGTTCGAGAAGCTCCGCCGCGAGCTCGGCCTCTCCTACCTATTCATCGCGCACGACCTCGCCCTGGTCAAGCAGGTCAGCGACCGGGTCGGGGTGATGTACCTGGGCAAGTTCTGCGAGGTCGGCCCGGGCGAGTCGGTGTACAAGCAGCCGCTGCACCCGTACACCAGGGCGCTGCTCGACTCGATCCCGTCGACCGAGCCGGGCGCGGGCCGGGCGACCACGACGCTGCGGGGCGAGCCGCCGTCGCCGGTCAACCCGCCGTCCGGGTGCCGGTTCCGCACCCGCTGCCCGCGCGCGGCCGACCGCTGCGCGCAGGAGGTGCCCGAGCCCCGCGAGCTGTTCCCCGGCCACCTCGTCGCCTGCCACTTCCCGCTGACCGAGGCGGCCGAGCCGGCCAAGGTCTCCGCCCCCGTGCAGACCACCGCAAATTCCTAACCATCATCTCGAACGGACCCTGGATGACTCTCCGACCGCTACGACTCCGGATCCTCCTCGAACCGCACCACGGGGCCAGCTACGCCCAGATCCTCGCCCTCGCGCAGGCGGCGGAGGCAGGTGGGTTCGACGCGTTCTTCCGCTCCGACCACTATCTCGGGATCGACGCCGACGACACCACCTACCAGCCGACCGACTCCTGGACCACGCTGGCCGGCCTGGCCGTCCAGACCGACCGGGTCCGCCTCGGCACGCTCGTCAACGCGTCCACCTTCCGGCTTCCCGGCCAGCTCGCGGTCGAGGTCGCGACCGTCGCCCAGATGAGCGGCGGCCGGGCCGAGCTCGGCATCGGCGCCGCCTGGTACGAAAGGGAGCACGAGTACTTCGGCATCCCGTTCCCCGGCCTCGGCGAGCGGTTCGACCGGCTCGAAGAGCAGCTGGCGATCCTCACCGGTCTCTGGAACACCAAGCCGGGGGAGCGGTTCAGCTTCGACGGCAAGCATTACCAGCTGACCGACTGCGCCTCCATCCCCCGGCCGGTCGAGCGTCCCAAGATCATCGTCGGCGGGGCCGGCGCCAAGCGCACCCCCACCCTGGCGGCGAAGTACGCGGACGAGTTCAACGGCGCCCTCGGCCTCGACCTCCGCGAGCGGTACGCCAACTTCAGGCGCATCTGCGAGGACGTCGTCGGCCGCGACCCGGCCGAGGTCCGCCTGTCGGCCACCGTCCCAACCTGCATCGGCCGCGACGCCGACGACCTGGAGCGCCGCAAGGAATCGCTCGGCGAGCCCGGCGCCCGCCTGCTCGCGGCCGGCGTCACCGGCTACGCCGGCGACCTGATCCGCGTCATCGAGGACCTCCGCACCCAGGGCGCCGACACCATCTACCTGCACGTCTACGGTCCTGCCGACGTCGCCCACATCGAGCTGCTCGGCGAGCAGGTAGTCAGCCGGTTCTAGTCCCGGCCCGCTTCGCGCGCTGGGCGGCGGGGCCGGGAAGCGGGATCGAGGCCAGCAGCGTCCTCGTGTACTCGTGCCGAGGCTGGGAGAGCACCTGGTCCGTCGGGCCCGATTCCACCACGCGGCCCCCGGACATCACCGTTACCTGCTGTGAGACCTGCCGGACCACCGCGAGGTCATGGCTGATGAACAGGCAGCCGAAGCCGAATTCCGCTTGCAGTTGCGCGAACAGCGTGAGGATCGTGGCCTGGACCAGCACGTCGAGGGAGCTCGTGGGCTCGTCGGCGATGACCAGTTTCGGCTGCAGGACCAGCGCGCGGGCGATCGCCACCCGCTGGCGCTGCCCGCCGGACAGCTCGTGCGGGAAGCGGCTGACGGCGTCCGCCGGAAGATCGACCCGGCCGAGCAGTTCGGCGACGCGCTTCTCGCGCTCTGCGCGCCCTAGCCCGGCGTGCACCCGCAGCGGCTCGGCGACGATGTCGCCGACGCGGGCACGCGGGTTCAGCGAGTCGCCGGGATTCTGGAAGACGAAGCCGATCTCCCCCTGCGCGGTGCGCAGTTTACGTCCGCGCAGGGAGGCGAGATCGCGGCCGGCCACGGTGATGCTGCCGGACGCGGCCGGGATGAGCCTCGCGATCGCCTTGCCGATCGTCGTCTTGCCCGAGCCGGACTCGCCGACCAGGCCCACCGTTTCGCCGACGGGAACGCTCAGGTTCACCTCTTCGGCGGCGACGACGCGGTGGCGACCCGACCCGTAGGCGATCGTGACGCCCCGCAGTTCGGCCACAGCCGACGCTGACGCCGACGCCGACGGGGCAACGGTGGCCGACGCGGCAACCGCGACCGAACCCGACCGCGAAGCCTCGGTGCCTGCCCTCGGCACCGCGTTGAGCAGTTCCCTCGTGTAGCCGGATCGCGGCGCGGAGAAGACCTGCCCGGCGATGCCGGTCTCAACGATCTGCCCGTGCCTCATCACCGCGACGTCGTCCGCGAGGTCCGCCACCCCCATGTCGTGGGTGATCAGCAGGATCGCCGTGCCCATGTCCCGGCGCAGTTCGTGCAGCAAGTCGAGGATGCCGGCCTGCACGGTCACGTCCAGCGCGGTCGTGGGCTCGTCGGCGATGAGCAGGTCCGGCTCGCCGGAGATGGCCATCGCGATCATTGCCCGCTGCAACTGCCCGCCGGACAGCTCATGCGGAAATGACCGTGAGATCCGCCGGGCATCGCGCAGCCCGGCCTTCGACAGCAAGGTCAGCACCCGCTCGCCGGCCTCCCGGCCGTCGATCTTGGTGGCGTGCGCCCGGAGCGCCTCGGCGATCTGCGTCCCGACCCGCATGACCGGGTTGAACGTGGTGAACGGGTCCTGGAAGACGGCGCCGATGCGCCGGCCGCGAACCGACCGGAGCGTGCCGGAGGCGGCCCCCACCAGCTCGATACCACCGAGCACCGCGCTGCCGCGGACGATCGCGGTCGGCGGCAGCAGGCCGAGCAGCGACATCGCCGTCACCGACTTGCCGGACCCGGACTCGCCGACCAGCGCGAGCACCCGGCCCGGCGACACCGTGAACGAGATCCCCTTCACGGCGGTGCGCCGCCCGGCACCGGTGCAGAAGCCGATGCCGAGCTCGCGCACCGCCAGCAGCGGCGCCCCGGCCGGCGAAGCGGCAGAAACCGAAGAATCCACCTACTGCCCCAGCGTCACGGCCGTGTAGACCGGGTAGGCGGGGAACTCGCCAATGTAGAAGTTCTGCACGCCGGAGCCGCGCAGGAACGAGTTCTTGCTGTAGACGAGCGGGACGACCGCGGCGTCCCGGCGTCTTGAACGTGCCGAACAGGGCCAGGCCGGCGAACAGGTAGACGCCGGCGAAGAACTGCATGAAGCCCGGCATCCAGATGCCCCACATGCCGGTGGCGAAGTCCACCCGTTCGTCGCGTTCTGGATAGTGGAAGAGCTCCTGCGGGCCCCAGATAAAATAGCCCGTCCCGAGGCCGAAGAAGCCCACCGCCAGCGGCGGAAAGGGAGACTGGGTCAGGCTGACCACTGCCTGACCGAGAGCAACTGACATGATCTGCCTCCTCCTCACACCCGGCCGGGTTGCTGGGCGACAACCGTCAGGGTGCCAAGCGGATGGGTGCGCCGGCGTCACCCGGAGGAGGCGAAAGCGGCTGGTTTGACCGCACAATTGCCCCGTATGCCGAGTTTTCTGACCTGCGGGTATCGAGCGGCTGTGGCGGTGCGTGAGAACCTCCGCCGTTTGTGCAGCCGCACAAGGCCCCTCCGGCCAAGCTTGTGCGGCGGGCGGATGTAGCCGCGCACCGGCTGGGGCAGCATGAGGGCGTGAGAGAAGCCCGGAAGCGCCCAAAGCCAAACGCGGGCGTGATGAAAATGCGGGCGACTGCCGGAGAATTCGTCGGCCGCCCCGCGGCAAATGCGCTCGGAATGCTATTTCCGTGCGTCATTCTTATCGGGGGCTGACGGTGGAGATCGACATGAGGGCGGCCGAGCGGCTGCGCCGCTCGGCCGGGGCGCAGGCGGCGGTGCGGCCGATCGTCGAGGCCCTGTGCGCATCGGACGCAGACCTGGCCACCGTCCGCGTGGTCGGCGACTGGATCCAGTACAAGGCCAACTTCCGCGAGATCGCGATGGTCCGCCCGGTGCTCATGGCTGACGACACGGCCATCGGTGCGACCGCGACCGCGGCCGGCGCGGGCGCGGGGGCCGTCGGCGCCGCCGCCGCCGAGGCCTACGAGCTCGCGGTCGACCTGCGCCGTTGCGCGCAGCCGGAGACCGACGTGGCGGCCGAGGTGACCGCCGCGATCCGAGACACCAACCCCGACCGGGTCTGGCTGGAGCCCTGGGGGCCCTCGTCCGCGAGCTGCGTGTGGCGGTTCAACGCGCTGTTCTGGCAGGCGCTGGTCGACTGGGAGAAGGCGTCCGGCCGGGAGTACGAGCAGACCCTGCCGGGCGGCGAGTCGGACGCGCGGAACGCGGGCGCGGCCGGCGAGACCATCCTCGACCTGTTCAAGATCTGGGACGAGCTGGCCAGCAGGCGCGCCCTGCCCGAGCAGCTCTACGTGCTCGAGCTCGGCGTCGGCAACGGCGGGCAGGCGCGCACCTGGCTCGATCAGTTCGTCGAGCTCGACCGCAGGCACGGCCGCGACTACTACCGGCGGCTGCACTACCTGATGGGGGACTACTCGGCCCACGTCCTCGACCGGGCCAGGGCCGAGGTCGCGCACCACGGCGAGCATGTGTCCGGCCTCGTCCTCGATGCGACCCGGCTGTCGGGGACGGTCGGCTTTCTGGCGGGCAAGGCGTTCCTGGTCTACATCTCCAACGTCTACGACAACCTGCCGAGCGACGAGGTGGCGGCCATCCGCGGCCGGGTCTACCTGGTACAGGCCAGGTCGTTCCTGCCCGGGGCGGCGGCCGACGAGATCGCGGTCCGGTTCGGGCTCCGGCGGTCCGAGCTCGCCCAGCTCGCCCAGCGGCTGCTGCGGATCGGCCCTGAGCTGCTGGCGGAGTCGGTGCCGGAGAAGTTCGCTGACACCGGCCAGGCGGTGCTGTTCTGGCAGGCGCTCTGGGCGGCGCTGCGCCAGGCCGAGCGCTACGTGCCGCTGGAGGGGCTCGACACCTACCGGATCGCGCCCGGGCTGACCGGGGAGATCCTCCGCTCGGTGCTCAGCGCCGAGGGCGACATCCGGATGCACGTGTCCAACGGCGCCCTCGCGTCGTTCGCGGACACGCTGCCGCTGCTGCACCCGTTCGGCCGGGTCGTCTGCCACGACCTGTTCACGACCGGGGCGGGGGAGTACCGGTCCGGGTTCTACGGTCCGGGCAAGTACGACGGCTCGGTCGTCAACTGGGTGAACGGCCCGCTGCTCCAGCTGCTGGCCAGCCGCCGAGGCTACGACGTGCGGTTCTCCGCGTTCAAACAGCGCCCGGGCTCGCACGTCAAGACGCTGACCGTCCAGGTCAGAGATTAAAGGCACCGTCACCATGGCTTATGCGCCGTCGGCTCGCCATCTGCTCCCCACGACCGTGGTGGGGTCGTACAGCGTCCCTGAGTGGCTCGAGCGCCTCAAGACCGAGTACTACCAGCGCCGGATCAGCGCGGCCCACCTGGCCGAGATCCACGAGGTCGCGATCAAGGCCGCGATCAAGGATCAGGAGCAGGCCGGCATCGACATCGTCTCCGACGGAGAGCTGCGGCGCGATAACGACATCGACTACTTTCTCGCGCGCATCCCCGGCGTGCTCATCGAGCGGCGCGCGAAGACGGACTACTACGACTACCTCGAGGCGGAGGTCGCCGCCGAGTTGCCTGCCGACGACAAGGAGTCACTCGGCCTCGCCGCCGACTACGCGTTCACCTCCCGGCTGACCGACCGGCCAGTGAAGTTCTCGTTCACCGGCCCGTTCTCCCTGTCGCGCCGGATCTCCGGCGCCTCCGCCTACTCCGAGCCGGCCGACCTGGTGCGCGCGCTCGCGCGGCGGCTCAATCTCGAGGCCAGGTCGCTGGCGGCCGCCGGGGCCGGGTTCCTGCAGATCGACGAGCCGTTCCTGGCCGGCTACCCGGAGCAGGCCGAGCTCGCGGTGGAGGCGGTGAACATCGTCACCGACGGGGTTCCGGTAACCTGGGCGCTGCACGTCTGCTACGGCAACCGGCACGCCCGGCCCTCCTGGGAGGGCCACTACGATTTCCTGTTCCCGGCCGTGCTGGCGGCCCGAGTTGACCAGCTGGTGCTCGAATTCGCCCGCAAGGGCCTCGAGGACCTGCACCTGATCAAGGAGTACGGCTGGCCGTTCCAGCTCGGCCTTGGCGTGATAGACGTGAAGACCCCGACCGTGGAGACCCCGGAGCTTGTGGCGGAACGGATTAGGCGGGCGATCGAGTACGTCGACCCCGCTCGGCTCATGGTCAATCCGGACTGTGGGCTGCGTCATCTTGCACCGGAGGTAGCCCGGAGCAAACTTCGCGCTATGGTATCTGGCGCGGTAATTGTCCGGACCGAGCTCGGCCTGCCCGGGTTCGGTGAAGAGCAACTGACCCCTCCCGCCCCGGGAGACAGTGCCTCCCAGCCAACAGGAGATAGCAATGGATAGCGGATTCCTCTTCACTTCCGAGTCGGTGACGGAGGGCCACCCGGACAAGATCGCCGACCAGATCTCGGACGCCGTCGTGGACGCCGCCCTTGCCGGCGACCCGTATTCCCGGGTGGCGTGCGAGACCCTGCTGACGACCGGCCTGATCGTGGTGGCGGGCGAGATCACCACCGCGTCGACGATCGACTACGCGGCGATCGCGCGCAAGGTCGTCTGCGACATCGGTTACGACAACGGCGAATACTTCTTCGACGGCAACGCGGTCGGCGTGATCGTCGCCATGGACCGGCAGTCGCCGGACATCGCCCAGGGCGTGGACACCGCGCACGAGGGACGGATCGGCGGCTCCGAGGACCCGCTGGACCGGATCGGCGCCGGCGACCAGGGCATGATGTTCGGCTACGCGTCCAACGAGACCCCCGAGCTCATGCCGATGCCGATCATGCTCGCGCACAAGATGTCGAAGAAGCTGTCGGAGGTCCGCCACTCCGGGCTGATGCCGTACCTCCGTCCGGACGGCAAGACCCAGGTGACGGTCCGCTACGACGACGCGGGCAAGCCGGTCGAGATCGAGAAGGTGCTGATCTCCACCCAGCACCAGGACGGGGTGGAGTCCAAGCTGCCCGAGGCGCTGTGGGACGAGGTCGTGACGCAGACGCTCCCGGCCGACCTGTACGACCCGGCCCGGCTCAAGGACGAGTTCTACGTCAACCCCACCGGCCGGTTCGTGATCGGCGGCCCGGTCGGCGACACCGGCCTGACCGGGCGGAAGATCATCGTCGACACCTACGGCGGGTTCGCCAGGCACGGCGGCGGGGCGTTCTCGGGCAAGGACCCGTCCAAGGTGGACCGGTCGGCCGCCTACGCCGCCCGCTATGTGGCCAAGAACATCGTTGCGGCCGGCCTCGCCGACCGGGCCGAGGTCCAGGTCGCCTACGCGATCGGCATCGCCCGCCCGCTCTCGCTGCTGATCGAGACCTTCGGCACCGAGAAGATCTCCAGCAAGGCCATCGCCGAGCTGGTGCAGGAGAACTTCGACCTGCGCCCGGGCGCGATCCTGCGCGACCTGGAGCTGCGCCGCCCGGTGTACCAGCCGACCGCCGCCTACGGCCACTTCGGCCGCAGCGGGGACTCCTTCACCTGGGAGCGCACCGACAAGGCCGACCAGCTTCGCACCCAGGCTGGCCTGGCCTAGGCCTTAACACCCCACCCACAGAATCGGGGCGCCCCCCCGTAAGCAATACAACCCGGTCGTGCAATTGCACGGCCGGGTTGTTCTGTTTTGCGCACGTTCGTTCCCTAAAGATTGTTGACAATCGCTCTTGCAAACGTTTGTGATTGGCGGCAGGATTGGGACCCATCGGTTTGGGGTCTGGGGCGGTTGTTACCGGTCAACGGCCGTGCGAACGTCACCAGTAGTTAGCCCCAGCCCCACTAGACGAGCCGTGTCAGAGGGAAACGTGATGAAACCGTTCTCCAGCACCCATCCTCCGCCACCCGCACGATGATCCATAATCCAGAATAACCACTCGATAGCAGCTGGAACCCATGGAACATCGTCAAACGCAGTGCAAAGAGGCACCGTTTACCTGTGGGCTGGTCAACGGGGGTCCTTCTGCCTGCCTCCCTGGACGGAGCGTTTTACCTGAAATGCGGAGAAACGCGTCCGTTCGGAAGAGAATAAGACTTTTTCTTATAGTTAAGAGAAGGCAGAACACATGAATAGACCCCACTTCCGCCGCCGGACGCGCACGGCCGCTGCGGTCGTCGCCGCGCTCGCGCTCGGCGTCCTGGCCGGCTGCAGCTCAAGCTCCTCGGCCACGTCCGCCTCGACCACGCCCGCGTCAAGCGCCACCGCCTCCTCGCCGGCGGCGACGAGCTCGTCGACCGCGAGCACCACCTCGACCTCCGCCTGCGGCACCAAGCCGGGCGTCGCGGCGACCGGCACGCCGATCAACATCGGTGCGATCAACACCAAGCAGCCGGGCACCGACTTCAGCGACATCGAGAACATGACGGGCGCGTACTTCAACTGCGTCAACGCCAACGGCGGGATCAACGGGCACCCGATCAAGTTCTTCCCGGTGACCGAGTCGACCAACCCGTCGCAGATCGCCGCGCTCGCCAAGCAGCTGGTGACCACCGACCACGTGGTCGGCATGATGGGCAACAGCTCGATCATCGAGTGCTCGGTGGACGCCGCCTACTGGAAGAGCGTGGGCATCGACGCCCTCGGCGCAGGCATCGACCCCGAGTGCTACTCGACCCCGAACACCGCCTCGGTGAACATGGGGCCGCGTTACTCGAGCGACGGCGCGGTCCAGTACGTGCTGGCCCAGGGGGCGAGCAAGATCGCCTTCGACCAGTCGAACGTCCCCGGCACCGCCTACATCGCGGCCGGTCCGAACGCCGTGGCCAAGGCCAAGGGCGTCGCGATCCAGGACTTCACCGAGAACGTCCCGATCACCAGCGCCAACGCGATCGCGACGAAGCTGGTCACCGCCGCGGGCTCGGGCGGCGCGGTGGTGCTCAACTTCACCCCGCCGGAGGCGCTGCTGATCCTGCAGGCCGCGCAGAAGCTCAACCTGGAAGACCGGGTCAAGTACTGGGCGTGCTCCACCCCGTGCAATACCGACTTCCTGGCGACTTCGCTCGGGCCGAAATGGAACAACAAGCTGTTCGTCAACGCCGAGCTGCTCCCGCTTGACGGGAACACCAGCGCGACCGCGCAGCTGTTCGACGCCGTCCTCAAGCAGTACGGCACGAACGTCTCCGGCGGCGTCGGCTCGTTCTCCGAGATGGGCTTCACGATCGGCGAGATTGCGACGCACGCCCTGGAGTCCATCACCGGCCCCTACACGATCGCCTCCGTCAGCGCGGCGCTCGAGGGGGTCAAGGACTACAACACGGGCATGCTCTGCCAGGGCTACACCTACGGCAACTATCCGCTGCACATTCCGAACAACATGGACTACACGGTCACCCCGGACAACGGCAAGTTCGTCCAGGCCTCCTCAGGCGGCGGGTGCACCCTGATCTCTGCCAGCGACCCGCAGATCGCCGCCTACCGGGCCGCCGCCGGCACCGCGCCGATGGTCGGCTAGCGGCCTTACAACACAACCAAAGGACTGAAACAGTTACATGCCGAGCTGGGCAGAATTTCAGCCCTACATCGTGACCGGCCTGGCCCTGGGAGGGCTCTACGCCCTCTCCGGGGTCGGGCTGGTCGTCCTCTACCGCGCCACCGGGGTGCTCAACCTCGCGTTCGGCGCGGTCGGGGCGATGGGGGCCTTCATCGCGTACTCCATGATCCAGGCGGGCGACCCCGGCTGGGTCGCCTGGATTACGTGCATCGTGTTCGGCGGCGTCGTGACGCTCGGCTACGGCATGCTCTTCGGGCCTGCGCTGGCTGGGCGCGGCCCGCTCGTGCAGTCCATCTCCACGCTGGGCCTCGCGCTGGTGATCTTCGGGGTCATCGACCTGGCGTGGCCGACGAGCGGCGGCCAGTCGCCGTCGATCTCCTTCCCGACCGACAACAGCGGGTTCACGGTCGGACAGCTCCAGGTCAACTGGACGCAGGTCATCGCGCTCGCGCTCGGTGTCGCGATCACGGTCGGCACCGGCGCGTTCCTGCGCTTCTCCAAGCTCGGCACCGCGATGCGGGCGATGGCCAACGACCGCGAGATCACCGCCACCCTCGGCGTGCCGATCCGCCGGGTGGAGGCCGCCGCCTGGCTGGGGTGCGGGCTGCTGGCAGGCATCGCTGGGATCATGCTGGCCGACCTGTCCGCCCTCGATGACACCACGCTGACCTTCACCGTCGTGATCTCATCGCTGGCGGCCGCCCTGATCGGCCAGCTCCGCTCGATCCCGGTGACGTTCGCGGCCGCGATCGTGATCGGGCTGGTGCACGACCTGATCACCCCGATCACCCAGATCAGCAACTACCAGGACATGACGCCGTTCGTGCTCGCCGCGATCGCGCTGCTGGTCATGTCCAGAGGACAGGTCATGACGCGATCCCGTGAGGAGGGGTAAGCCGGTGATCGATACCGCCGGGCCCAAGGCGCCCGCCGACTCGTCCCGCCCCCCGCTACTCGACCGTCGCTCGCTGACCAGGGCCACGGTCATCGCGGTGCTGCTGCTGCTCGCCATCTTCGCGCTGCCGCCGCTCATGTCGGGCTACTACACCGACACGATGACCCAGGTGGCCATCTACTCGATCGTCACGCTCGGCCTCGGGCTGCTGGTCGGCCGGGTCGGCCTGTACTCCCTCGGCCAGCTCGCGGTGCTCATGATCGGCGCCTGGGTCGGCGCCCGGCTGCTGTTCGCCACCAGCCAGCCGTACATCCTCGTGCTGATCGAGGCGGGCCTGGTCACGGCGATCATCGGCTCGCTGATCACGCTGCCCGCGCTCCGGCTCCGCGGCCTGTACTTCGCGCTGATCACGCTGATGCTGTCCGGCGCCGTCATCGTGGTCGCTGCGACGCTCAACTTCCCGAACGGCGGCGGCGGCTTCTCCGGGTACAACGGGGCGCTGCTCCATATCCCGCAGATCAGGCGGCCGTCGTACGCGGGCACCGACCCGGCGTTCTACCGGTTCTCCGTGATCGTCGCGGTCGTCATGTTCCTGCTCGTCTACGCCCATCTGCGGACCCGGCCCGGGCGGACCTGGGCGGCGATCAAGCAGAGCGAGCCCGCGGCGCTTTCGGCCGGCATCAACACCACGTACTACAAGCTCTGGGCGCTGGCGCTGTCGGCGTTCGTCACCGGGGTGGCGGGCGCGCTGCTGGCCGGCGCGGACCGCGAGCTGTTCTCGATCGACTTCCCGATCCAGAACTCGATCAGCCTCCTCGCCGTCGTGCTCATGGGCGGGGTGTTCAGCCTGACCGGCGCGGTCATCGCCGCGTTCCTGCAGGCGTTCCTGCCCGCCCTGCTGCAGAACTGGGGCGTGCCCAACGACTGGCTGATCATCTTGTTCGGCATCGGCGTCATGCAGGTGCTGGCGACCGCGCCTGGCGGCATCGCCGACCAGTTCCCCAAGGACATGAAGCGGCTGTACCGGCTGACCAGCCGATTGTGGCGACGGCCTGGGCCGGTGGCCGCGGCCGGGGCCGCCGGAGTTTCTGGAGGTGACGGAGCGTGATCGAGGTCAAGGACCTGACGGTCCGGTTCGGCGGCGTCGCCTCGCTTGACGGCATGAGCCTGACGTTCGAGCAGGGCGTCTGCGGGCTGATCGGCCCGAACGGGGCCGGCAAGACCACGTTCTTCAACGTGCTGTCCGGGTTCGTCCGTCCGGCGGCGGGCAGCGTCACCGCGTTCGATGAGGATCTGCTGCGGATGACGCACTTCCGACGCGCCCGCTGGGGGGTGCGCCGCACCTTCCAGACCGAGCAGGCGATCTCCGACCTGAGCGTCTACGACAACGTGGCGATGATCCACTCCCGGCTGCGCGGCGCCGCCCGCCGCGACGACGTGCTCGCCTCGATCGAGTTCGTCGGAGGCGGCGTCTCGCCCTGGGTGAAGGTCGGCTCGCTGACCGCGGGCCAGCGTCGCCTGGTCGAGGTCGCCCGCGCGGTCACCGGCAAGCCCCGGCTGATCCTGCTCGACGAGCCCGCCGCGGGCCTCCCCGACGAGGAGACCGCGCACCTCACGGCCGTGATCCGCGGGATACCGGAGCAGACCGGGGCGCTGACCATCCTCGTCGATCACGACATGGCGCTGGTCTCGGCGGTCTGCACGACGGCGGCGGTGCTCGACTTCGGCAAGCTGATCGCATCCGGGCCGACCGCGGCGGTGCTGCGGGACGAGCACGTGATGCGCGCCTACCTTGGCACGGCGGAGGTTTGATTCCCTAATGTCATCGCTTGAACTCATCGAGATCACGGTCGAACGCGGCGGCCGCCCGGTCGTCAAGGACGTGTCGATCAGTGTGCCCGCCGGCCAGGTGACGGCGCTGCTCGGCCCGAACGGGGCCGGCAAGTCGTCCCTGGTCCTCGCCGTCGGCGGGGTCCTGCGCCCGCGCCCGGGGTCGGTGTCGCTCGACGGCGTCGAACTGGCGGGCAGGCGGCCGGAGAAGATCCGCGCGGCCGGCGTGGCGATCGTGCCCGAGGGCCGCCGCCTGCTGCCCGATCTGTCGGTCGACGACAACCTCAAGGTGGCGACCTACACGCTGACCAAGCAGGCGGCGGCCGAGGGGCGCGCCCGCGCCCTCGAGCTGTTCCCCCGGCTCGGCCAGCGGCTGACCGTCCAGGCGCGCCTGCTGTCGGGCGGCGAGCAGCAGATGGTGGTGCTCGCGCAGGCGCTGGTCTCGCAGCCGAAGTACATCCTCATCGACGAGCTCTCGCTCGGCCTCGCCCCGGTGATCGTCAACCAGCTGATCCCGGTGATCCGCTCCCTGGTCGACTCCGGCATCGGCGTGCTGCTGATCGAGCAGTTCGCCGCCGTGGCGCTGTCGCTGGCCACTAGCGCGCACGTGATGGAGGGCGGCGTGCTCCGCTACTCGGGCACCGCCGCCGAGCTCAAGGCCCAGCCGGACCTGCTGCACTCCGCCTACTTGCTGCGCGGCGCGACCGCCACCCCCGCCACCGACGAGTCGGCTCCCTAGGCCCGTTGTCGGGGGTCCTGGGTGTTTGACCATCGTCACGACCTCGTCATCTACGCGCGGCGGCAGTTGCCGGGCAATTCAATGGCGGCTGCGTGTGCCGCGGGCTCTGAGCGGCACCGGCATAGCCGTCGGCTTGGGGCGGGGGCTGCCGAGGTTCAATAGACTTGGGCGGATCGCTCGGCAACGGGGCAGAATCGTCGGTGGAGGAGGCGCTGTGACGTCTGGCGCTGCGGGTGGGCGGCGGACGCTGGCGGTCGCCGCGGCCTCGGGCATCGCGGTGCTCGCTGTCTCCATCGCGGCTTGCGGCGGGTCGGGGGACGCGGGCATCGCCCGGGCGGCAGGCGTCGGGTCAGCCGGGTCGTCTTCGACCGGGCCGGCGTCCTCGGGATCGGCCTCCTCGGGCGTGGCGGCATCGGCTTCGGCTGGATCAGCGGGGGGCGGAACGTCGACCGCCCCGCCATCGCCGGGAGCGCCGGCGGCGGTGGGCTCGGAACGCGCCGACCCGTTCACGGCGGTGCAGGCGTACCTGGCCCAGCGGTCGGGGACGGTCCTGGCCGCCGTCTACGACGTGCGGACCGGGCAGAGCTGGCGGCTCGGGGACGGGCCGCCGCAGGACGAGGCGTCCGCGGTGAAGCTGGACATCCTGGAGACGCTGCTGAGCGAGAGCGACGGGACCGGGTTGTCGGCCGGCAACCAGGGGCTGGCCGGGCAGATGATCGAGGACAGCGACAACGACGCCGCGACCAGCCTCTGGTACGCGGCCGGCGGAACGGCGGGTCTGGCCGCCTACGACGATCGGGCCGGCCTGACCAGGACGACCCCGTCGGCGTGCGTGGTGTGCGCCGACTTTCCGTGGCCGGGGTGGGGGCTGACCACCACCGTCCCCTACGACCAGATCACGCTGCTCAAGCAGCTGATCAAGCCCGGGCCGCTGCTAACCACCGACGAGCGCCAGTACGCGCTGTCGCTGCTCGAGAACGTGACCCCCGGCCAGGCGTGGGGGGTCAGCGGCGGCGTCCCGGCCGGCGTGACGGTGGCGCTCAAGGACGGCTGGCTGCCGTTGAACGACGACAACACCGACTGGCAGATCAACAGCGAGGGCTGGGTGTCCGGCGACGGCCGCGACTACCTGATCTCCGTGCTCACCACCGGCAACCCGACCGAGCAGTACGGCATCGACACGATCAGCGAGATCTCAACGCTGATCTGGACCCAGCTGCGCTGAACGTCTCGCGGGGGTCGGCGCCGCAGCGATGAGTTTCGGCGGCTGGATCAGTCAACTAGTCGCATCGAGACCAATCCGGGGGTGTAGGGCGTGCGAAAGATTGTCGTGTACGAGTTGCTGTCGCTCGACGGGGTTGCCGAGGACCCCGATGGTTTCATCGCCGACTGGGACGAGGCGATGGACGCCAACCTGGCCGCCGTGATCGGCACCCAGGACGCGGTCATTCTCGGCCGCCGCAGCTACGCCGAGTGGGCGCAGTTCTGGCCGGACAGCACGATCGAGCCGTTCGCGACGTTCATTAACGGGGTCGCGAAGTACGTCGCCACCTCCACGCCCCTCGACCGGGATTGGGCCCATGCGACCGTGCTCGACGGCGGACTGGTCGAATCCGTTCGTGAGCTCAGGCAGCAGCCCGGCGGCGACGTCGGCGTGCACGCCAGCATCTCGGTCGCGCAGGCGCTGCTCGCGGCCGGCCTGGTCGACGAGCTCAGGCTGGTGATCGCGCCGAGGATCGCCGGACGCGGACGACGGCTCCTCGACGGCCTGCCGACGATTGGGCTCGAGTCGATCCGAAGCAAGACCTCGCCGAGCGGCTGTCTGCTGGTCGACTATCGGGTTATTCGCTAGAGCTGGCTCTGCTGGTACGTGGTGAGGCCGTAGCCGGAGGCAATCGGGTTCCACTCGGCGGCGAAGGCCGTCTTGTCCTGGGTTGCCTCGTTGTCGGGGGCGACGGTGGTCTGGTAGGCGGGGTCGCTGGTGTCGCCCGCGACGCAGCCCTGGGTGACCTGATCGGTGGCCCACGTCGCGAAGCCCTGGTCGGCCGCCATCGACGCCTGCCAGGCCTTGGTCAGCTCGCTGAGCAGCGCGGGCGGCAGCGCCGAGCGGCCCGGCATGGCCGCCAGGCTGGCCAGCAGCGTGCGCCGGGAGCTGACGGCGCGGGTGAACACCGCCGCGTCGCCGTGCAGGTTTGGCCCGCAGCTGTAGACGTCGTTATAGGCGTCGTTGATCGCCGTCCGGTCGGTGACGCTGCTGGCCAGCATCCCGGCCAGGTTCGACGCGGACTGCTGCTCGGTGACCGCCGTCGCTGAGACCGACGCCGACGCGGTCGCCGATGGCGACAACGAGGAGGAAGGCGATGCGGACGGGGTCGACGCGGTCGCGGCGACCGAGGCCCTGGCCGTCGGCAGCGGCGTCTTGCTGGAGTCGGCGGCGTCGCTGATCGTCTCGTGGTGGCTGAAGGGATGGAGCAGCAGCACGAGCACGCCCGCCGCTACAACCACCACCGACAGCGCCGACCAGTACAGCGGGGCGCGGGATCGCCCGGTACCGGTGACCGGGCGGAGCGGAGGCCCCGGCGGAATCGGCGGCCCGAACGGCCCCGGCGGCCCGGCGGGGCCGCCCGCAGCGGGCTCGAATGGCGGGCGGTACGGCTGCTGGTGGCCCGGGTACGGCATCGGCGCCTGCTCGTATGCGGGCGGCTGGTTCGGATGCGGCTGATTCGCGGCCGGGGGAGCGTCCGGCGGCTCGAACGGGCTGCTGGGCTCGGTGCTGCCGTACCAGTCGCTCCACTCGTTGCGAGGCGGAGACTCGGGCCAGGGAAATGGCACCGCGCTCTGCATTCCGACCTCGGTGAAACCCGGCCCGCTGCGCTCCTCGGCTCCGGGCGTTGGTCCCGATTCGAGTCCGAGTCCGGGGCCGGGGTCAAGGCCGGGTCGGGGGCCGGGGTCAGGTTCGGGTTCAGGCCCTGGGGCGTCGGCCGCCGGAGCCTCGTCGATGACGCGCTGCCCGCACTTGGAACAGAACCTCGCACCAGAGCGCAGCCCCGTCCCGCATCTGCCGCACCAGCGGCTCAGCTCTGCCACTGCACCACCGCCCACCCGTTGTACTCAGGGTAAGTGAGCGTGCGCTGGCTGCCAAGGGGCACCGCGGCCCCACGGATCGCCGGTGACCCAGGGGTTGAATGGTTAACGGTGAATCATATATGTTCCTGGCAACGCGGGGGCATCGCAGCGACGCGGTGCCGCCATCGCAGGCGGCGGACCGACAGGAGGTCGGCGCTTCATGAGCGACCACGGCAGTTCTCTGTCCGGGGTGCGGGTGCTTGACCTCACCCACCAGGTCGCGGGCCCGTCGGCCACGCTGATGCTGGCGTTCCTCGGCGCCGAGGTCGTCAAGGTGGTTGCGCCCGGCAGCCGGGACAGCTACGACGGCATCGCGTTCTACCTCAACAACGCGTCCAAGAAGTCCATCGAGCTCGACCTGAAGTCGGAGGCGGGCGTGCAGGCGGCGCTGCGCCTGGCCGACCAGGCCGACATCTTCGTCGAGAACTTCTCGCGCGGGGTGATCGACCGTCTCGGCCTGTCCTGGGACGTCCTGTCGGCGCGGAACCCGCGGCTGATCTACGCCCAGGTGAAGGGGTTCGCCGAGGACTCCCCGTACCGGGACTTCCCGTGCTTCGACCCGATCGCCCAGGGCTTCGCGGGCGGATCCGCGATCACCGGCGAGCCGGACGGGCTGCCGATGAAGCCAGGTCCGGACGTGGGCGACACCGGCACCGGCATGGTGCTCGTCGGCGCGATCCTGGCCGCGCTCTACCAGCGGGAGAAGGACGGTCTCGGCCAGCGGGTTCAGATCGCGATGACCGACCAGGTGGCGACGTTCATGCGGATCCACTACGGGTGGCCGATCGAGCGGCAGATGGACACCCCGCGATTTGGCAACCGCCCGCCGTTCCTGGTCACCACCGCGCCGTCGGACATCTTCCCCTGCCCGCCGTTCGGGCCGAGTGATCCTGGCCCGGTAGCGGGAGGAGCGCGGAGCGATGGCGATCATCCCGGCAGCCACGGACCTGACCAGGCCGTACTGGGACAACGCGGGTAAGGGCAAGCTCGTCATCCAGCGCTGCCACCACTGCGGCAACCGCTGGCACCCGCCGTTGCCGGTCTGCCCGCGCTGCCACTCGACCGACCTCGGCTGGCAGGAGGTCTCCGGCACCGGCACCGTCTACACCTATACCGTGGTCCGGCACGCGACGCACGCCGCGCTGGCGGAGCGCATCCCCTACGTCATCGCCATCGTCGAGCTCACCGAGGGCCCTCGGATCGTGACCGGCATCATCGGCTGCGACTCCCGCGACGTCAGGGCCGGGATGGAGGTTCAGGTCCGATTCGAAGCCGTCACCGACGACGTGACGCTCCCGTACTTCGAGCCAAGTCAAAATCGATTATCCCGAACGGACCCCGATTTCACCCATCCCGCCGGCCCGAGCCCGCAGCGGGGTGGCGCTGACGGGTCGTCGGGCGTAGGAGAGAGCCATGGGACTACTGGACGGCAAGGTCGCCTTCGTCACCGGGGCGGCGCGCGGGCAGGGTCGCTCGCACGCGATCCGGCTGGCGCAGGAGGGCGCCGACATCATCGCGCTCGACGCGTGCGCCACCCCCGAGTGGCTCAGCTATCCGCTGGCGACCGAAGCGGACCTTCGGCAGACGGTCAAGGAGGTCGAGGCGCTGGACCGGCGGATCGTCGCCCGCAAGGCCGACACCCGCGACCTCGCGGCGGTGCGGTCGGTGCTCGATGAGGGCCTGGCCGAGCTCGGCGGGCGGCTCGACATCGTGGCCGCCAACGCGGCCATCATCTCCTGGCCGCGCGACACCTGGGACATCGACGTGGACCAGTTCCGCGAGCTCGTCGACGTGACCCTGACCGGGACCTTCATCACCGTCAAGGCGGCGATCCCGGCCATGATCGCGGCCGGCCACGGCGGGTCGATCGTGCTGACCTCGTCCGGCGCGGCGATCACGGCCGGCGGCGGGCTGGCCGACTACAAGGCGGCCAAGAACGGCGTGCTCGCGCTCAAGGACACCCTCGCCTGCGAGCTCGCCCGGCACTTCATCCGGGTCAACGCGATCTGCCCGACCGCGGTGGACACGCCGATGATCCAGAACGAGAACCTGTACCGCGCGTTCCGCCCGGACCTGGCTGCGCCCGGACGGGAGGACGTGAAGGCGGGGTTCGCGGAGATGAACCTGCTGCCGATCCCATGGGTTGACCCGGCGGACATCTCCAACGCGATCGTCTGGCTCGCCTCGGACGCCGCCCGCTACGTCACCGGCATCACGCTGCCGATCGACGCGGGGAACCACCTCAAGTGCTGAGCGACAGCTACGGCTTCGCCCAGGTCGCGTTCCCCGGCGGGATCGTCCTCGTGCTCGTGGTGGTCATTGTGCTCGTGCTCGTCATCGTGACGCGAAGGGACAAGGGAAACTAACGATGCGGACGCAAGCGGCCGTGCTGTACGAGGCCGGCACCGACTGGAAGGTCGAGGAAATCGAGCTCGATCCGCCGCGGGCCGGAGAGGTCCTGGTCCGGGTGGCCGCCGCCGGGCTCTGCCATTCCGAGGAGCACCACCGGGTCGGCGACATCCCGTTCGCCGGGCCGATGATCGGCGGGCACGAGGGCGCCGGGTACGTCGAGGCGGTCGGGCCGGGGGTGTCGCTGGCCAAGCCGGGCGACTACATCGTCTTCTCGTCCATCCCCAACTGCGGGCGCTGCCGGTCCTGCGTGCGCGGCCGGCAGAACCTGTGCGACGTCGCGGCCGGGATCATGACCGGCAGGCAGATCTCCGACGGCAGTTCCCGGCACCGGAACCTGGCCGGAGCGGACCTCACGATCACCTGCCTGGTCGGCTGCTACGCCCGGCACACCGTTGTCAACGAGGCGTCGGTCATCGTCGTCGACCCGTCGTTCCGGCCGGAGGCGGCCTGCCTCGTGGGCTGCGGGGTGCCGACCGGCTGGGGCTCGTCCGTCTACGCCGGCGGCGTGCGCCCGGGCGACGCGGTCGCGGTGGTCGGCGTCGGCGGCCTCGGCTCGGCCGCGGTGCAGGGCGCGCGGCTGTCCGGGGCGCGGCACATCTTCGCGATCGACCCGGTCGAGTTCAAGCGGTCCTGCGCCCTCGGGTTCGGCGCGACCCACGCGTCGACCGACGTGGCGGCCGCGTTCGACCTGATCCGCGAGGTCACCTGGGGCCGGATGTGCGACGTGGTGGTGCTGACGATGGGCACCGGCGACTCGTCCCTGCTGGACTCCGTGCTCGCGCTGGCCGCCAAGCGCGGCCGGATCGTGGTCACCAACATCTATCCGATGACTGACACACGCCCTCAGCTGGCGCTATCCGGGCTGGCGCAGTGGGAGAAGCAGATCATCGGCTGCATCTTCGGCTCGGTCAACTCCCGCGCCGACGTGCCGATGCTGCTGGACTTGTACAAAAATGGGCAATTGGACCTCGACGGCATGGTCACCAGGACCTATCCTCTTGAGGGCATCAATCAGGGCTACCAGGACATGCACGACGGCAAAAATATCCGCGGGGTCCTCGTCATGTAGTTTTTGACATGCGGACGGCGGGGTAGCCAAAACGGGGTAGCAGGCAACCGCAACACGCTCAGTGGTGCTAGGTCCATGGCGGCACCTCGGCGCGGCGAGAATGATCGGTGGTATGAGCAGCAACGGGGAAACGATCGCGGCCGAGGCATTCCCGTTGAGCGGATCGCACCTCATCGCGGTGGCGAGACCGCATCAACCGTGGTTCGACCGCCGCTACGAGATGGCCGCCTACTGGGCCTTCGCCGCCTACGCGGTCGCGGTCGTGCTGCTGGCCGGGGGCCAGGACGTGATCTGGGCGGCGTGGGCGGCGCCCGCCTACTGCATCGCCGCGGTGGCGTTGCCGTGGACGCGCTCCTGGGGCGTCGCCGCGCTGACGGCCGTGTTCGCGGTCGCGGTTCCGCTGCTGGTGATGATGGCCCAGGGCGGCGAGCTGGCGGCCGGGATGACCGTCATTGACCGGTCCGCGTCGCTGCTGATCAGGGACGGAACACCGTACCTGTCGTCCGGCCAGCTTTCGTCGTGGCTGGCCTACAACCCCTATCTGCCTGCCATGGCCCTGTTCGGCCTGCCCAGCGCGGTCGGGCTGCAGGGAGCACCCGGGGATCCGCGGGTCTGGCTGGTCCTGGTCACGGTGGCCGCGATCGCGGCGGCGCTCAGCCTCGGCGTCCCGCACTCGGTCCGGGATTGCGTCGGCTGCCGCCGCACCCTGCTGCGATCGATCGCGTTCGCGACCGCCTGCCCGGCGGTCGCGCTCAACCTGGCGGTGACCACGACCGACCCGCCGGTGCTGGCGCTCATGCTGCTCACGCTGGCGCTGCTGAACTTCCCCGAACGGCTCTGGCCCGCGGCGATGGCGCTGGGGCTGGCCTGCGCGATGAAGCCGACCGCGTGGCTGGCGATCCCGGTGCTGGCCGCGATGCTCCGGTACCGGGACGGCACCAAGGCGGCGGTGACGTTCACCGCGACCTCGGTCGCGGTCTTCCTGGCGATCACGCTGCCGGTCATGCTGGCCAACCCCGTCGCGATGGCCCAGAACACGGTGCTGTTCCCGCTCGGCCTGACCGCCCACCTCACCCCGGCGCAGAGCCTGACCCCCGGTGACCTGCTCGCGCGCACCGGCCCGGTCGGCCACGACCTCTCGGTCGCCCTGCTGGTCGTGGTCGGCGTCGTCGTCGCCGTGCTGCTTCTCGTCCGTCCGCCCCGCAACCCGCGCGCGGCCGCCTGGTGGCTGGCGATCGGGCTGGCGCTCATGTTCGCGCTCGGGCCGGACGAGCGCTTCGGGTACTTCATCTACCCGCTCGGCCTGGTCGGCTGGCTGGCGCTCACCCGCCCGGCCAAACCGACCCCGGATCCCGTGGCGGCTGAGTTAAAGAACATCACCCCCGGGCCGCGAGCGGCCTGAGGTAAATGCGCGGTTTGAATACCCCGTTGATTAGCCGGTCTACATCTGTGGCAGAAACAGTGAGGGGAGCGCAATAAGCCGGCCGAGCTGGCCGGCCGGGGGAGGGTTCGGGGGACTGTGTTCGGCCGCCGTCGCTGGCGTATGCCGTGGTCGTCGGGGACGTCGAGCGGCACCTGGGCTCCGCGTGTGGTCAGGCTGACGCCGCCGCCGAAGCCACCGGAACCGTCCTCGGCCGCCCCGTCGAATTCGCCTGAGGACTCAACCCCCACGGTCGCATTCCCCATAACGACGCCAGTCGAGCCGACTAGGCCGAATAAGAACAATGACGCGGATCAAGCCAATAGCCCAGAAGATCCCGGTCCGGCGCCCGGAGCGGTGGCATCGCCGGCTGCCGCCCAGCCGCCCATGTTCGACTGGGAGGCGTGGCGGGCTCGGACCGGCGGCGCCGACGGCCGCCCGGAAGCCGCGGACCGGCCGGAGCCAGCGGATCGACCGGAGCCAGCGGACCGGCCGGGGCCTAATGGCGGCCCGGGTCCAGACGACCGCCCGGCGGCAGAGGACCGCCCAGGCCCTAATGACCAACCGCCCCCTGAGGGCCGTCCGCAGCCGCCCGGGGGCGCCGAAGAGCAGCGCGCCGAGCAGCAGGCCGCAGTAGCAGCCGTGGGCCGCTGGAGCGGCGCGACAGCCATCACGGTGCTGGCGGTCGCGGCCGTCTGCGCGCTGCTCGGCGGGTTCGCCGCGTTCGCGGCCACGCTCGGCGGACCGGCCCCAGGCCCGGCGCCCGCGTCGTCCATCGCTCCAGGGAACGTGACCGGCACCCTCGCCCCCGGCGGCACCGGAGTGGGCCCGCACCGCAGCAGCAGCGGTAACGGCCCCAGCCCCAGCCCCGTTCCCTCGCTGAGCCCGCTCCCCGAACCCACCGGGCAGCCGACCACCGGGGCCACGCCGGGCAACGGTGCTGATGTGCATGCCGACCCGTTCTCCTCGTCGGTGACCTCGTACCTGGTCGGCCGCGCGGGCAGGGTGCTTGCCGCCGTCTACGACCTCAACACAGGAAAGACCTGGACACTTGGCAGCGGGTCCCCGCAGGCGACCGGCAGCCTGGTCAAGGTCGAAATCCTCCAGGCCCTCCTGAAGAGGCGCCCGTTCGGCCTCTCGGCGGCCGACCAGGCGCGCGCCCGTTCCATGATCGAGCACAACGTCAACGCCCCCGCCACCGTCCTGTGGAACAAGATCGGCCGGGCGGCCGGCCTCCGCTCCTACAACGCCTTGGTCGGGCTCCAGCAGACCACGCCCTCGACGTGCCTCGTCTGCGCGGGTTTCGCCTGGCCGGGCTGGGGCCTGACCACCACCACCCCGGCCGATCAGCTGCTCCTGCTCAAGCAACTCGTCAACGGCACCCTGCTGTCATCCGCCGACCGGAGCTACGTGCTCTCCCTGATGGAGAACGTGGAACCGGACCAGCGCTGGGGCATCAGCGCCGGGGTTCCCCCCGGCGTGCGCGTCGCGCTGAAGAGCGCCTGGGTCCCCCTGACCCCGCCCAACACCAACTGGCAGGTCAACAGCGAAGGCTGGATCACCGGCGACGGCCGCAACTACCTCATCGCCGTCCTCACCACCGGCAACCCCGACGAGCAGTACGGCATCGACACCATCAACACCTTGTCGGCCATTCTCTGGCCCGCGATGGGTTAGACCCCACTTGCAGCGGTGGGATGCACTTGGAAAGACGCGCCCCAATTTGGAGTATTGCGCCGGTTCTGGCAAGCGGAGACTGTTTCTACGTTTTGCGCTAGTGGCGAGGTTTCCAGGCTGGCCGCGGTGGTTGCCCGAGGGCCTGCGGAGAGCGGAGGCGTTGGTGAAGCAATTGCCGGGTCGCTGGCTGCTGCTCGGAGTGTGCACGGCGGTGGCCGGGTAAACATTCAGCCCATGCACACGTGGTGATGGGTAGCGCGGGTTGCGGCTGGCGTTACGGGGAGAATGCGGCTGCGGGCGGTCGCCAGGGCGTGCCGAGCATGAGGTCGTGCAGGATGTCCATGGTGTTCTTGCCGTGCTTGCGGGCGGTGTCGATGTAGCTTCGGATGTCGAGGCGGTCCTGGGTGACGTCGTCGCTGGAGAGG
>Ga0208220_1000124_pt1 | contig 28794 bp, 30 predicted proteins | sample NGESurdeep092012_9_FD_184484 | JGI IMG/M metagenome (GOLD analysis project Ga0208220, IMG submission 184484) | Arctic peat soil microbial communities from Barrow, Alaska - NGEE Surface sample F53-1 deep-092012 (SPAdes) | ecosystem: Environmental > Terrestrial > Soil > Wetlands > Peat ...
TCCCGTGACCGCGACGCGGCAGGCTTACAACGCCGTTTATTCGCTGCTCGACCAGCAGGCGCACCTGTGGGCGTTCGTGGATAATTTTTATATGTTCGGCCTGCTCGCGCTCGCCGGCATCCCGCTAATCTTCTTGTTCAAGCGCGTTCAATACGCCAAAAGGCCGGTGGCGGCGGGGCATTAAAATTTCACGCGCCGCGCATGAACTTCACGCGGTTGGCCGGACTTCATTTCACCAAAACCCAGCAAAAACCGCTTGGCATTGGCGATGCTAAAGAGTGAAATGGAAATATGAAAACCCAACTTACATCGCGCAACGGCAACGCATTTACTCTGATTGAATTGCTCGTGGTCATTTGCATTGTCGCGGTGCTTGCCGCAATGCTCTTACCTGCAAATAATGGAAGCCCAAGAAAAGCTATGAGAATATATTGCGTCAACAACCTGAAAGAGATCGGCCTCGCCTTCCGAATTTGGGAAGGCGACAACGGCAATAAATTTCCGATGGAAATTTCTGCGACCAACGCCGATGCGATGAAATTGATTGCTGGCGGTAAGGCTTATGTTCTCTGGCAAATGATGTCGAACGAATTGAGCACGCCAAAGCTTTTGTATTGCGTAGCAGATACCGAACACAACTACGGAACCAATTTTACAACCGGCTTCAGTGACGCAAACATCAGTTACTTTTTCGGTTTGGATGCCACAACAAACGCGACACAAATGCTTCTCGCCGGCGACGACAATCTCGCAGTTAATGACGTTCCTGCACGAACCGGAATTTTGAAGCTTTGGACAAATTCTCCCGTTGTTTGGACAAAGAATCGGCATGACGGTTCTGGCAACATCTGTCTCGCCGACGGTTCGGTGCAGCAAGTCACCACGCACGGTTTGATTCTGGCAATTTCAAATGCCGCCGCCCCAAGCCGGCTCGTGATTCCGTGACCTGAAATTCGCCGCGCTCAATCCTGCCGTCGACACACGTTAAATTTTCCTGAACATTTTGACCGCCATTGCGATTCAAATTCTGGCAACGATTTGAATTGTTTTTGCCGGCGGATTTACAGAAGCTCGCGCCATGAACGGCAATCGCCTCAATGTCAGGAAAACCTACAAGCTATACATCGGCGGAAAATTTCCGCGCAGCGAGAGCGGACGCTGCCTGCCGGCGAAATCGGCGGACGGCAAACCTCTCGACAACGTCGCCCACGCCTCGCGCAAGGATTTTCGCGACGCCGTCGTTGCCGCGCGCTCCGCGTTTGACGGATGGAGCAATGCGACGGCTTACAATCGCGGACAAGTTTTGTATCGCGCCGCCGAAATCCTGCAAAACCGCGCGGGCGAACTTATGAATGAAATTTCGCGTTCGACAAATGTCAGTGCGGCGAATGCTAAACGCGAGGTGACGCTGGCGATTGACCGGCTCGTGCATTTCGCGGGCTGGACGGACAAGTATTCGCAGGTGTTCGGCAGCGTGAATCCGGTCGCGTCGCCGCATTTCAATTTCACCACGCCAGAACCGACCGGCGTGGTCGTCGTGCTGGTGCCGGACGAACCGCCGTTGCTCGCGCTCGTTTCGCTCGTCGCGCCGGTGGTTTTGAGCGGCAACGCGGCGGTTGTCGTCGCCTCCGAAAAATTTCCGCTGCCCGCCGCGACGTTCGCCGAGATTCTGGCGACGAGCGATCTGCCGGGCGGCGTGGTCAACATCCTCACCGGAAAACGCGCCGAACTTGTGCCGCACATTGCCGGCCACATGGACGTGAACGCGGTTGTGGACGGCGTGGGCGATTCTGAATTCAGCGTGAAACTGCAAGCAGGCGTCGCGACGAATCTCAAGCGTTATTCAAATCACGCGGCAACTGACTGGTTTTCCGCGAAAGTGGAAGACCCGTATTGGATTCTCAACACGATTGAATTCAAGACCGCGTGGCATCCGATTGGAATTTGAAACTTGTTGAAATGTTAATGGTTGAATAGCGCTGACAATTTTTTCGCTTCAACATTTCAACAATTTAACCAGTCACTTCGCTCGGCCCTTTGCCGCCGTTCAGCAGAAACAAAACCGCCATGCGCACGGCGAGTCCGTTGGTCACCTGCTCCAAAATCAGCGAGCGGGCGCAGTCGGCGATCTCGCTGTCAATTTCCACGCCGCGGTTGATCGGGCCGGGGTGCATGATGAGCGCGTCGGGTTTTGTTTTCGCGAGACGTGCTTTGTTCAGGCCGAACAAACTCGTGTATTCGCCGATGCCCGGAAACATCGTCTTGCGCTGGCGTTCGTGCTGGATGCGGAGCAAGTGGATGATGTCCGCATCACGGATCGCCTCGTCAACATTGTGCGTCACGCGGCAGCCCATTTGCTCAAAAGTTTTCGGCACGAGTGTTGACGGGCCGCACAAAGTCACTTTCGCGCCGAGCTTCGTCAGCGCCCAGATGTTCGAGCGCGCGACGCGGCTGTAAAGGATGTCGCCAAGAATCGTCACGTTCAGCCCGGCGATTTTTTCCTTGTGCTCGCGGATGGTGAACGCGTCGAGCAGCGCCTGCGTCGGATGCTCGTGCGCGCCGTCACCGGCGTTGATGATGCTGGCGTTGACGACGCGTGACAGAAAATGCGGCGCGCCGCTCGCGCTGTGTCGGATGATGATAAAATCGGCGTTGAGCGCTTCGAGGTTTTTTGCCGTGTCCTTCAACGTTTCGCCTTTTTTGAACGATGACGCGTCGGCGGAAAAATTCACGATGTCGGCGGTGAGCCGCTGCGCCGCCAGTTCAAAGCTGATGCGCGTTCGCGTGGACGGCTCTATGAAGAGGTTGACAACCGTCTTGCCGCGCAATGCGGGAACTTTTTTGATCGCGCGCTCGCCGACGGCCTTGAACGCCCGCGCCGTGTCGAGCACGGTGACGATTTCGTCCGCCGTAAGCGATTCGATGTCGAGCAGATGTTTTTTGTTCCAGATCATGTTATTTTTCCAGCACGACTTCGTCCGGCTGGCCGGGAATGTCCAGCCGCACGCGCACTTTTTCCGTGATGGCTGTCGGAACGTTTTTGCCGACAAAATCCGCGCGCACCGGCAGTTGGCGATGGCCGCGGTCAATCAGCACGGCAAGCTGGATGTTTTTTGGCCGGCCAAAATCGTTCAGCGCGTCCATCGCCGCGCGCGTCGTGCGCCCGGTGAAAAACACGTCGTCCACCAGCACGACCGTCCGGCCATTCACATCAAATGGCATGATGGTCGGGTGAATGGTCGGCGCGGCGCGCTGGTCCAAATCATCGCGGTGCATGCTGACATCCAAAACACCGACCGGCACTGGAAGCTTCCAGATTTCCGACAGGATTTTTCCGAGCCGGAACGCCAGTTGGTCGCCCACGAGCGGAATGCCCGCCAGCACGACCTCCGCGCCGGATTCGTTGCGCTCGGCGATCTCGTGCGCAATGCGCGTGAGCGCCCGCTGGATGGCGGTGGCGTTGAGGATGACGGTGGGTTCAGGCATGGAAACAAGTTGAGAGTTGAGAGTTGAGGGGTGAGAGCGGGTTGAAAAAGAAAAATCGCGAACCACTCCGCCGGGCGGAGCCAGTTCGCATTAAGCGTTTGCCGTTCATAATTTCCTTTGCCACCTCGCGGGGCGGCGTTAAAGGAACAAAATTTGTCCGTTTAATTTGCGGCACCGGCCTGGCGGTTTTTGCGCCAGCTTGAGCGGTGCTTGATGATCCAGTCCGTCAGCGCCTGCTCGAAGCCGATGTCGCGGCCTGCCTTTTCCGACTCGATCCACTTGTGCCGGAGGATTTCCTCGCGTTCGGCCTGAAACTCGCGGTAGAGCGAGGAGTTCTTCAGCAAATCGTTCGCCGATGACGATTCTTTGGCAACGTTCGACATATTCGTTAATTCGAAGTTAAATCTTTACCGCAAAGCGCGCAATAAAAAAATGAACCGCAGCGATTCAAAAATCAAATTTACAGTCAAGGCCTAATGCGCCAGGCGCGTCGCCATGGCGTAGATGATCAGAATCAGCAAAACGACTCCGAGGCCGAAGAAAAAGTAGCCGAACGACCGGGCGATGTTTTTCCAGCCTTCCCACTCGTCCTTGACGCGGTGCTCGTCCAGTTTGCCCGTCGCCACCAGCCGGTCATACCAGCGTTTGCGCTCGTGCAACATCTCGGTCTTGGAGACGCGGCCGGAGAAAATGACCGTGTCCATCGGGAATTTCTCGATGCGAAAATGCGTGTTGAAAAAGTGGATCGAGAAAATGAATCCCGCCGCCAGCAACGCCTCGTCCGAGTGCAGGATCAAGGCGATGTTGATCACCCAGCCCGGCAGGAACCGCGTGAAAAATGCCGGGAACCACATGATCAGCCCCGACGCACCGATGATGGCGACGCCCCAGAACACGGCGAAGTAATCGAATTTTTCCCAGTAAGTCCAGCGGTCGAACTCGGGTTTCGGGCCTTTGCCGAAAAACCATTTGTTGTGCGCCACCAAATCGCGCCAGTCCTGAAACGTGGGCATCATCGAGTCGGGGCCGAACAGCACCGGCCAGAGTCGTTTAATCTGGATTCTGCCGGTTTCTGGATTCCGCAAATTCTTTTTTCCTTTCCACGCCTTGCCGATGAGCGAGCAAAAGTGCAGGCCGAAGTAGAAGAACGTGACGACGGCGCCGATGCGGTGCAACGTCCGCGCGGTTTCCGGGCCGCCGATGACGTGAAAGATCATTTTGGCCCAGTCCGTGTAGTAAAACTTCAACGGCATTCCGGTGATCACCAGCAGCAGGAAGCTGGAGACGACCAGAAAATGCAGGAACCGCTCGAAGGGCACGAACCGCGTGAACCACTCGTCGTCTTTTTGCGTTTGAACCTTCGCCTCGCGGAATTTTTTCGTGTCGTTCAGATAAAGATAAACCGCGCGCACCAGCCAGCCGAGGGTGTGCAGGCCGAAGAAGGTGAACGTGCCGATGAGCAGTCCGGTCATGCTCAGAAAAACCGCATGGAAGAGCGGATTATGCTTTCCGTCGCGCGGATCAGCGTGCGGATCGTATTGGGTAAAGCCGATGGTGGCGCTGGGATGACATTGCTGGCAGGTGGCCAGGATGTTGGTCTTGTATAAATGCGACCGTGGATCGGACGGCGGCTGAATGTCATGGTAGCCGTGGCAGTCGTAGCACGCGGCGACTTCCGGCGCGGAATTTGGCCGGCCGAGCGCCACGGCCTTGCCGTGGTAAGTGTCTCGATAGCCCGCAATCCGGTCTTCGTGGCATTTGCCGCAGCGTTCATCGCTGATGGCTTTGAAATTATTGCCCTCCGGGTTGACGATTTCATGTGCGGTGTGGCAGTCCGTGCAGACCGGCCCGCGCGGATCGCCCTTGGCCAGCAATTGCCCGTGGACGCTCTGGTCGTAAGTTTGCTCGACGCCGAAATGGCATTTGCCGCAGGTCTTGGCGACGTTGGCGTGGTTGATGGGCGAATCGCGGTCCACCGCGCGCTTGATGTCATGCACGCCATGGCAATCGTCGCACGACGGCGCGACAATCAGGCCCATTTTAAGCAATGCGTTGCCGTGGATGCTTTCCATGTATTGCACCGCCGCATCAGGATGATTGATTGCGTATTCCTTGGTCAGACCCAGGCTGCTGTGGCACTTCGCGCAGGTGTAGGGCAGGTTCATTTTGAACACCGGCGAGGTCGCGTCCGTGACTGGCAGGATGCCATGCGACCCGTGGCAGTCCCAGCAATTCGCCGCGCCCGACGCGCCGAGCAAATGACTCACGCCATGAATGCTCGTGGCGTATTCACCGGCCTCTTTTGCGTGGCAATGGGTGCAATCCGGCGGACCGAGCGGATCGTGAACCAAATCTTTGACGCCGGTGTGACAATCCACACAGGCAAGCTTGGCGTGGACGGAATGTGCAAAGGAGTTGGTCGGAAAAACCAGCGATTCAGTTTTGCCGGCGATTGTTCGCGTCGTGCTCGGATCAAGGTGGCAGGCCAGGCAGTCGCTGTTGGCGAATTTTGGCGGCGCATTCGTCGCGGCCGGTTCCTGCGACCATGCGACAGCCGCCGCCAGTTGAAAAAAGATTAAAAAACAAAACGCCCTGATTCCGGCCATTCGGAACTGCGTCCTGCTTTTTAATTTGATTTTCATCCAAAATTACTTCGCGCGCGGCGACAACCCGACCGCTGCGGCAAATCTCAATTCGCCGTTTGGCGCGTCCGCTTGTCCGGTGCCTTACTTCTTGAACGTCCGCATATAGGCCACAAGCGCCTTGATGTCGTCGTCCGACAAATTATCGGACGCCTTCATCACGACCTTGTCGTTGTCCTTCACGCCTTCCTTGACGGCCTTGAACGCGGCGTCATCGGTGAGCGCGTCCTGGATCTTGGCGTCGGAATAATCCTTGCAGCCGAGCTTCTTGCCGATGTTGGTCTGGCCCTTGCCGTCCGCGCCGTGGCATTTGGCGCACGATTTGTCCCAGTTGTCCTTGCCGTCGGCGGCCGAAGCCGTAATCGCTGCGGCGAAGCACAAGGCGGCGGCGAGCATGATAGTTTTTTTCATAGTCGTTTGTTGGTTGAATTGCCGGCGCGGTCATTCGCGCCCTTTTCAAAAAAAGCTTCGGCGAAACAACTGGAATGGACTAACCATGGTTTGCCATACTTATGGCATTTTTTGCGTTGGAACGGGCGTATGCGCCGGGCTTTGACGATCTGCGCCGCACAAAAACCGTCCGTGGAAAAACTGGGCAGTTTGTTCAATTCCGTCCACACACGACGCCCCGTGAAATTATCAAGGTGACGGCGAAAACAATTTGGAATGGGGAGCGCGACCGTCCCGGTCGCAGCCAACGGCGTCCCGCCGCTGGCATCTTTGACGGCGGCTGATTTCAATTTGTATGCGCAACCACGTTCGTGTTCGGCGCGGGACGCACCGAACGGCAACCGGGACGGTTGCGCTCCCCTGAAACAAAACTGGAACGCTTCGTGAAATTCAAACCGCAGACGCCGCTGCGCGAAATCATCCGGCTGACCGCGAAATGAAAATCTCCAATCGATTTTATGGAACTTGTGGCGCGGAATTCTGAAAAGCAATTTTGAAAGCGTCGTAAGCACCAGCAAAACGATGAAACCATCTGTCTGTAACGGCAGAACCTGTTGGATAATCAACCAGAAGCCGCCCAACACTTAATCCTTGGCGGCTGGCTTGTGGAACTCCAAGCGTGCCAAGAATTTTCGTATATTCCTCAACAGCCTTACCGCCATTATGGGCTATGCGATTACGGACTTTGTGTGCACGAGTGAGAATATCGAATGTGGCAGGAGTTATATTTTCTTGAAGACGTCCGAAGAAATCTATTTTTCCGAATAAATTACGCGCGCGAGCTTGAAGCATCGTCGGTGAAGCCCACCCCATAACGCCACGCAAACCGTTATCAACACTACCCATAACATAAATTGCCCGTTGCGGATTTACAGAAAGTTGGCGTCGAACTTCTATCTGAAATGCGTTGAGTGCGAAATCCTCGAAAGCAGCGGCTAACTCAAAAAATATAAATTGAGCCGAATCTCTACGGTCTGGATTGTTCAGGCGAGTTGTTTGTGCGCCATTTCTACTGTAGCCATTTACAACAATCGTTGTATAAAGCGAAACAGCTCTTTGTCTAGTGTTGTCGAAATTTTCAACAATTGTAAGTTTAGCTTTTGGGACGCTTGCCATAAGAATTTACATTTATATTTTGAAGCCTTCGTTTGCTAACAGTTTGCGTTTCCAATCCAATCCGCCGGAGAAGCCGCCGAGTTTTTTGTTCGCGGCCAGCACGCGATGGCACGGAACCAAAACCGGAACCGGATTCGCCCCGCACGCGCCGCCCACGGCGCGGACGGCCTTGGGATTGCCGATCGCCGACGCGATTTCGCCGTAGCTTTTCGTCTTGCCGGCGGAAATTTTCAACATTTGCCGCCACACGGATTTTTGAAAATCCGTTTTGCCCGTCCAGTCGAGCGGCGGCAGCTTTGATTTTTTTCCGGCAAGGATTTTTTTCAGCGCGGTTTCGGTCTCGCGATGCCATTTGCGGATTTTGGCGGGAATAACATCTTGTTTGGTAAGGCGGCGCTGCTGCGCCGCCTGGCCGAGCGGCAGCTCGACCCTACCGTCTGGAAAATTCAATTCCGCCAGGCCTTTTTCGGAATAGTGCGCGAGGAAAATTCCGTTGCGCGTGGAAATCGGCAGTTCGACAAATTTATTTTTCATAAATTTATTTCCGTAGCAGCTGACGTGAGTCGGCTCATTTCTGTTCAAATTAGAGCGGACTCACGTCCGCTGCCACCATATTACGCATTCAATGATTCCGCACAAAAACGGAAATCACGCCGAGCAAAATTAAAAACAAGACGACGACGAGCAGAATGAAGCGGTTGCGCGCGACGCGCTTTTCGTAGCGCATCGGGCGCAGTCCGTGGACGCCGCCGGCAGCGAGATAATTCACGAGGCGCGGATTGTTCGTCGTCGGGCGGCGGAAATGGTTGCGCAGGCGGTTCCACAGCGCGGGCAGGTCGTATTTGCGGACGCCGAGTTCGTTGTAGCGGTCGCGCGGGTCGGCCTCGGGCTGGAAAGATTTCGGGTTCACCTCCTCGAAAACCGGCTCGTGGGAAACTGGTTTTGGCGCGGGCGGCGAATTTTCAATTTTTCTTGAAACTGTCGCGCCGTGGGGAATCGCGGTGGAACGCAGTTTTGGTTTCGCGGACGAAACTTGCAACTGGCCGTCGAGTTTTTTGATCTCGGATTCGAGCGAGGAAATCTGGTCGTTGAGCGCGCGGGCACGGGCGGAAATCAAGTCAGCCGGATTCACCTTTTTTTTCGCGGCCATACGACAAACAATTTATGATTGATGATTTTTGATTGATGATTTTTGCCGGGCGCGGACGACTTTTGCCAAATCATAAATCATAAATCAAAAAAATTCACCGGCGTAACAAGATTGCGGCAAATACGCCGAGAGCGCCCAATGCCACGATTAAAAGCGGCCAGGTCATCGCGAGGCCGATTTTGCAAAGCTGGCCGAAACTTAAATTGGCGAACGGGGAAACAACCGGCGCGGGCGCGGATTCGGTTTCGGATTTTTTCTGCGCGGATTCTCCGGCGAGAGCGGGCAGTTTCAGGCGCGCGGAATTCCATTCCATGCGCGCGTTTTCAACGATTGTCAGCGCGCGCGTCAACTCCATCTGGAAATTTTCCTTCGTCCACGTTTCGTCGCGGACGTTCTGGATTTTTTCGAGCGCGGAACGGAAATCGGCGAGCGTTTTGAGCATCTGCTCGGAATCGCGGCGCGCGTTGAACTCGGCTTCTTCGAGCAAACCAAGTCCGCGCGTGAGATTTTGAACCATTTCCTGGCGGCCGTTTTGAAATTCAAGCTGGCGGCGGCGCAATTCCTCGAGCGAGGCGCGTTCGCGTTCCAAATCCTCCTGCGCGCGCTTGAGCTCGGCGAGTTTTTGCTGCGCCTCGACGACCTTGCGGTCCACTTCGTCGCGCGTTGGCGCGCGGAGCGGGTCGTTGGCCGCCGCGAAAGGCGACGGCGTTTTGTGCGCCTGGAAATCGGTGTCTATAAACTCGGTCGCGTCGTATTCAGCCATGTGGCGAATCTAACTCTGTTACAATTTGGTGTAAAGCGGTGTTTGCGCTTGTCACAACCGCGCGCGGATCCTAGATTGGCCGCATCGACCAGCATGATTTTTTGAAATGATTGAATTGATTCAAGTTTCGTATAGTCCGTTCTGCATTGTCCAGCGGCGCATCTTGGAATTCGCCGGTGTCCGCTTCAAAACCACAAACATCCCGAACCAAGATCGTTCGCTCATCTGGAAACTTACGAAGCAGCGCTATTACGGCGTGCCGATCATTCGCGACAGCAAGAATGTCATTTTTGAAATCGCCGAAGATTCCCAGGTCATCGCGAAATATCTAGATGAAGAATTGGAACTCGGATTGTTTCCCGCAAAATGGCGCGGCGTGCAATCCGTTTTGTGGCGCTTCATTGAAAACGAAATCGAAGGCGCAACGTTCCGGCTCAATGACATTTATTGGAAGGAAAATGTCCCGGCGGCGGAGCAGTTGCAATTTCTGCGGTTCAAGGAGAGAAAATTCGGGCGCGGCTGCATTGACCAGTGGCGCCAGGATCAAAAATTGTGGCTAAAAAAATTGGAAGAGTTTTTGATTCCGTTTGAAATCATTTTGACGCACCAGAAATTTTTGCTGGATGACCAGCCGCACTTTGTGGATTTCGATTTGTTCGGGATGCTCGAAAACTTTCTCTACTCCGGCCATTACAAACTGCCCGCGCGCCACAAACAAATCCACAAATGGCATTCACGGATGAAGAACGTGAAAATAGAAGAAATTCGGGCGAAGTTGTAAAATGAACACAAATACTGTTTATCACACGGACTATATTTTTTCTGTTACTGGCGATTGGAACAAATTTCTAATTGCAATCGTTTGTTTGGGAATAATTGGGTTTATCGCTTACATAAGCTTTTTCAAAAACAATTCAAAATAAGACATTGCTTTAATTCACAAGTGAAAAATTACATACTCGACACCAACGTCCTCCTGCACGATCCCAACTCGCTCCTCAACTTCGCGGACAATCACGTCGTGATTCCCATCGAGGTCATCGAGGAGATTGACCGTTTCAAGCGCGAATCGTCCGAACTCGGCCAGAACGCGCGGCAGGTTTCGCGGATGCTCGACGGCTTCCGCGGCGAGGGCAGCCTGAGTGAAGGCGTGAATCTGCCCAACGGCGGAAAACTGAAAGTCGCATTTCAAAAAAATGGCAACGGAAACGGCGACAGCCACATCGTCAACGGCAACAGCGTGGACAACCGCATTTTGCTTCTGGCCGCAGGAATCCAAAAATCGCAGCCGAAAAATCCGACGATTCTCGTCTCGAAGGATATTAATTTGCGCATCAAGGCCGACGCTCTCGGTTTGCAGGCCGAGGATTACGAGAACGACCGCGTGCTCATCCAGGACCTTTACACCGGCATGATTGAAATGTCGGCGAGCACGGAAAAAATGGCCGCGTTCCGCGCCAACGGCGAACTGGAGATCAACGGCGGCAAAAAATATTTCCCGAACGAATACTGCACGCTCACCGACGAGACGAATCCCAAAAAGGCCGCGCTCACAAAAGTGGACGCGACGGGAACAAAATTGATTCCGATAATTGATTGTCGCGAAGGCGTCTGGGGAATCAAGCCGCGCAACCGCGAGCAGCATTACGCCTTCGACGCGCTGCTCGACGACCGCGTGAAGCTCGTCACGCTCATGGGCAAGGCTGGCACCGGCAAAACGCTGATGGCGATGGCCGCCGGATTGAAGCGCACCGTGCTCGACCGCGAATTCCGCCGGCTCGTCGTCGCGCGCCCGACGATTTCCATGGGCAAGGAACTTGGATTTCTGCCCGGCTCGCTCGAGGAAAAACTCGCGCCGTGGATGCAGCCGATTCATGACGCGCTCGAAATGTTAAGCGACTTGAACATGGGCCACGATCATCGTCGCAGCGGTGACCTGATGCGCAGCGGCGCGATTGTCGTCGAGGCGTTGAGCTACATTCGCGGACGCAGCATCGCCAACCAGTTTATGGTCATTGACGAGGCGCAAAACCTCACGCCACTCGAGGCGAAGACCATCATCACGCGCTGCGGCAGCGGCACGAAAATCATTTTCACCGGCGACCCGTATCAGATTGACAATCCGTATGTGGACTCGTCATCGAACGGATTCAACTACATCGTCAGCCGGTTCCGCGACCAGGCCATCGCCGCGCACATTGAACTGCAAAAGGGCGAGCGCTCGGAACTGGCGGAACTGGCGGCGAACATTTTGTAGATTTTGCCAGTTGACAAATTCCCGCAGTCACGGAAGTTTTAGTTGAGCAAGAAACGGCGCGATGGCGGATGGGCGTCAAAACGAGAAATCCATGATTTCAAACGAACGACCATCACCATTCGGGCGGCGACCTTATCAAGGCTCAAGCCAGGGTTACGGCCAGCCCAAGCCGCAGGTTCAGGAAGACACGCTGAAAAGCGAGACCATCCAGATTGAGCGCAAGACCTTCGTCTTCACGCTCAAGGAAAATCCGCGCGGACGGTTTTTGCGGATCACCGAGGACGTCGGCGGACGGCGCGACACAATCATCGTTCCTTCGACAGGTTTGGAAGAATTCAAAAAGCTCGTGAATGAAATGGTAAAGGCGTCGAACGAGATTCCGCAGAAAAGCCCTTAACCACCAAGTCACAAAGACACCAAGGATTTAACTTTTCCTGACTTTCTGCCTTGGTGTCTTGGTGGTTGAATTCTTTTTTACTTTCACTTTTACCCGCGCCGCGTCGCCCCAAAGACCTTCCAGATCGTAACGCTCGCGCGCGTCCGTGCGCATGACGTGGACGATCACGTCAAAAAAATCCAGCACCACCCACGCGCCCTGCATCGAGCCGTCCTTGCGAGTCGGGCGCAAATCATATTCGTCGCGCAGCCGGCTGGTGATTTCTTCCACGATGGCGCGCAAGTGCGGCTCGCTCGTGCCGGACGCGATCACAAAATAATCCGTCACGGACGATAAATCGCGCACGTCGAGGATGACGATGTTCTCGGCCTTTTTGTTGTCCGCAAAATCGCGGCAAAGCTGTGCCAGTTTTTTAGAATCCATTTGACGCAGATATTTTGCCACAGATTGAACACAGATGAAACACAGATTTTTGTCCGCAGATTACGCGGATTTTCACAGATTGAAAAAATTGAAGGATTATCTGCGTAAATCTGCGAAATTTGCGGATGTTTTGTCTGTGTTCAATCCGTGTTTCTTCTGTGGCCTAAATTAAACATAAAGTTTGGCCGCGTGAATCGCCTCGGCCACGAACGACGGCACGAGATTTTCAACCGGCAAACCGGCTTTCACCCGCGCGCGGATTTGCGACGAGGAGATTTCCATCGGAAAACCCTTCAAGATTATTCCGCGAAACGGCTTTGGAAATTCCGCCGCCGGTTCGCCCGGGCGTGGAATTGCGACGAACTCCGCGAGTTTTGCCAGTTCATCCGCCTCGCCCCACTTGTCCAGTTTGGAAATGTTGTCCGCACCGATGAGATAAAACAATTTTGCCTGCGGGAATCGTTTTGCGTAATCGCGCAAAGTTTCAATCGCGTAGGAAATTCCGCCGCGGCGGACTTCCTGCCCGTCAATTTCGCAATTTGTTTTCCCGACGAGAGCGAGCCGGAGCAGCTTCAGACGGATTTCCGCCGGCGCAATCTTATTTTCAGTTTTGAACGGCGATTGCGCCGCCGGAACGAAATAAAGCCGGTTCAATCCGAGTTCTTCCACTGCCGCCTGCGCGACTAGCAGGTGGCCGAGGTGAACCGGATCGAACGTGCCGCCGTAAATTCCGAGTTTCATGTTGCTGCAAAGAATTGCTTTTTCGTGCGGAATCGTAAATCGTAAATCGTAAATCGTAAATGCAAATGACCCGTCACTGCCACAATTGCGGCGAACCCTGGACATTGAGCGGCCAGCCCGGTCGCGGCGAGACGTGCATGAAATGCCGCGCGGATTTGCGCGTCTGTTTGAACTGCTCGCACTACGATCCGCGCATCGCGCAGCAGTGCCGCGAGCGGCGCGCGGAGCCGGTTCTGGAAAAGGCCGTTGGAAATTTTTGCGAGTATTTTGATTTCGTCCGCCGCAACTGGACGCCGAAGTCTGAAATCAATTCGCGCGAAAATGCTGCGCGCGATCAATTGAAAAAATTGCTGGGCGATTAAATTCCAACTGAAAACAATGGACGTCACGATTGTCATTCCCGTTTTCAACCAACTGCATTTCACGCGGCAGTGCCTTGAAAGCCTCAACTCCACGGGCTGCGACGACTCGATGATTGTCGTCGTCAACAACGCCTCGACGGACGGAACGGCGGAATTTCTTGCGCCGCGCCCGAAGTTGCGGGTGATTCACAATCCCGAAAACCGCGCGTGCGCCGCCGCGTGGAACCAGGGCTTCCAAGCCGGCAAGACAAAGTGGACTTTGTTTTTGAACAATGACACGGTCGTCCCGCCCGGCTGGCTCGAAAACCTCGTGGATTTTTCGGAACAAAACGGCGTGGACATCGCAAGTCCGGGCATGGGCGAGGGCGATCTGGATTATGATCTGGCCGCTTACGCCCGCGAATATGCAGCCAGCATGAAGGCCGTGCAACGGCGCGGAACAGCCTCCGGCGTGTGTTTCATGGTCGCGTGGCGCGTCTTTGAGAAGATCGGGAATTTCGACGAAAATTTCAACAAGGGCGGAAACGAGGACACGGATTTTTTCTGGCGGGCGCAAAAGGCCGGCATCAAGATGGCCGTCAGTGGCTGCTCCTACATCCATCATTTTGGCAGCGTGACACAAAAGGCGCTCAAGGCCGAGCGCGGCCCGACGCGCGCGGAAACGGTCGGATATTTTCGCAGGAAATGGAAGATCAACTGGGCGCAGCGACGGTGGCTGCGTTGGCAGCGCAAAACCATCGCCGCATGGTGGCGATGGAACGAAAGGCTGCGCCACGGGCACACCTTGATCGAGCAGCGCATTGCGGGCAAACGCCGATACCATTGAACCGCCCCGGCTTCACGCAGGCAACGGCGGCGGCGCAATTTTCAAAAGGCGTTCCGCAGCTTCCAGCGTGGCCGGCAGGGATTTTGCATCGGGCGCGACGAGGCACTCAACCCAAGCGTGCCGGTGATAGTGCGGCGGATTTGGAAATTTGAAAATCGCCAGCGTGGGCACGCGCAATGCGACGGCCATGTGATAAGGGCCGGAATCGCTGGAAATAAACAATTGGCACGCCGCAATTGCGCCGGTTAATTCCAGCATATCGGTGCGACCCGCGAGATCCACGACCGGGCCGGCCGCGTGAAGCCGGGAAATAAATTCGCGGTTGATTTCGCGTTCGTATTGCGCGCCGGTGAGCACGACGGCGAAACCATGACGGCGTTGAAGTTCGCCGACCAAACCGGCCAGCAGGCCGAGATCAGGCCGTTTGACAGTTGCGTCCGGCGTGCCGCAGCCAATGTTCAGTCCGAGCAAGGGCCGCGCATTTTCGCCGCCCAGTTCCTCGTGCAAACGGACGCGAAAAGCCCGGCCCTCGTCCGTTTCCTTCAATTCAATTGCCGCGCCGCGCCGTTCAATTCCAAGGGCGGCCAGCGCGACGAAATCGCGTTCGCAGTATTCCAGCGGAATTGTCATTCCATTTTTTGCCGCATAAATTTTTGTGGAAGGAGACGACTGCGTGTAAAAAAAACTTCGCCCCGGATTTTGAGCGATGCCAATCGTGGCGGCACGCGCCCAGCGCCCCATCAGCAGTGCCAGCAATGAAGTGCGCAATCCGTTCGGCTCAAAATCCACGATCAAGTCGGGGCGCAACTGGCGGGCGATCTCCTTCGCGTCGCGCAAAAGTTTTTTCCAGCCTTCCAGTCCGCGCGTCCGCTTGTCGGAAACGTGGAAGCCGGCCAGCAAATGATGCCGCGCGATGATCTGTTCCGAGGGCGAGCCGGGGTCTTGCGTCAGAAACCAAAGATGCAGTTGCGCCTGCGGAAATTTTCCATGCAACGCGCGCCACGCAACGGAGCTGCGCAGCAAATCCCCGACGCCAGCGCTGTATCCCTTGAGCAGCAAAATGCGGCGCGGAGATTCCGTCGGAAAGGAAGAATTGGCTTTTTTCATCGTTGCGCCGCCCCTAAACTGCGCGGGCATATCAACGATAAATCATAGGCGACTGCGGCGCGGCCAGGCCATGAAAAAATCATCCGCCGTGATTCCGGTGTTTGAACCGACCGCCATCAACCATGCCCGAACCTGAAGTAATTCAACTCGCGCCGCTTCGCGTGTTGCAAGTCAATTCGTCCCTGGGCGGCGGCGGCACGGACGACCAGTGCGTGAAAATTGCAGCCGGCTTGCGCGAGCTTGGAAACAGCATCTGGCTGGCCGGCCCGGACGGAAACAAATTTTCAAAAATTGCGCGCGAACAGGGAATCCTGTTTCACGCGACGCCGTCGGTGGCGGGGCCGGCAAAATACCGCCTTATTCTTGACCTGGCAAAATTCATGCGACGCGAACGGATTCAAATTGTGCATGGCCATCATGGACGTGATTTGTGGCCGACCATTTTGGCGGCGCGGTTGTCGGGCGTCCATCCGAAAATTGTCCTGACGCGCCATCTGGCCAAAAGTCCGCCCTCGTGGGGCAGCCGCCACTTTTTGCTGGGCCAGTGCGACGCGCTCATCGCGGTTTCACATTTTGTGGCGAAAGTGCTGCGCGAGGGTGTCTATGAACCGTCGTCGCCCGAACCGGAACGGCGCGCCCGCCCGCCCATCTTTGGCGACCGGTCGAAGATCCGCGTAGTTCACGGCGGGATTGACACAAATCAATTTTTCCCCGGCGACGCCTCGGCACAGCGCAAAGAATGGGGTTTGGATCCGCGCCATTTCGCCTTTGCCGTGGTGGGCGGCTACGATTTGCCGCGTGGCAAGGGACAGCGCGAATTTTTGCAGGCGGCGGCGCAAATCCACAAAAAAATCCCGGACGCGCGCTTTTTGATCGTTGGCCGAGGCAATATGCAGTCCATTTTGGAAAACGACATCTGGCAGCTTGGCCTGGCCGGCAAGGCGCGGCTCACCCCGTATTGCCTTAATATGCCGGCGGCGATGAACGCGATTGACTGCCTGGTGCATCCGGCGGTCGGCACGGAGGCGTTTGGCCTGGTCGTCTGCGAAGCGCACGCCTGCGGCAAGCCGGTGATCGCGGCGGCGCTGGACGGTGTGCCTGAAGCCTTTCACGCGGGCGGTTACGGCCAGTTGGTTGAACCTGGAAACATCGGGGAACTCGCGGCGGCAATGCAGGCGTGGGCCGGGCATCCGCGCAAGAGCGAAGCCGAACGGCAGGAACTTCACCGGCGGCTGGCGGCACAATTTTCCGTGTCCGCCGCCGCGCGCCGTGTGCTTGATGTTTATCAATCGGTCATGCAGCCTGCCGCCAATCTGTAATCCGAAAAATCATGCTGGACTATTATCATTCGCTAAAGCCATTTGAGAAATTATTCCGCTCCGGCGTGCCAGCCTTGACTTATCACAAGCTCGGCCCGCGCCCGCGCGGCACCCGCATCAAAGGGCTTTGTCTCGGCGCACGGCTTTTCGCGCGGCAACTGGCCGAACTGCGCGCCGCAGGTTTCAAAAGCCAGTTGTTCGACGAACCGCTGCCGCGCACGGGCAACCCGGATCGCCGCGTCGTTTTCACTTTTGACGACGGCTTTGCAAATGTTTTGAAATACGGACTTGAGCCGCTGGCGGCGAATGGCTTCAGCGCGATTCAATTTATTGTCGCCGACCGCATCGGGCAGGTGGACGAGTGGAACCGTGCGGATGGCGAGGTGCTTGCGCCGCTCATGGACGCGGCGCAAATCAAAGACTGGCTCGCGGCGGGACATCAGATCGGATCGCACACGCTGACGCACCCATTTTTAACCCGGATCCCGCCGGCACAGGCGCGCGAAGAAATCATGGCCGGCAAAAAAAAGCTCGAAGACTTGTTCGGCGTGGAGGTCAGGCATTTTTGCTATCCCTACGGTGACTGGAACGAGGGCGTGCGCGACATGGTTTCGGAGACGGGCTATCTCACCGCCTGCACGATCGGATTCGGCGTCAACACTTCGGAAACACCGCCGCACGCCTTGCTGCGCTTTACCGCCCGTTACCGCACGCGCAATTTGCGGACGCTGGCGGCGGACCTGCGAAAACAGGCGGATTGATTTCGCGCAATCCGCGTCATCGCGCCAATTCCACAAATGCAAAGCCTGAAAGAACGCTTGCCGGAATCCAAAACCAATTGGATGGAGTGCAAGTCAGCGGCGCTGTTGCAGTTCCCAAAGTTTGGCGTATTTGAGAAACGTGTAATACGCGTAAAGTCTGGCAAGGATGAAGCCGTGACGGCCATCGCGCCAGCCGCTCTGGATGACATAGACTTTCAGGAACATAAACAACGGGCTGGCCAGCAGCTTGTGGAGCGAGGCGCGTTTGCCTGCGGCATGATAACGCCCGGCCATGAGCGTGGAATAACGCTGGAGCTTGGCGGTGGCGATTTCAATCGTGTCCCAGGGAAATTGCAGCACGTGTTCCCGCAAATAGCCCAGCGTGCCGTCCAGCTTGTAAGTTTCGTGGACGATGTCTTCGGCATAACGCATTTTTTCCCGGTTGAAAAACTGCGGCTGCCGGTAATCGGGATACCAGCCGCAATGAAGAATCAACCTGCCGAGAAAGTGGCTTTTGCGCGGGACGTGGTAGGCGTCGAATTGCGGCCCTGTAGCCAGTGTGCGGCGCATTTCTTCAGCCAGTTCCGGCGTGCAGCGTTCGTCCGAATCAATGCTGAATATCCAGTCGTTTTGGGCGGCGTCGAGCGCAAAGTTGCGGAGTTTGCCGAAGCCGCAGAATTCCCGGCTGATGATCCGCGCGCCGAATTCACGGGCGATTTCCACCGTGCCGTCGGTGCTGAATGAATCCACGACGATCAGTTCGTCCGCCCATTTCACGGTTTCGAGCACGGCGCGGATTTGCCGGGCTTCGTTGAACGTGATGACGTAGGCGGTGATTTTGGGTGGCGATGTGCTCATTGGGACTGGCAAATTTTCTGGAAAACCGGCGCGAGGCGCGGGACGATTTTTGCGGATCGCAGATGGCGTTCTCTGGCTGTCATGCTAACGCACACAGTCTTGCAAAAGCAAAACGGCAAGTCAAAGTTTCGCCGCGCAAAAACCTAGCCTTACAAACTGCTCGCGTTGCCCGCCGCGTCCGCGCATACTCGTCAAAACTATGCTCGTTTTTCTTGGAAGAATCTGGGAACTGGTCAGGCCTTACCGATGGCGGCTGTTTCTGGGCGTGACGGCGGGAATTTTCAGCGGCTTTGTCTCGCCATTGTTGATCGGGACAATCATGTTCGTCTATGGCGCGGTGTTTCCGACGGCAAATACTTCGACCAATTACACTTTGACCAACAACGTGGTGGAGTGGCCCGCAATGAGACTGGCCGCCGGCGGCTCGACAAATTTCACCGTTTCTCTGCGCGCGGCGACAAACAGCTTTGTGGACGGCGTAAAAATTAAAACCACAGCGGCATCTCTGGCGGATGTCTTTGTGCTGTTGTCCGGCGTAACCAATGAAGTCGCCGGAAACAATTCCATCTACTCAATCGTCGTGACCAACAGCGGGCCTTTGGCGGCCTCGAATGTGGTGGTGAGCGCCAATTTTCCGACAAATCTCATTTTCAATACTTCTTCGGCAACGCAATTACCCATTCGTGGAATGCCCGCGTTCTTGAAGCGTTGGTTTGAATCGGCGCGTGACGCGCTCGGCAACCACCACCTGAACGCGCATCCGTGGGCGCTGGCGGCGCTCATCGGGGCGATTCCGTTCATCATGCTTTTGCGTGGCGTGTTCGGTTATATGAACGTTTATTTTCTGCAATGGGTTTCGATGCGGGCCGTCACCGACCTGCGCACGCGCCTCTTCGCGCATCTGCTGAATATGTCGGCGGGCTTTTACACGGAAACCTCCAGCGGCCAGCTTATTTCGCACGTGATGAGCGATACGGGCGCGTTGCAAGGCATCATGGGTGGCGCAACCGGCGTCATCGTCCGCGACCCGATCACGTTGTTGAGCATGATGGGCTTTTTGCTGTGGACGCAGCCCAAGCTGACGCTCATCACGATGGTTGCGATGCCGTTGTGCATCATCCCGATCGTTGTCTTTGGCCGCAAGGTCCGCAAATCCAGCCAGGCGACACAGGCGCAGTCCGGCGACCTGACCCAGATCATGATGGAATCCTTCACCGGCCACCGCGTCATCAAGGCCTACAGCCTGGAACCCATCGTGGCCGAGCAGTTCCGCAGCACCGCCCGCAAAACCATCGGCCATTATATGCGCATGGTGCGCGGCGGGGAAATTCCGGGGCCGCTCATCGAATTTTTCGGTGCGTGCGGCGTGGCGCTGCTGCTGGCGTATTTGATTTTTCTTTCGCCCGAATCGCATCCCAGCCCGACCGATTTCATGCAACTGGTCGGCAGCATTTTCATCATGTATGCGCCGATGAAAAATCTCACGCGCCTGCAAAATCAGATCATTCAGGCGCGCGCCGCCAGCGAACGCGCCTTTGCCCTGCTCGAAACAAAAAGCTCCGTGCCGGAACCCGCCCAACCGCGTCCGCTGAAGTCCGACGCGGACATTGAGTTTGACAACGTCCGTTTCGCATACGGTGACAAGGTTGTTCTTCAAGACATCGACCTGCGCATCAAGCCCGGCCAGCTCGTCGCGCTCGTCGGGGCGAGCGGCGCGGGCAAGACCACGCTCTCAAATTTGCTGCTCCGCTTCTACGACCCGCTAAGCGGCGCAGTCCGCATCGGTGGCGTGGACATCCGCGAAGCCGCCACGCGCGACTTGCGGAACCAGATCGCCGTCGTCGCGCAGGAAACCATTTTGTTCAACGAGACCATCCGCCGGAACATTGAGCTGGGCCGGCCCGGCGCCACGGACGAAGAAATCATCGCCGCCGCAAAGCATGCGCATGCGCACCAGTTCATCACGGAAAAACCCGGCGGTTACAAGGCCGTCATCGGCGAAAAAGGCGTCCTGCTTTCCGGCGGCCAGCGCCAGCGCATCGCCATCGCCCGCGCCGTCTTGAAAAACGCGCCGATTCTGATCCTCGACGAGGCCACCAACGCGCTCGACACGGAATCCGAGCGCGCAGTGCAGGCCGCGCTGGATGGATTGATGAAAGACCGCACAACACTGTGCATCGCGCACCGGTTTTCGACCATCCTGCACGCGGATTTGATCGTCGTCATGGAACAGGGCCGCATCATCGAAACCGGCAGGCACGACGAGTTGATGAAACGCGGCGGCGTTTATCAAAAACTTTATGCGATGCAGTTCGAATCGTGAACGGCACACATTTAGTCTGGTGAGAAAAGCATTATGACAGCCCCAAATGTCAGCGTCATGATTCCCACGCTTAACTGCGCCCGCCTGCTGCCCGCGCATATTGAATCCATGCAATCGTGGCTTCACTTTGTTTCGGAGATTATCGTTGTGGACAGCAATTCGAGCGATGGCACGGTTGAAATCATCTGCGAACGGCTCAAGCATCCGGCTTTGCGCATCCTCCAGCATCCGCGCGGACTTTACCAGTCGTGGAATTTTGGCATCAGCCAGATCACATCAAAATATACCTACATCTCGACGGTGGGCGATTCCATGAGTTGCGCCGGCCTGGAACATTTATGCGCCATGGCCGAACGATTCCAATGCGACGGCGTGATTTCCAGGCCGCGCGCGATCAAAGACGACGGCTCGGCCATTCGCAATGCCTACTGGCCGATTAACGACGCAATCATTTCAATGGGAATCAATAAACCGGCGCTGCCTGAACCAATTGAACTTTTTTTGTTTGCGTTGCTCCACATTCCAAACGCCATTCTTGGCAGTTCGGCCAGCAATCTTTACCGGACCGCCATTTTGCAACGGGCTCCGTTTCCGACTGATTTTGGAACTGTCGGCGACGCCGCATGGGCTGTCGCCAACATACTTGACTGCCGGTTTGCGGTGACACCGGAAATCTTTTCCACTTTTCGTGACCATCCCAAAGCCTATCCATCCAAAGAATACGCAGTGGCGGATCTTTACGAAAAATCGTTTAGTCTCGCCCGCAACACTTTGGAACAGCGGTCGTCCTGTGATGCGGCATTGCGCGCCAAGTCTGTGCAGATGGATTTTGACCGGTTGTTTTGCAACCTGGGCGAATATCTCAAGTGGCGGAAACTGCTCGACGCGGAGCGCCACCGCAAACTGCCCTGGATTTTCAAACCGCGCGCATGGCGGTTCCGGGCGGAAAGAAACCGCTTTCACCGGCTGCTGCAAGAACAAAAAAAAGCCGTGATAAAATCATCCTCTGCGGTTTGAAGAAACAGGCGGCTTGTTTCGTCCTTGGTTTTACCGCATCTCTAAAAAAAGGGTTCGATTTGTTGTCGCAGCAAATCCGCGTGTTTGCGACCCCGCCTTTTCCGCGAACTGGCGCGCCAGGCTTCGGGACAAAAAAACCACGGCCATTTGCGGCTGCGATATTCTTCCAAAATATTTCGCGCCCGGCTGCATTCTTCGACTGCACCAAGCCAGTCTAAAAACGGGCGGGCTTCGTCATCGCCTGTCTTGATTTCGCGGATGAGGATGGCGTGAACTTCCTCGGCGAGGTTTTCCATGATCAGTGCGTTCTGCCGGAGCGTATTCAGAACGTATTGTTTTTTGTGAAATAAAAAATTTGAAAAACTCGCGGGCGTCACTGCAAAAACAATGTCGCGCGCATGGCGGACGCCCCAGACAACATCGCCGGAGCTTCCGCAATCCGTCGGGAATGGAAACCGTTGCAGCATATCCGTGCGGTAGAGATTGCTGGCGGAGCTGCCCAGAATGCCCTGAAATCCACGGGTCAATGCATAATCCACAGCCAAAGCTAACACGCGGGACTTTGACAGGACGCATGGGGCTGACATTTGCATATCCGCGACAATTTGATGAACCGGCCATCGAAGGGACGAAAGGTCTTGTCCTTCGATGCTGACAAAGCCCGGCACGCTGGCAATTACGTCGCACTTGAGGCGTTGCGCCGTCCCGGCAAGATGCTTGATTCCCTCGCGCGTGATCAAATCACCGACTGTAGAGATGTAGATATATTTTGATGTGATCTGGCTGATGCCAAAATTCCACGACTGGTAAAGTCCGCGCGGATGTTGAAAAATCCGCAAGCCCGGATGTTTGAACCGTTCCCGTATCAATTCCAGAGACCCGTCTTCCGAATGGCTGTCCACAACCACAATTTCCTGCACCAGATCCAGCCAGTCTTCCATGGCGGCGAGATGACGTTTCAGCGCGTCAGCGCAATTGAAAATCGGAAGCACGACTCCAATGGGCCGGGGCTTCGCGGGAATGTTTTCATAAAGCAAATATGTGTCATTCAAAACGGATTGCTTGAGTTGCCTGCGGTTCTCCAAAGACACCAGAAATGTTTGCTTTGATGGCTGCGCGGCATTGTCTGTGATGCGGGGATTAATACCCGCAAAAGTCCTCTTGATGTTTAGTTTGTCCGTCGTGGTAATCAGATGTTCCAGATAAGGGCGATAAATCCGTGTTTTCAAAATCGCGTCGGGCTTTACCTGATACCGGATCAATTGCGGGTCGAAAATGCGCCGGGTCAATTGCTTGAGCCCGTGAAAATGAAATACCAAAAGAGGAAAACCATCAGCCCAAACCCGTCCGTGTTCCCACTCAAGCTTATGGCCGCTTAAATTCCAAGGAGCCAGGTTGACGCCGGGATGCTTGATCACTTTTACGCCCGCGAATTTCGCGGGCCAGCAGTCGAGATATTTTTGGTCGGCGAACCGCCCGTTTTCTTCGCGGTCGTAGCACCATTCCAGACAGCGTTCACGCCACCATTCCAGGCACGCAAACGCATTTGCATCCCGACGGAATGTGATCCAGCCCACGTTGTAAATGCCGTAACGCTCCGAATCCCGCAACGCCGGCGGAAGGCGATGGGGCGTAATGGCGATGGAGGCTTCGCCGATTTCCGCATGAACCTGCTCCGCATCGCCAAAAAAATACAAATCTCCGTCCAGATAAGTCACTGCGTCCATCGCCGGATTTTTATTGAAAAGAAAAATCGGAAGCGACGGCGTGCAGGTGAAAAAATATTCAATCTGCGAACGGTTTTGCTTGGCCGCCAGCAACGCGTCGTCGCCGGCCTCAAATTCGCGCATGGAAATTGTCTTCGCGCCGGGAAGATTTAATTTTTGCAACGCCTGTTCACATTCTTCCGAAAGGCACAGCACCCAAAGCTCAAAAGTTCCGCCGTGAAGCCGCAAAGAATCGTAAAGCGCCAGGCCGCGCGGCAGATAATTGTGGTCAAAATAGGTGCAATAGTAACGCATGGCTTAAACGTCGCCGTTGCCAAAATTTCGCATCGCATCCGTCACCTGTTTCACTTCCGCATTTGTGAGTTGCGGGTGCATCGGCAGGCTTAAAATTTCGCGCGCGGCGTTTTCAGTTTGCGGCAGTCCCGTTTTTGGCACGAAAAGACGTGATTGATATGCGGGCTGCAAATGGACGGGCACGGGATAATGAATCGCCGTTCCGACGCCGCGCTTTTCAAGAAAAGTCTTGAGATTGTCCCGTTGCGCCGTGCAGATCACATACTGATGAAACACATGATCAATTCCCGGCTTCGATTTCGGAAGCCGGAATTTTCCGCCGGAAAGAAAACCGTCATAAAGCTGCGCCAGCGCGTGGCGGCGCGCGTTTTCGGCTGGAAGATGCTCGAGTTTTACGCGCAAAATCGCCGCCTGCATTTCATCCAGCCGCGAATTCAACCCGGCGCATTGACTGATCCGGTTTTTCCAGCCGTATTCGCGCAGAAGCGAAATTCTTTCTGCGAGCGCCGGATCATTCGTCGCAATCGCGCCGCCATCGCCCAGCGCGCCGAGATTTTTCGTCGGATAAAAACTGAAAGCCGCCGCGTCGCCCCATGTGCCGCAAATCTTGCCGCCGATTGCCGCGCCGTGGGCTTGCGCACAATCTTCGATGACGCGCAAATTGTGACGTCGCGCGATTTCCATGATGGCAGCCATGTCCGCTGGATGGCCGTAAAGATGAACGGGCACAATGGCTTTCAACCGCAACTTTTTTGAATCGGATTCGCGGATCGTTTCTTCCAGATGATTAACGTTCATCGTGAATGTTTCCGGCTCGATGTCCATGAGCACGGCAGCGGCACCGGTCAGTTCAATCGCCGCAACCGTCGCTACCGCCGTATGTGAAACCGTGATGACCGCGTCGCCCGGCCCGACGCCGCAGGCGCGCAACGCAATCGCAATGGCGTCCGTGCCATTTCCAACGCCGACGGCATGACGCGCGCCAAGAAACACGGCGAATTCTTTTTCAAACGCCGAAACCTCTTCGCCCAAAATATACCAGCCACTTTCCATCACGCGCGCGATGGCGCTGCGGATTTCGGCTTCATGTGCAAGATAGTTTGCTTTCGGATTGCTTTGTGAAATCATTTTAAGTCGGCAGTTTTACAAATAATGCAATAGATGTTCGCGATAGAACGCCAGTGTCTTTGCCAGACCTTCTTCCAATGTCACCCGTGGCTGCCAGCCAAGAACCGATTTGATACGGCTGAAATCCGCGTAGTAATCCCCGATGTCAATGCGCTTGCGGTCGGGCGGAAATGTGCGCGAAACGAATTGCCCGCCGCCGTTGATTTTGACGAGCAATTCAGCGAGGTCGTGCAAACTGATCGCGCGCTCGCCACCGAGGTTGAACATCTGGCCGTTGCTGGATTCGTCCGCCGCCGCCAGCAGCAGCGCGTCAACCGCGTCGTCCACATAAGTAAAATCGCGCAGTTGCGCGCCTTCCCAGACTTCAAAGGATTTCTTTTCGACAAGCAGGCGGATCCAGATGCCGAGAAAAGTCTGCCGCGCGTCCTTGATGCGCATTCGCGGCCCGTAAGTGTTGGTGAGGCGCAACGCGCAGGCACGGAGGCCGTAGACATTGTTGTAAAGAATGTGATACCACTCGCCGGCCATTTTGTTGATGCCATTGACGTCCACCGGGCGCAGCAAATGTTTTTCGTCCACCGGCAGGTAATCCGGCTTGCCGTAAAGCTGACGCGTGCTGGCAAAAATAATCTTAATCGAAGGATTGTGCTTGCGGCAGGTTTCCAGAATTGAAAGTTGCGCGCGGCAGTTGATTTCCAAATCCGTGTGCGGATCCTGCATGGAATCCAGATGGCTCGTCTGCCCGGCAAGGTTGAAAAGATAATCCTGCTCCTGCACGAGAGACCTCATGCTGTGCTCGTCGCGCACGTCGGAGATGTTGACGCGCACGTTTTTTTCGATGCCGTCAATGTTGAACCGGTTGCCGCCGTATTCGGGGATCAAACTGTCCACGAGCGACACCTGCGCGCAGAGAGCATCAAGCCGCCGCGCCAGATTTGAGCCGATGAACCCGAGGCCGCCGGTGATGAGAATTTTCTTCCCCGCAAATTGAGCTTTGTCGTCCATGCGCGGTTTTATTTAACCCGGTTTCGTCGTCTCCATAAAGAACGAATCCGGCTTGACAACGCTGCCGTCGGGCAACGTGTCCAGATTGAATTTCGTCCAGTCGGGAATCGCGCTGTCCACCGGCGACCGAAGCGCCGGCCCGTGAAAACCGGCGGCCAGCATCAAACGCGCAAGTGAAAACCGGTCATACATCCATTGATGCACTTCACCGGCAAGACGAAAACGTCCGATGTCCAATGCGCGCCGCCAATCTGCGCCTGGATTTTTATTCAAAAGCTTTCGTCCTAAAATTTCAAACAAAGTGCGTGGACGCCGGATGATTTCTTTCAATGGTGTTCGCTCTCTCGAAGGAGGTGTTTGAGTTTGCTGCCTTGGCGGAGGCGCGCTTCTCAAAGCGGCAATCAGTTCGCGCCCTTCCTGGCCGATTCTTTCAAGCACAAAAGATTCGTTCGGCAGCGGGTTTTGCCGGAGAAAATCGAGCATTGCGCCGCCGCTTTTTTCGCGCACGGTCTGGTCATACATTTCGAGCAGCATCCATTCGCAATCATGCCCGCTTGCGGCGTCACCTGCGGCAGCCTGCTGCAATTTTTCGAGATACAATCTGCAGATGCGCTCCAAATCCGGCACGGCCACTCGCAAAATGCCGCCGGGCTTCAGCACGCGAAAACATTCGCGCATGAAAGCCGGGGCGGCGTCGCGGCGGATGTGTTCCAGAACGTTGGAGTGATAAACTACGTCAAAGTCGCCGTCTGGAAATGGAAGCCTTTGGCTCAAATCACACCGCATGACCGACGGGTCGCACGGCACGATGTCGGCGTTCACCCAGTCGGGATGAAAGCGGCTGCCACAGCCCAGATTGACCATGCGCGCAGGATTTTTTTGATTCATAGATTACGCGCCACGCCTTTCGTAAATGAAGCCTTTGAAATACGCCCTTTCACCTTCCGGCGAAATGTCGTCTGCGCCTGGAAAGTCGGCCGCCAGACCGTAACCGCCGGATTCAATCGCCGCCTTGAACTTCGTTTCGCTGAAAAACCACGCGGGATAACTCGCCGGATAAATTGAATCAGGGACGTGTTGAACCGTGAGGCGCTCGCGGTCGTTCGCCAGAAAAGCCGTGCGGTCAATGATGACATGGCTGATCCGGTGGCTCAAAAGTTTTTGAAGGACGCCGTAAGGATTCGGCAGATATTGAAGCACGCTGGAAAACAGCAACGCATTGGGCTGATGTCCCATTTTGCATTCTTCAATAGTGTTGTAAAAGCGCAATTGATCCGACTCGAAATTTTTCCTGCCGCAGGCGATGTGCGCCGGTTGTTCGACAACGAGCCACTCCAGCCGTTGCACAACCCGCAAAAAATTGCGGCATTGAAAATATGAACTGCCGAGCGCGCCGCCGAAATCCACGACGCAAAGCCGTCCGTCATACGCCTGTGCGGCGCGCAGCAAGCCGGCGAGAACGGGAAACGAGTGCTGGATTTTGTCGAACAGCACCGAATCGCGTTCATATACAGCCTCGCCGTTTTTCACCTTGAGCAGGGCGGCGCAGGTTTTTTCCAAAATCACACCGGCGTCGTAACCCGTCGAGCTTCGCGTCGCATCATCCCAGGATTTATAATCGCCGTTGAAAATAATGTTTTGACCCGCGGTTTGACTGCGCCGTTGAGGACGGAACCATCGTTTGAATTTGGAGGGCCATTTATTCATCGTTCAATTGATTGTAATTACTGGCGCATACTCCTGAAATAGTCGGTGAATGCACGTCGCGCCTCCGCATTTTCTGAGGTTGGCAGCTTTTGCAGCGTCACCGGTCTGGTGGAAATTTCAACGTCAAACGAATCCGTACTGTCGCAATGCACGCCGCTAGAATCCAGCCCTATGTTGCGCACCAGCGACCTGCCCGGATAAAGCGTCAATTTGTTTTGCAAAAAGGCCGACGCATACCAGCGGATGGCCCACGAATCGTTTCTGCCCGCAATCTGATCGCGCAACATCTCCGTGTAGGCGCAGGTGCCGCTGAAATCAAATTCCCGCGTCAATTTGCGCGCCTCCAGTTCAGCCAGCAATTTGTGGCCGTCGGGATTGAACAAGGCCCATCCGCGTTTCCATGTGGCCCAGCCCCAGCAATCCGCGCCTTTGATAAAAATTGTTTCGGGGAGCGATGCCTTGACGGGATAAACGTAGCCGTGGATGCTGATCACTTCTGGATCATTTTCGTATAAGGACAACGCCTCGTTCAAATAACGCAAAAAGTAAGGCGATGTTACCAAATCGTCTTCGACCACGATGACGCGGCCAAATTCATTGCATAGTTGCGTCACACCCAAAATGATGGATTGCGCCAGACCGAGATTTTCGGGACGTTTGACAACTTGCAGCGATTTGAATCCTGTGATGCCATCAACAAAATCGCGCACACCTTGGACCATCTTCGCATCCGCTGGCGAGCGTGAGCCGTCGCAGAAGACGAAAAGATCCGAGTCGGCTGCCAATTCATTGCGCGACAATGCTTCCAATGTCCTGCTGAAGTGACTTGGACGATTGTAAGCGAACAAGGCTATGGGTGCCAGTTTCATGATGTCCGTTGCCATATCGTGGTTCGCCAGAAGTAGCGGTTGCATGGCCTCGGCCCGATGAAATCG
>Ga0208220_1000125_pt1 | contig 28776 bp, 20 predicted proteins | sample NGESurdeep092012_9_FD_184484 | JGI IMG/M metagenome (GOLD analysis project Ga0208220, IMG submission 184484) | Arctic peat soil microbial communities from Barrow, Alaska - NGEE Surface sample F53-1 deep-092012 (SPAdes) | ecosystem: Environmental > Terrestrial > Soil > Wetlands > Peat ...
GAGCCCCAGAAAGGCGAATACACTTGCCCAGGCCCGTGACGCCGTTTCGAAGCCTTGCGCAAATTTGCGGCGCCGGGCGTAAAGCGGTACCCGCATGCGACCGCGCCTGAATATCTTACGAATAAGAGGGATAAGCTGGCTGTCGTCATCGTGATAGCCGCGGACCTCTGAGGTCAGCATTATCTGATAATTACTGGAAAGACGCTGACCGTAATCGACCTCCTCGGTATGGCGGAGCTTAGGGTTGAATGGTCCGATCTCCTTGAAGACCCTGGACGGCATCGCGCACATGGCGCTGAAAAGCCAGCTGACTGAGCCCAGCGAGCTCTCCCGCCAGTAGCAGGCCTGCAGGCAGCGGCACTCTTCGATGAGGCTGTCGCGGATAAGCGGCTGGGCCTCATAGGTTCCGCAGACCGCACCGATCGATGGGGAGGAGGCGAGCAGCTCAACCGCGCGCCGCAAGGCCCCGGCACTCAGTGCTACATCAGAATCGAGGAAAAACAGAATCTCGCCCGTCGCGTGTGCAGCACCAAGATTTCGGGCCACCGCGACACCACCATTCTGGCCGGTGCTGAGCACGGTGACGCCGTGCCCGGCAGCCCGGTCGACTGAGTCGTCGGTGCTGCAGTCGTCCACGACTATCACCTCGGTGGGCGGATAATCCTGCTCCACCACCGAGCGGATACACAGATCCAGCGAACCGGCATAGTTATAATTCGGGATGATAACAGAGACGGCAGGCGACTCGGACATTGGAACAGCTCCTGCTCTGTGTTAGTCGGTGGTGAGGTGAAGCGCGTGCATAGAGATGGTCACCGCTAGCCATATAATTACGACTATGATGAGCTGGCGATCGCCAAGCAAAGTGCGGACCGGGTCTGCCCCGCCATGACCGACGGTAATAAGCTGCAGATACCTGAAGAGCACGAAGAGGGCGCAGAGCACGGCAGTGACGGCAAGTGCGGCGGCATTCTGCACGGATCCGGCGCGGACGAAGAAAATATAGGCAACGATGCTCAATGTGGCACTTATAACAATGAGGTAGCCAAGCAGCTCGGCGGAATATCCTCCGAGCGCCGGACGGTGCGCGTGCGCTCCTTGTGTCAGCTCACGCTGCCGCTTGCCGAGGACGAACACCAGGCAGGTGGTGAATACCCCGAGCAGGAGCCATGAAGAAGACCGCAGGCCGAGGGCCAGATAGCCTTGTTCGGCTCGCAGCACGAACCCGGCGGCCACCGCGAAGACATCGACCAAAGGGATGTGCTTGAGCCGGAAACTATACGCAAGCGTCACCGCGAGGTAGGCGCAGACCGGCCACGCCCGGCCGAACTGCACCACGGACACGCAAGCCACCAGGGCCGCGGTGACGGCGACCAGGAACACCCAGGCGGCGGACAGTCCGAGATCTCCGGACGCGATGGGCCGCCGCCGTTTGTCGGGGTGCAGCCGATCCCGTTCCCGGTCGCGGATGTCGTTGACGGTGTAAGCCGCGACCGATGCGAGGATGAACAAGGCCGTCGCCCAGGCGAGGCCAGTGGCGGCCCGCAGCGTCCAGTGCTGCAGTGAGACGAGGGCAAGCAGGATGACGGCGGGATTCTTTATCCACTGTCGTGGGCGGGACAGGGCAATCAGCGCGCGCATTCGCGCGAGCCCCGGCCAGGCGTGCTGTGCGCCGTGCGCGCTGCCCTTGGCCAACGGAGCCGGCGTCTGGATGGTCGACATGTTCCTCCCTGTGCGGGTTTCTCGATCGCGATAGCCGGAACGCGGATAGACCGAGGTGTCAGAAGACGGCTTTGGCCAGCGCGAGCGCGCCTTGCCGCCATGGGTCACGGCTGGTCCGGCCGGAGCCCGCCGCGCGCGCGGTGCGAGGCTGCTGCCGCCACCAGCGATAGGCGCGCAGGATCATTTCCCGGTTCGAGTACGCGGGGGAGAAGCCGAGGACCCGCTTGATGCGTTCGGTCTCCACGAACGAGTCGCCGCGCAGCTTGTGCAGCAGGCGGTCGTAGACCGGCGAGAGACCCACGTGTCCGAGCGCCTTGAGGGCGATCAGCGCCGGTCCGGCCGGGACCGAGACGACCCGCTTTCCGTGCCCGGCCTCATCGAGGACGGTCTGGAAATCGTCCTTGATGGTGCTGAATTCGCTGGCGGCGACGTTGAATGTCGTGTTCGCTATTTCCGGCGGAGCGAAACTGGCCAGGTCGACCGCGGCCACGAGATCCTCGATGGCGAGCATCTGGATCCGCACGTCGCCTGATCCCAGCACGGGGAAATTGTGGCCGTCTTCGGCCCACTCGAAGAGCATCGAGAAGAGCCCCATACGGCCCGGGCCGACGAACGTCTTGGGTCGCAGCACGGGCACGACCAGGCCCACGCCCTCGCGGTAGCGGACCGCGACTTTCTCCGCGTCGACTTTGGCCGTGCTGTAGGAGTCGACGGGAGCGTACGGGTAAGTTTCCGGCGTCGGCACGACGTCTGGCAGGCCATACACCGCCGTGGACGAGATGTGCACGACTCTCGGGATCCTCAGGCGGAGCGCCGCCGCGAACACCGTCCGGGTTCCCTCCACCGTTATGGAGTGGATCTGCGCGGTCGGATAGGAGGGGAGCGCGGCAACACAATGCACGACGACGTCGGCGTCTCGCATGGCGACCTCGACCGCTGCACGGTCCCGGACGTCACCGCGTACGTGCCGGACGCCCGCGGTCGCGGGATCTGGCGCGATGTCCAGGCCCGCTACCTGGTGGCCATCGGCTAGGAAGCGGGCCGCGACATGGCTCCCGAGCATGCCGTTGCTTCCGGTGACCAGAACCTTGCTCACCATCGCGCCAGCATCCTGTCCTGGATGAACTTCCTCAGCAGGAACGGCAGGCCCTTTGCCAGAGTCGCCTGCAGGCTGTCAAGGAAGTAATCGAGCTCGGCCGACTCCACTATGGGCGAGGGCGCCACTATGAGTGGGTTGTCGCCATTAGGGCTAAAATAGGTAAGGATGCCGTGTTCTCGGTGCAGCTCGGCAATGACCGCGCTGGTAATCAGTTTCGTTCGAAACATGGGATCGCTGGACAGTGACGACGGGGCGAGCTTTCCGGCCAGCTCGAGCATTTTGGCGCTGCCGTTAAGGAAGACGCCGTGCAGGGCGCCTACGCCGGAGACTCGCTCTACTGTCTCCGGGTGATTTTGCCTTATCTGCCGCAGGCCGTGGGCTAGGGTCTCTTCGATCTTCCGGGCCTTTGCCGGATAGTCGTCTTCGACGACGATGTTGACCGCCTCGATGGCGGTCGCGGTCTCCTCGCCGAAGCCGTAGTAGGTCGTGCTGTGCAATATGACGTCACCGAGCCGGTCATATGCTGTGCGGAAAAACGGCTCGCGCGTGGTGAAGCCGGAGATTGAGGCCTTTCCGCCGCCGAAGGACTTTGAGTAGGTGAGGATATCGGGGAGCAAGCCGTCATGCCTCATGAAATAGAATAGTGAACCGGTTTTGCCCCAACCGGTATAGATTTCGTCGAAGACGAGGACGATGTCCTCCTCCGTGCAAAGGTGACGAAGCTCACGGAGCGAGGATTCGTCCCAGTAATTCATGGTGGAGGCGCTGAATGGCTCAACCATGATCGCGTATACGTCACTAGACCCGTCCGGGCGACGATGCTTGGCGACAAGCTCCTTGATCGCGGTGACGTCACCGTAGGGATAGGCGACGTTCGGTATTCCCGGGAACTGGAAGCTGTTCTCCAGCGAGCCCGTGAGGCTGCCCGTAGCCAGGAGCTTGCCGTGGAAGCTGATGTCGGAGCGCAAGATGGTGTTCCGCCGCCCCCGGTGGTACTTGTAGGCGAGCTTGACCGCCCCTTCGTTGGCCTCGGCGCCCGAGTTCGGAAAGTAGGAGATATTCAGGTCTCCGGGCAGCAGTTGGGCGACGTTATGGCTCAGCGCCGCGACGTACGGTGAGAGGAACGCCTTATGCGCCTCCATCCGCTGCCGCTCGGCGAACTGGCGCCTGACCGCCAGGATGCGCGGATGATTATGACCGTGATTGAGTACGCCCACCCCGCCGGTGAAATCCAGGATGCGCTTTCCTTCACGCGGGTACAGCCACGGCCCCTCGGCCTTCTCGATGAGCTGTTTCCCGAAGCCGAAGGTAGTTGTCAGGGATACTTGGCTTCGGCTCACGTAATCCCGGTACAGGGACTGCACTGCTTTGCCAGAGAGCTGCTCGCACTCTTCGACGCCGATCAGATGATGATCCACAATTACCTCCAGCAGTGGCGGCGATTGCCATGGTTGACTGCTTCGGTAATTGTTGGCATGAGCTCCTGCACATTGCCAGAAAACTGGCTGGACGCCAACCGGGTAGCGAACAGATGTAAGGCCTGAACAGCATTTTTGGCCAGGCGGGGGCCTGGTCGCCTGGAGACGCGCCGACCAATGCGAGCCAGTCGGCCGAGGACGGGGCCGCTCCGCCCGGTTCCATGCCTGGCCGGACCGGGTTCTGGCTCGCGCGCTCAGGTCGCGACTGGTCGGTTCATGGTCGGTCGGCGGTCTTGCCCGCGGCGGCAGGCTGTCTTCCGGCTGTCGTGCGCGGGCCTAAACGGCGAGGATCTCGGCCAGTGCCGACACCGCCTCGCCCGCCGTTGAATCAGCGAGGTTACCGTAGCCGAGCACGAGGGCGGGTTGAGCGGGATCGGGACGCATACGGAACCGGTCAAGGTCGGCCATCAGCAAACCGCGCCGGGCGGCGGAAGTGACGATACGGCTCGCGCTGCTTCCCGGGGGGAGCCGTAGCAGCAGGTGCAGCCCGGCTGCAGCGCCTTCCACCCGGCACGTGGGCGGCAGCCTGCCGAGGGCGTCAAGGAGCACCCGCCGCCGGGCCTGATAGCGTTTCCGTGCCGTATTCAGGTAGCGGTCATACGAGCCGGACTCGATGAACCAGGCCAGCGCGAGCTGGTTCAGTGTCGGCGGGACGAGCGGGAACGGGCTGGCCGCGCGGACGGCCGCGACCAGCCGAGGCGGGCTCACGAGCCAGCCGACTCCCACCGTGGGCGCGAGGGTCTTGCTGACCGAGCCGAGCAGGAGCACCCGCTGCGGCGCCATGCCTTGCAGGGCGGAAACCGCGGGCCTGTCGTACCAGAATTCGGCGTCGTAGTCATCCTCGACGATCAGCCCGCTCCGCCGTTTGGCCCACTCAAGCAGGACGGCCCGCCGGCCGGGCGCCAATACCGTGCCGGTGGGGAACTGGTGGGTAGCCCCGACGCAGGCCGCGCCGACCTCGGGATGAGCGGACAGCTGTTCGACCTGCATGCCGTCCCGGTCCACCGGCAGCGGAACCAGGACCATGCCAGTGAATGCCGCGGCCTCCCGCAGTTGCGGCCAGCCCGGATCCTCCACCGCCAGGTGAGTAATGCCGTCGGCGAGCATCGCCCGGCAGGCCCGCACCATCGCGTCGGCCGCGCGCAGGCAGATGGTGACCGTGTCCGGGGTCGCAGCCGTGCCGCGGACGCGGTTGAGGTAGTCGGCCAGGGTCTCGCGCAGCCGGAGCGCGCCCGCGGGTTCCGGGTAGCCCAGCTCGCTGTGCGGAGTTGTCGCCGCCGCCCTCCTGATCGCCTCGACCCACCTGGTTACGGGGAATCCCTGGAGGTCGGGACGGCCCGGCGTCATGTCGAGGCGGGCAGCGCTGCCGGTAGCGCGCACAGCTCGGGTCGGCCGGTGGGTAGCGGGGTCTGGCGTCCAGCGCACTCGGGTGCCTGACCCCGCCCGCGCCTCTAGATACCCCTCGGCTGTCAGCTGCCCGTAAGCCCTGGTCACCGTCGAACGGGAGACCCGCAGGCGGTCCGCGAGCATCCGGCTCGGAGGCAAGGCGGATCCCGTCGGCAACCGCCCCGTCCGGATCGCGGCCCGCAGTGCCCGGGTCAGACGCTCGTGCAGCGCACCGGGCCACTGGGTCGGGTCGATGAGGACGTCCCAGGCGAGATTGGTCTGTGATTCTGCCATGCCGTTGGATCGTACCGTCAATCCAATCGCTCCTAAGCTCCTGCTGACCAGCCTTTCGACATCGCACGAAGAGGGCAGCATGCTCGACTTCATAACCCGCCTGCTCAGCGGCATCCCCGACTGCTCACAGGGCCCGCGCAGCGGCGACCCGCTCGCCATCGAAGAGGACTATTACCGATTTCGGCGCGCCGGGGAGAGCCGGGAGTGGAGGCCTACCGCCGTGGTGCGGCGGCGGGCTCCCGACTCGGCCCCAGCAGCTTCGCGTCGAGTTGCCGTGCTGTCACGTCTGCCGCGTGTCCGTCGGCCTCTCGCCTGAGATGCACGGCCACGCAGCGCATTCCCGCGCACCTGGCGGCGAGGACGCCAGGCAGCGAATCCTCGAACACAACGACCTCGCTGGGGAGCAGGTCCCACACCAGGCCGCGCATCCGGTCCAGGGCCAGGAGGAAGCCTTCCGGGCTGGGTTTGCCGTGTTCGACGTCATCACCGGTGACGACCGTCATGAAGGCGTCGAGCAGCCGTGCGGCCCGCAGCACGGGTTCCGCCTCGCCCCGCGGCGCGCCGGTGACCACTGCAAGCGGAATGTGTTGCCGCAGTTCCCATACCAGTTCTGCTGCGCCGGCTCGGACCGGTGAGGCGCTGCCGACGCGCTCAAGATACCGTGATATCCGTCGCTGACCGATCCGGCGGACCGTGCTCTCCCCGGGGATAGCGGTGCCTGCCTGAATAAACGCCTGCCGGATAAGATCCGAATCGCAGAGCCCGGCCAGGTGGGTGAAATATATGTCACGTTCCAGATGCAACCCAGCTTCGTCTGCGAAAGTCTGCGCATAGACCTCGTACTGCAGGGTCTCGTCATCAGTCATCGTTCCGTTCAAATCAAATATTGCTGCTCTGATACGCGGGATGCTCGCAATTTCGAGTATCTTGAAATTTTGCGGAATCACGCCGGACTCTGACATTATCGTCTCCAGGGCATTATCGTCTCCAGCGGAGATATTTATAATCATCGGCCCGAGTTCGGGCTGGCTGGCCTACTGTGTGTCACCAGGAAGGCATACCGCAACCAGCATTGCTGGCAGGAAGTAACCGTTGCATACAGCGGTCATGGCCATTCTTTTCTCACCGCTGTCAACCTCCTGCAGGTGCAGGATGCTGTCGTCATAATCGATGCGGTAAGCGCCCCGGCTTCGATCAAGCTGTAATGACATCGGCACCTAGCCGGGAGGTGAGCAGTATGGCGTTGAGGCATGTGCCGGTACCGCTGGTTCGGGCCCGGTCGGGGAATGCGGCCCACGCAATAAGCTGCGTGTTCATCATTCACGCCGTGCTCACCACCTCTTGGGCGCCTCGGATCCCGGCCGTCCAGCAACATCTCCGGCTGAATGATGCACAATTCGGAATTGCGCTCGTAGGAGGGCCGCTGGCGGAAATGGCGGCCGTGTTGCTCATGGGCAGGCTCCTGGCGGCCCGCGGCAGCAAGATCTCCCTCCGCTGGCTGCTCCCCGCCTTCTGCCTGGCCGCGCCGCTGCCCGGCATCGCCGATTCACAGCTCACGCTGCTGCTGTGCCTCGCGGTCTGGGGAGCGCTCGGCGGCGCCACCAACATCGCTATGAACGCACAGGCCGTAGTGCAGGAATCAGCCAATGGGCGGCTCGTGCTGTCCAGGTTGCATGGACTGTGGAGCCTGGGCGGCCTAGCCGGGGCCGGCCTCGGCACGCTCGCCGGCGCCGCGAGCATTCCGGCGTGGCTCCAGATGGGAGCGACCGGGGTGGTCGGGCTGGTCGCATCGCAGGCCTTCGTGTCCCCGCTGATGGATGGCAGAGTCGGGTCACCGGCCCTCGCTCCGTCCCGCCGTGCCGTGGCCGTGCGGCCGGGGATTGTCCTGATACTGCTGGCGGCGATCTACTTCTGTGCGCAGTTCGCAGAGGGCAGTGCCGACACCTGGAGCGCAACTTTCTTCGCCGAATCGTCACGGATGCCGGTCGGCTTGGGGGGAATTGGCTATGCCGCCTACGCGGCGAGCATGTGCTGCGGGCGTCTATTCGGAGACCGTATCGTTCAGCGCCTCGGGCCCGCGACCATCGTGCGTACATCGGCCCTGGTCGCCGCCGTCGGCTTCGGATCGGCGTTGCTGCTGCCGTCTATGGCCAGCGGCCTCATCGGCCTGATCTTGCTCGGCCTGGGATTTTCCACGGTGATACCGCTGGTGATCCGGGCCAGTTCGCGAATACCCCAGCTCGCGGCGGGCTACAGCCTCGGTGTGGTCACCGGCGTCGGCTCGGTCGGAATGGTATGCGGTCCGCCCCTCATCGGGGTGGCGGCGGCAGCGGTCACGTTGCCCGCGGCGCTCGGCCTGGTGGTCGCGGCGGCCGTCGTGGTCGCGGCCGCGGCGCCCGCGGTAAGAGCGGCGGGCGGCGAAGCGCCCAGCTAGCCGGCGGTGCCGGGTGGCCCGTGGCGGGAGCCGGAGTCGGCCAGCGCGCGGTGCCAGGCCTCGTCTGCGGCGAGCGCGACGCACCCGCCGAGTACCGGGTCCGCCAGCGTGCTGGTCTCGAGGTCGACCGCCAAGCGACCGCCCAGCCGCTGGGTCAGCGCCTTCACCAGGTCGAAGAATCCGGGCTCGCGTGCCAGCGGACCGCCGAGCAGGATCAGCTCCGGGTCGATGAGCCCGATCAGCTGGCAGAGAAACCGGGCGCTCAGCAGCGCGCGCTGTTCCATGCTGACCTCCGCCAAACCAGTGACGAGGCCAGCCCGGCGTCCTGGCTGGTAGTGCGCGCCGCGGTGGATCCGGCCGGACAGCACGAGCCCGAGATCCAGCTGGGAGCCGACGGACACGAACGCAAGGCTGCGCGGCGGTTCGCAGCCACGGCGGCGGTACTCCGCCAGTGCCGCCATGGGCGCCGCGTGCTCGATGCTGTACCGGGCGCCAAGCGCTTGGTCGAGGGCAACCCGCAGCGCCACGTACTCGGCATGGTGCTGGCTCTCGTCCGTTGCCCGCGGCACTGCGGCCGCCTGCGATACTGCGGCCGCCTGCGACACCGCGAAGGCTGCGAACGCGAGCTGGTGAGTGGCAACGCCTGCTTTCCCGCTCAGCTCGTCGATCAAGGCGACAAGCTGGCTGGCCCGGTGCCCGCTGTCGGTCGCGGTCAGCCGGCCTTCCAGCGACAGGGGGCGAGGGTCACCAGCGCGTGAGATCGCGATCTGTACCCCGCCGCCGCGGATCTCGCCACCGAGCACCCAGTCCACGTCGTGCCCGATTTCGTACAGTACCGGCGCCCTGCCTGCACGGCCCTGCGCGCAGCCGGCGACTTGGACGATCCCGGCCTGCTCCAGCGCCCGCATTATCGACGATACGGTCGGCTTGGACAGGCCGCACGCGCGCGAGAGCTCGGCTCTCGATATCCGCCCAGTGCCGCGCACCATCTCCATGATTATCTTGGTGTTGACGGCGCGAATATCCGGCAGCCTCGCCGGAGGCGGCGTCGCCGCACCTATGTCGGTCAGCACGGGCCGGATCTCAGTAGCGTGGCCATGAGCCATTGCCGTCCGGGCCGGGTCCCGGGCCGATGATGTCGGCCGTGCACTGAACAAGACGCCACAGGCTGGGGCGATCAGTGGCTGAAATGCAGCGGATGCATATCTCCATCGCAACGCCTTCGGCCTCGGACAACGACGGCTGGAGGATGAACAAAGCCACATTCACGGTTCGCTCATCAAATGAGACATGTGAATGCTCGACGTGATCTGTCAACCGGATAGACTTATTTAGTATGTCACGGAAACTAGCCATGTTGGCTATGCGCGAAAGCACTTCGAATTGTGCGCGTACGATATACATCTATTTGTTCAGCTTTGCTGAGTGCGGAGGTGGGGTTAGCGCTAGTATTTCACTATTACCCGGGCAGATGCGGGTGATGGGCCGTCAGCATGCTGCCACGGCATCATGCTGACGCGCTGCGGCCGGCGCTAAGTGGCCTGGCATCTAGCTGCGATGCATGGTTCCTGCCAGCGTGGGCGCTGGCCGGATCCGGTCATAAGGGGAGATACTCGTCCGGCGATGCCCGTCAATATTTCCCTCCGTGAAGCGGCTAGCCTATGATTATTCGTGTTCTTGGCCCGATTGAGATGTCTCGTGCCGGTGAGCTAATTCCGCTCGGCGCCGCCAAGCAGCGGGCCGTCTTGGCGGTTCTCGCCATGGAGGCGGGCCGCTGCGTCGGCGTGGACAGCCTGATCGACCGGGTCTGGGGGACCGATCCGCCCGACCGGCCCCGGGCCAGCCTGCACGCCTACACCTCGCGGCTGCGCGGTGCGCTGGCCCAGGCCGGCCATGACGCTGGGCGGTCCGCCCTGAAGTTCCTGCCTGCCGGGTACCTCCTTGCCATCGATCCCGCGCAGGTAGACCTGCATCAGGCGCGTCATCTCGCCGCTGCGGCGGCGGCCGCTGACCCGGAGGAAGCCGCGGCCATGATGGCCAAGGCACTGCGGGGGTGGGGAAGTCGCCCGCTCGCGGGCATCGACGGAGAATGGGCGGCCGCGAAGCGAGCGGCGCTTGTCAGGGAGCGAATCTGCCTGATAGTCCGGTACGCCGATATCCAGCTGAGCCTGGGCCGGCATGTCCAGCTCCTTGATGAGATTATGAGCCTGTCCTCGGAATATCCGACAGAAGAGCAGCTCGCGGCGCTGAGCATGATCACGCTTTACAGATGCGGATTCAGGAACGAATCGCTTAAGACCTATCTTCGGCTCAGGGAGTGTCTCGTTCACGAGCTTGGCGTCGAGCCGTGCACGGAACTGCAGGCCCTGCAGCGCAGCATTCTGACGGGCACAATCCCGGTGGCGGTGCGTCCAGAGCCATTCGCTTCTGCGTCGCGCAGCGCGCCGCCCATGCAGCTCCCCCATCGTCTGGCGGATTTCTGCGGCCGTGACCAGGAAATCGCCGAACTGGCCCGGTGTATCCGCGAGGCGCCACCAGGAATAACACCAGTAATCTCCATTCGCGGGGCAGCGGGCATCGGGAAATCCGCTCTGGCGATCGAGGTGGCGCATCGTCTCGCCGATCGTTACCCGGACGGGCAGCTCTACATTAGGTTCAGGCCCGGGTACCAAGGCGCGGCGGAGCCTGTTCCTGAGCGGATCGCCAGCTTTTTCCTCGGCGCTCTCGGCGCTCCCGGTGTGTCGGCCGGGTCCGTCCTCGACGGGTACGGCGGAGCGTCAGCCAGCTTCCGCTCGGTGCTGGCAGGACGGAAGGTGCTGATACTGCTGGATGACGCCACCGCCGCGTCTGACGTGATCCCCCTGATCCCGGCCGGTCCCGGATGCGCCGTCCTGGCGACGAGCAGGGGACAGGCGCTGGGATCACACGCGTCGGCATCGATCACGCTCGGTCCGCTGCGCGGTGCCGCGGCCATTACCCTGATCTCCCAGATCGCGGGGCGGAAACGGGTCGTCGCCGATCCGATCGCCGCGGCGAAGATCGCCGAGCTCTGCGGACACCACCCGCTGGCCTTGCGCATCGCCGGCCTGCGCCTTGCCGGGCGCCCGGACTGGCGGTTGACGGTGCTGGCGAAGCGCCTCACCGAGGAATCGACACGCTTGGACGAGCTGCGGTTCGGCGAGCTGTCCATGCGCGACAGCTTGTCGGCCAGCTACGCGTCCGTGGTCGCCTCCGCGCCCGACCCGCTTCCCGCGCGCCTGTTCCGACTCTTCGGCCTATGGGACGACGGGGAAGTGGACGCGGAGACAATCGCGGCCACGGCCTCGGTGCCGGTCGAGACGGCGGAACTGGCGCTTGATGACCTGCTCTACGAGCACCTCATCGAGCCGAGCGGTCTCAGCCATTACCGGATCGGGGTCCTGGCACGGCTCTACGCCTGGGAACTGCTGCATCAGGAGCTGGAGTTGTCGGCCCGTAGCCCGCACGACCGTGACTAGCCAGGGCGCCTCAGGCAGGGGGGCCGTCCAGGCGGACGACTAGGTCCTGGGCGCAGTGATCGGAAAGGCCTTCCGGGTCCCTGAAGTCGTAGCACAGCACCCTGACCCGCGGCGACACGAACGCCCAGTCGAGCCGCCATAGCCGCAGGGACCGGGCGCGCCCATGCCAGGACACGGGCAGCAGCCGTCGGCTGACTCCGATCGCGTCCTTCAGTACCTGGTGCAGCAGCCTGGAATCGGCCATCGCCGGGCTGGCGTTCAAGTCGCCGGCCACAAACGAGGCTCTCCGGTTGCGCCGCAGGTCGTCTAGCAGTACCTCGAAGTGCTGGGCACGGGAGGCTCGGCGGCGCTTGATCTCGGCATAGAAGCCGGGATGCCATGGATTGCCCACGATCAGCGGCACCGGGATGTGGACGTTATAGGTCGAGAATGCCGACTCGCGGGCACCAGCCGGGCCGAGGCTGACATCGACCCGGAGCAGCTCCGGCGCGGGCAGGTTCGGCGAGTCAAGAACGGGAAACCTCGACATCGTGACCAGCGGGCCTTCGATCACGATGTGGAATCCGGGAAACGCCTCGGCAAGCTCGGATTCTCGGAAGATCTGCTGGACTTCATCGTCCACCAGGCAGCTGTACTCCTGCAGCAGGTAGATATCAGCGCCAAATCGCCGCAAATAGGCGTACATCCCGGACGGGTGGCCAAGGCGCTGGTTCCAGTGCTCGGTATTCCAGACCACGATTCTGACTGGCGGCGTGGCTGCGCCGATGCTGGCCGCGTCATCCATCGCGGGCCGCGGCCGGGCCAGCGCCCAGGCCAGCGCCCGGGCGTTCAGACCGGTGGCCGGCCACCCGGCGCAAATCCCGCAGACCCCGAGCAGGAGCGTCGGACAGGCGTGCTCAGGATCGGCGATGACGGCGAAAAGCGACAGCGCAACCGGAACCACGGCCACGAGCGGCGGCGGAATCAGTGACGGCAGCAGCCATAGCCACCAGCGGCCGTCGATGAGTAGATGACAGGTGAGGAACCCAGCCCACGCGACCATCAGCACAAGGGCGAGTGCCGGAAGCCCGCTCAGGCCCATGCCGCTGCTCAGGCCCGGTAGGACGGCGGCCAGCCACGGCACCCACAGCACCGCGAGCCTGGCGGCCGGCCAGCGCGGGCGGTCCCGGGGACGCCCACGAGCGGAAGGCGCGGGGGAGCGCGGCTCGGGCTGCCGGGGCAACCGGCGCAGGCTGTCGAGTATCACATCGCCTCCGCCGACCGCGGCACGCGCGCGCCTCCCGCGACGATCAGCCGGGACACCGCGGCGGCCACGGCCGCGGTGAGCGCGGCGGCGATCCACGGCAGCACCCGGATCGAGACGGCCGACGCAGGATGGACATACTCGAACAGACGCGCTATCGCGTCCACGGCCGCCGTCGCGGCCACCCCGGCGACAACGCCAGAAGGCCGGAATCCAGTCGATCCGCAGGCGAGCACGGCCACGCCGATCAACACGGCCAGCCCGAATCCCGCGACGGCCTGCGGCGGTATCGCGCCGACGCTGATGTAGGCCAGGGCCCCGTAGACATCGCTGACGGGTGCGGTCGCGCCATACGGAACAAAGCCGCCCGGGGATATGGCCAACGGCGCCACCAGCCATTCCAGCAGGATGCCGCCGCATACGGCGATGGCGGTGACCAGCACCCAGGGCGCAGCCGGGCTACTCGGGTAGACCCCGCGCCCGGCGTCGACGCGATCGGAGCCAATCCCGTACAGCACGACCACGATGGTCCCCACGCACCCGACGACCAGCGCCCAGCTGCCCACGGACATGGCGGACAGCCGCAGACCCTCGCCCGCCCCATAATGCAGGCGGACCAGCTGGACCGCGTGCGCCGTCGCCGCGGTAATGGCGGGCACGACCGCAAATCCGGCCGCGAACTGGCGCAAGGCCGCGTTCCGCGCCCCGATCGCCACCAGACCGCACGCCAGGACGAGGACGCCGAGCCCGATCAGGAAGAACGGAGTGGGCCACGCCAGCGTCGACAGCTCGTCGACCGTTCCCGTCCGGGAACGGTCGTAGGGCAGCAGCGGCCCGACGCAGAAGATGATCCCGCAAGCGACAGATATCCACGCACCGGGGGCCGGTTCCCCGGGGCCAATCCACAGATAGCGAACGCGCATGAAAGATCTCCTTCACCGTCGGCCAGCGCGCGGCACAGCCAGCGAGCCGTGCTTTTAACCGACAGTAAGGAGGGAGGCTTGCTTTCCGCTTGCCTGGCACTGAATAGGCCGACCTGGGCGCAGACCCGATATCAGGCCGGCGGGCTAACCAGGCTAAGGCAGATCTGCGCCGAGAAGCCCGGCGATCTCGGCCATCTCGGATGGTGACAGCGGGCCCAGGCGTAGCGCCTCGGCGTTCTCGCGGGCCTGGGCGGCGTTACGGGCGCCGGGAATGGGAATCGTGCGCGAACTGCGGGCGAGCAGCCAGCCCAGCGCTCCCTGCGCCAGGCTTCGCTCGCCGCTGGTCAGTACCTCGCGGACGGCATCCAGTCGGGCAAGCCACTTCGCTGCCGGGCGGCCGTCGGTGAAGTACGCCACCCACGGCTGCGCCGCGCGTACATCATCGGGCGGAAGCTGCGTGCCGGGGCCGTATTTGCCGGTTAGCAGGCCCATCGCCAGCGGGCTGCGATCGATGCTCGCCAGACCGAGCTGGCAGCAGGCCTCGAGCATGGCCGGAGCGTCGGAGAGCACGTTCATCTCATGCTGGATGGCCGCGCAGCGCGGGCCCGCGAAGGCCGCCACGTGCTGCGGGTCATCGGTGCTCCACCCATAGGCGCGGATCAGCCCGGCGACCGCCAGATCCTCAAGCGCGCCGGTCACCTCCTGCAGTTGGGCGACCGGAAGGTCACCGAGGTGCAACTGGTACAGGTCAATGCGATCGGTGCCCAGCCGCCGCAGTGACTCCCGGCACGCATCGCCGATGTAACCGGGCGAGGCGTCTTCGCCGGTGATCGCCCCTTGCTCGGCATCGAAGGTGTAGCCGAACTTGGTAGCGATCACCACCTCGTCCCGGTTGGCGGCCAGCGCCCGGCCGAGCAGTCGCTCGCTGTGCCCGGTGCCGTAGACATCGGCGGTGTCGAAGAAGGTGACCCCCAGTTCGAGCGCACCCCTGATCGCCGCCATAGATTCGTCGTCATCGGTCGCGCCCCAGCCGTCCGGCCTGCCGTCCAGCGTCATCGGGCCGCCAATTGCCCAGCTCCCGAATCCGATGTCACTGACCTCGATATCGCTGCGGCCCAGAGCCCTGCCCATTGTCGCCCTTCCTTTCCCTGCGGCGGCTACGGCCGGCACCGCTGCGATGCGCGGCTCCAGTACCATATCCCTTTTCCCCGCCTTATCGGGGATTCTCGGGATCAGCCGGGGATGCGTAGCCGGCGCCCGACGGGTAAGAAGACGACATGACCGAATATCGGACAGAGACCGTTTTCACCTGGGGCGCGCCGCCGCTGAAGTTCGGCGTCGGGGCGCTCGACGAGATCGGCTTCGACTGCGCCCAGCTCGGCCTGGAGCGCGTGCTGATCGTCACCGACGAGGGCGTCGCCGCTAACGGCCTCCCCGGCCGGGCGGCCGAGTCGATGCAGAACGCCGGCCTCAAGCCGACCGTCTTCGCCGGCGCGCACGTCGAGCCGACGGACGAGAGCTTCCGCGCGGCGGCCGCATTCGCGGGCGACACCGACTGGGACGGGTTCGTGGCCGTCGGCGGCGGCTCGTCGATCGACACCGCCAAGGCGATCAACCTGCTGACCACCAACCCCGGCGACCTGATGGACTACGTCAACAAGCCGGTCGGCGGGGGCAAGGCGCCCACGATGCCGCTCAAGCCGCTGGTCGCGGTGCCGACGACCGCCGGGACCGGCGCCGAGAGCACGGCGATGTGCATCCTCGACATCCTCTCGCTCAAGGTCAAGACCGGCATCAGTCATCCTCGGCTGCGGCCGGTGCTGGCCGTGGTCGACCCGCTCACCACGCTCACCACGCCGCCGCACGTCACCGCCTCGTGCGGGATGGACATCCTGTGCCACGCGCTCGAGTCCTACACGGCCCGGCACTACCAGTCCTACCTGCGGCGGAGGCCGGAGCAGCGGGCCGTGTACGTGGGAAACAACCCGGTCTCCGACGCCTTCATCGAGAAGGCGCTGCCGCTGCTGTCCCGCTCGTTCCGGCGGGCGGTGCTGACCGGCAACGACCTGGCGGCGCGGACCGACATGCTGCTGGCCGCGTCCTTCGCCGGGATGGGGTTCGGCAACGCCGGGGTGCACATCCCGCACGCCTGCGGGTACCCGATCGCCGGCCGGGTCGGCAGCTACCGTCCGCCGGACTACCCGCAGGCCGAGCCGATGGTGCCGCACGGCGAGTCGGTGTCGCTGACCGCGCCGGCCGCGTTCCGGTTCACCTTCGCAACCGACCCGGAGCGCCACCTGCGCGCCGCCGAACTCCTCGACCCGCGCGCCGACCAGGTCAAAGACGAGCGCGAGCGGCTGCCGCAGGCGATCGTGGCGCTGATGCGCGACATCGGCATGCCCAATGGCATCGCCGACGTCGGCTACACCGTGGCCGACATTACCGACCTGGTCGGCGGCGCGGTCAAGCAGCAGCGCCTGCTCGCGATGGCCCCGCGGGACGTCATGCCCGAGGACCTCGAAGCGATCTTCAGCAACTCCATCCGCAACTGGTGATGGCCGGCCCCGCCGTCGCGGGAACGGGCGAGCGGCGGGAACCACGCGTCCGTTCGGGATAATCGATTTATGACTTTTCACCGCCTCGAGCCCACGCCGGACGCCGTCGTCAACGTCTTCTCGGCCGAGCACCGGCCCGCGCTGACCATCGACCCAGGGGACACGGTCGAAGTGCGGTCGCTGGACGCCTGCGGGTACCTCAAGCGGCAGGAGTATCCGGGGGACAGCGGGCAGCCGAGGATGTTCCCGTCGCCGTTCGCCGGGCACTGCCTGAACCGGCCGATCGCGGTGCGCGGCGCCGTCCCCGGCGACATGCTGGCGGTGCAGATCACGACGCTCACCCCGGACAGCTGGGGATGGACGTCATCGCCGTCGGTGCCGGACTCGGCCGTGCTGCGGCGGCTCGGGCTGGTCGGGGCCGAGCAGGCGTCGCTGCTGTGGGAGATCGACGCAGCGGCCGGGACGGCGACCGCCAACGGGAAGTACACCCGGCCGCTGGCGCCGTTCCTGGGCGTCACCGGGGTCGCCCCGGCCGGGCCGGGAACGCACTCGACGGTGCCGCCGAGGACCGAGGCGGGCGGCAACATCGACTGCAAGGAGCTCATCGCCGGCTCGACCCTCTACCTGCCCGTCAACACCGACGGCGCGCTGCTCTACCTGGGCGACGGGCACGCGGCGCAGGGCGACGGCGAGTCGTGCGGCACCGCGATCGAATGCGGCATGACGACCGAGGCGGTCGTCTCGCTGGCGGCCGGCCGTCCGCTCTCCTCGGTGCACGCGCAGACGCCAGCGGGGCGGGTGACGTTCGGATTCAGCGAGGACCTGAACGAGGCGATGGGCGACGCGCTCGACGCGATGGTGACCTGGCTGGCCGTCCTCTACGACACCTCCCGGGCGGAGGCGCTGGCGCTGGCGTCGACCTGCGCGGACCTGCGGGTCACCCAGGTCGCGAACGTCACCTGGGGGGTGCACGCGCTGCTGCCGGCCGGCCTGCTGTCCTAAGCTGTGCCAATGGTCGACGCTGACGTGATTGTGGTGGGAGCCGGTCTGGCCGGCCTGGTAGCCGCGGCCGAGGCCGCCGACGCGGGCCGCCGGGTGCTGCTGCTCGACCAGGAGCCCGAGCAGTCGCTCGGCGGGCAGGCGTGGTGGTCGTTCGGCGGGCTGTTCTTCGTGAACTCGCCCGAGCAGCGGCGGCTGCGGGTCCGCGACTCCCTGGAACTGGCCTGGCGGGACTGGGTGAGCACGGCGGGCTTCGACCGCGTCGAGGACGAGTGGCCGAAGAAGTGGGCGCGCGCCTACGTCGAGTGGGCCGCGACCGAGAAGCAGCCGTGGCTGGCTGCTATGGGCCATTCGGTGGTGCCGGTGGTCGGCTGGGCGGAGCGCGGCGGCTATGACGCCGACGGCCCCGGCAACTCGGTGCCCCGGTTCCACATCACCTGGGGGACCGGGCCGGGGGTGGTCGAGCCGTTCGAGAAGCGAGTGCGGGCCGCGGCCGAGTCGGGCCGGCTCGAGTTCGGCTTCCGGCACCGGGTCGACGCGCTGACCACCACCGACGGCGTCGTCACCGGTGTCTCCGGCGTGGTCCTCGAGCCGAGCGACGCCCCGCGCGGCACGCCGAGTTCGCGGACCGCGGTCGGCGAGTTCGAGTTCTCGGCCCAGGCCGTGATCGTCACCTCGGGCGGGATCGGCGGCAACCACGACCTCGTGCGCGAGGCCTGGCCGGAGCGCCTCGGCGCCGCCCCCGCGCACCTCCTGTCCGGCGTCCCCGCGCACGTCGACGGCCGGATGATCGGCATCGCCGAGAAGACGGCGGGCGCGGCGGTGATCAACCGGGACCGGATGTGGCACTACGTCGAGGGCATCAAGAACTGGAACCCGGTCTGGCCGATGCACGGCATCCGCATCCTGCCGGGGCCGTCCTCGCTCTGGCTGGACGCGACCGGCAAGCGGCTGCCGCAGCCGCTCTACCCGGGCTTCGACACCCTCGGCACCCTCGACTACCTGCGGCGGACCGGGTACGACTACTCCTGGTTCGTCCTCACCAAGAAGATCATCGCCAAGGAGTTCGCGCTGTCGGGCTCCGAGCAGAACCCCGACCTCACCGGACGCGACCGGCGGGCGATGGTGACCAGCCGGTTCGGCGGCGCGGTGCCGCACCCGGTGCAGGCGTTCCTCGACCACGGGGAGGACTTCGTCAGCGCCGGGTCGCTGCGTGACCTGGTCAGCCAGATGAACGCGCTCACCGGCGGCGCCCCGGAGCTTTCGTTCGACGGCATCCGCGAGCAGATCGTGGCCAGGGACGCCGACGCCACCCGCTCGTTCGGCAAGGACCCGCAGGTGGCGGCCATCAGGCGGGCGCGTTCCTACCTGGGCGACCGCCTCATGCGCGTCGCTCGGCCGCACGCGCTGCTCGACCCGTCGGCGGGCCCGCTGATCGCGGTCCGGCTGCACGTGCTGACCCGCAAGTCCCTCGGCGGCCTGCACACCGACCTGTCGTCGCGGGTGCTGTCCGCCGTTGATAACACCCCGGTGCCCGGCCTCTACGCGGCGGGCGAGGCGGCCGGCTTCGGCGGCGGCGGCATGCACGGCTACCGGTCCCTGGAGGGCACGTTCCTCGGCGGCTGCCTGTTCTCCGGCCGCATCGCGGGCCGCGCCGCTGCCGCGGCCGTCGCCTGATCGGCCGCCGCTGACCCTCAGGCGAAATTCAACACCAGTTATCCCGAACGGACCCTGGCTTCACCTGCGGACGCCAGGCGTCTGCGGTGATGCGGCGGGCCTCTGCGCCGGTTATTCGCCGCCGCCTTCAGGCTGCCGCGCCCATTGGTGACGTTGGTGATCGTGGGGCGGCCATCCGTCGTTGTCTCGGTGATCACGTCCGCCGCGGCGGGACGGTCTGCGTGTCGGGCTCGCTCAGCGGGTGGACGATCCAGGGATTCGAACCGGTGGCGATGATCCCGTCAGGAACCAAGCTCACGTCGTTTCACAGCAACGACCTCAAGGGGCAGCGCGGGCGCGATCGTGCTGCAGCAGGTCATCCGAGAGGTCGAGGCCGGCATTTACCGGCCTAACGTCGACCGGGTCTTCCCCTTGGTCGACATCGTCGCAGCTCACCGCTACATGGAGGACAATCAGGCGACCGGGAAGCTTGTTATGGTGCCCTAGCCGCAGCCTGGATAAGGAAGAGGGCCGCCCGGAGGCGGATCCAGGCGGCCCTTCCCCTCCCGCGCGTCCCCGCAAGTAATCGCGTCGGGCAGGGGGTCAGTGGTGCGAGTCGAGCGCTGACTTCCTTAACGGAACTGATGTACGCTGCGTGACGTACGTATTGTACGGTGATAACCGTACGGCAGGATCACGGATCGGTCAAGGCCGAGAGTCGGGGCTGGTCTGTTCTGATGTGTTCGGACGTGGGCACGTTAAGTTGGTGAGCATGACGGCGCAGGCGGACGCGGGTGACAGGCGCGATCCCGGGGACGGCCCGGCGGACATCGTGGCGATCCCGGAGCGGGCGTTCAACCCGCTGCAGCGGCTGATCCAGGGGCGGCTGTCGGAGCGCGGGTGGTCCTACGGCGAGGTCGCTCGCCGCGGCGGGCTGCCCCGGTCCACCGTGTACACCCTGGCCACCACGCGGAACCTGGTCCGGCCGCCGCGCCCGGCCACGATTGACGGGCTCGCCAAGGGGCTCGACGTGCCGGTATCGGCGGTCCGCGCGGCCGCCGCCGAGTCGACCGGAATGCACTACTACGACGAGCCCACCGAGGGCGCGGGTCGCGGCATCCCTGGCGATCAGGAGCGGGAGTTGCTGATCGCCAGCATCGATGAGCTGTCGGCCGATGACCGCCGGCACGTCGCCGCGCTGGTGGAGTCGCTCCGGAACCGTTCCGCCCCGCCGGCCGACCGGTAGGGCCGCGCCTGTGCGCCAGGACTTACTGTTCGGTCACCACCGTGCAGTCTTCTCGCCGATCGGACAAGCGGCGAGAGATCGCTGTCAGTACCAGGTCGTCCTATATCAGGAAAGGCCGTGCCAGGAATCCCCTCGTGCGCCGACGCGTGCGGGCCGGGGCATTGAATGTGTGCTGGTCAAGACATTGATGGGTACTAATCACTCACGTCAAAGTGGGGGCGAACGGGTGAGTGTGCTGGACCTATCGCGATGGCTGTTTGGCGCCGTTAAGGCGCTCCATTTCCTGTTTTCCCCGATATCTATCGGGTTCGAGACGGCGAGGAGATGAGGCCGCTCGACCCGAGGCTGCTCAGGCACGCCCGTCGCGCCGTCGTCCCGATCGCGGTCCTGGCCGGGCTCGGCCTGGCGACCGCGCTGCTCGTCATCGCGCAGGCGTGGCTGCTCGCCACCGTGATAGCCAGGGTCTTTATCGATAAAGCGACACTGCCGGAGTCGGTGACGGCCGTCGCCGTCCTCGCCGCCGTCACGGTGGCCAGGGCCGCTGTCGCGTGGGCGGCGCAGGCCACCGCGCACCGTGCGTCCGCCGCGGCCAAAACAGAGCTCCGCGCCGCGCTGCTTGCTCACGTCCTCGCGCTCGGCCCGCGCTGGCGGACGGGCACCGGCGGCACGTCCCGCCGGGACGCGGCCGCGCTCACCCAGCTCGCCACCACCGGCCTGGACGGACTCGACGGCTACTTCACCAGCTACCTGCCCGCGCTCATCGGCGCCGTCGCGATCCCGCTGGCGATGCTGGTCACGATCACCGTCGCCGATCCGGTCTCCGGGATCATCGTGGCGTGCACGCTGCCGCTGGTCCCGGTCTTCGGCGCCTTGATCGGCATGGCCACCGGCCGCCAGGCCGCGCAACGCTGGCGCGCTCTGGCGACCCTCGCCCATCATTTCCACGACGTGGTCAGCGGGCTGCCGACGCTGCGCGTTTTCGGCCGGGCGCAGGCCCAGCGGAGCCGGATCGAGCAGGTCACGGGGGAGTACCGCCGGGCCACGATGGCCACGCTGCGGCTGGCGTTCCTGTCCAGCCTCGCGCTTGAGCTCGTAGCAACGATGTCCGTCGCGGTCGTCGCCACCGAGATCGGCCTGCGTCTCGCCTACGGTCATCTTGACCTGCGCACGGGCCTGCTCGTGCTCATCTGCGCCCCGGAGGCCTACCTGCCGCTGCGCGCCCTCGGCACCCAGTTCCACGCCACCGCCGACGGCCTCGCCGCCGCCGAAGAGGTCTTCACGATCATCGAGGCAGAAGCCCCCGCCCCCGCGATTACCCGGACCCGGCCGCACCCCCCGGCCAACGTCCCGTCCATCCACCTCGACGCGGTCAGCGTCTGCCACGAAGGCCGCGCCGGCCCCGCCCCGGACCGCGCCACCTTCACCATCGAACCCGGCCGCCTTACGGTGCTGACCGGTCCCAGCGGCTGCGGGAAGACCACGCTTCTCAGCTGCCTGCTCGGCTTCGTCGAGCCCACATCGGGGTCAATAACATCCCTCCCGCATCTCTCCGCCGATGGCGGGCCGAACGTGTTCGGCTGGCTCCCGCAGGACCCGACCCTGTTCGCGGGCACGGTCGCCGACAACATCCGCCTCGGCTGGCCCGGCGCGCCCGACGGGGCGGTGGCCGCCGCCGCCGGGGAGGCCGCCCTCGACGACGTCCCGCTCGCGCGGGTCCTCGGCCAGCGCGGGGCCGGCCTGTCGGCCGGTCAGCGCCGCCGCGTCGCGCTGGCCCGCGCGGTGCTGCTCGGCCGCCCGATCCTCCTGCTCGACGAGCCCACGGCCGGCCTCGACGCGGACCGGGAGTCGGTCGTCATCGAGACGCTCCGCCGCTACGCCGCCCGCCACGCCGTCCTCGCGGTGAGCCACCGCCCTGCGGTCATCGCCGCCGCCGACGTGGTGGTCGACCTGACATCGCGGTCGGACCATCCAACGGTAACTCCGTCGGATAACAGCAAGAAGCGCGAGGCGCCGACCGCGCGCTCGGAGATTGGGTGTACTTTCCGTCAAATAGCGCCGGTAAGTACACCCAATGATCCGACGAGCCCAGGTCCTCGTGGATAACAGCAAGAAGCGCCGCAGGCGCCGGACCAGCGACGGAACGCGGCTGGGGCTCGCGGCCGCGCTCGGGGCGCTGGCTGCCGCCTGCTCGGTTGGGCTGCTGGCGACGGCGGCGTGGCTGATCTCGCGGTCCGCGCTGCGACCCCAGGTGCTGTTCCTGGTGACCCCGGCCGCGGTGGTGCAGGCGTTCGGGTTCGGCCGGGCCGTGTTCCGGTACGCCGAACGACTGGCCGGGCATGACGCCGCGCTGAACCTGCTCGCGGCCCGCCGGGTCCGCGCCTACGACGCGCTCGCGCGGCTCGCGCCGACGGGCATCGCGGACTACGGCTCCGGCGACCTGATCGCGCGGCTGGTGGCCGACATCGACTCGCTGGCCGACCAGTGGCTCCGGGTGCGGCTGCCCTACGCCGCCGCCGCGGTGGCCGGCACCGCCGCGGTCGCGCTGGTCACCGCCCTGCAACCGGAGGCGGGGCTGATCCTGGCGGCGACGCTGGTCGTGTCGGCCCTGGCCGCGCCCGCCGCCGCGATCGCGCTCTCCCGCCGGGAGGAACGCAACCTCGCCCCGCTGCGCGGCGAGCTCGCCGCGGCGACCCTGGCGCTGCTCGACGGCGCGGCCGAGCTGACCGCCTTCGGCGCGCAAGGCCGGGCGCTCGCGGCCGTGCAGGACAAGGGCGCGCAGGCGGGCAGGGCAACGGCCCGTTCGGGCTACGGGCGGGGAGCGGCGGCTGCGGTCAGCGTCCTTGCCACCGGGGCGGCGCTGCTCGGCGCGGTGTGCTTCGCCGTCCCGGCGGTCCGGGCGGGCACCCTGGCCGGGGTGCTGCTCGCGGTGGTGGTGCTCACGCCGCTGGCCGCGCACGAGGTGTTCGCCGGGCTCGGACCGGCCGCGCAGGAGATCCCGCGGCTGCGCGCGTCCGCCGACCGGGTCGCGGACGTGCTCGCCCGGCCCGCCCCGGTGCCCGAGCCCGCCGCCCCTGCGCCGTTGCCTGAGCCGCCGTACCACCTGGCCGCGCGCGGGCTCACCGTCGGCTGGACGCCGGGAGAGCCGGTGCTCCGCGACGTCAGCTTCGACGTCCCGGCCGGGTCACGCGTCGCCATCGTCGGGCCCTCCGGGTCCGGTAAGACCACCCTCGCCATGACGCTGCTCCGCTTCCTCGACTACCAGAGCAGCGACGTCGACGAGGTTATGGGCACCGGCACGGTGACGCTGAACGGCATCGACATCCGCGCCTTCGCCGCCGACGACCTGCGCACGGTCATCGGGCTGTGCGAGCAGGACGCCCACGTCTTCGACTCCACCCTGGAGGCCAACCTGCGCCTGGCCAAGCCGGACGCGACCGAGGGCGAGCTGCGCGACGCGCTCGCCCGCGCCCGGCTGCTCGCCTGGACGGACGCGCTGCCGCAGGGCCTGAGCACCGCGGTCGGCGAGCACGGCGCCCGGCTGTCCGGCGGCCAGCGGCAGCGGCTCGCGCTGGCCCGCGTGCTGCTGGCCGACTTCCCGGTGGTGATCCTCGACGAGCCCGCCGAGCACCTCGACGAGGAGACCGCCGACGAGCTGACCCGTGACCTGCTCGGCGCGGTCGCCGGGCGGACGGTGCTGCTGATCACCCACCGCCCGGTCGATCCCGCCACCGTTGATCAGAAGCTCCACCTTGACGGCGGCCGCCTGGCAGCCATGAAAGCCGACGCGCCCCTCCGGTAGGCACATTCGCGCCAGAAGGTCGCGCACATTAACTCAGCGCACTTTAATGCCATTGCGAAGCGGCATTAACTGGAGTTTTAAAGGTGTTTGCTATTGACGCCCAATGCTGCGTCCACCAACATGTCAATATCACTGCGTAGTCACGCGAGTGCATATCTTTTCATGGGCGAATCTCCGGCCTCGGAGCCCCAGGTGCCGGAGGTGGCCGGGCGCATCGCGTCCGGACGCGACGAGGGGCGTGAAACCTTCTGGATAGGCGAGGCATCAGCATGCGTCTGACTAGGAAAAAGAGCCTTTACGGACTATTGGCCGCAGGGGTGGGACTGGCGTTTTCCATCGGGCTGGTAGCGGCCCCCCAGGGCGCGGCCGCTACGACCGTGAAACTCACGGTCGCGAACACAACGAGCAAAACCACCGTGACCACGACGAGTCTCGGCAGCCACACGCCGACCTTCGTCGGCCCCGCGGCAACCGGCTGCACGAGCGGTTGCGACCTGATGACAGGCCCGACCCTCGTGCCGTCAACGGCGTCGTTCGCCGTCGGCTCGCCGAAGGCCGCGGCCGCCGCCAGGACGCAGGCCGTGACCGCCGCCAGACAACGGGCGGCAGCCGCCAAGGTCGCGGCCAGGTTCGCGAAGTCGGACACGCCCGGCGCCAGGCTAGCCAAGGCCGCCGCCGCGAAGCTCCTGGGCGCGGCCGCGGCAGCCGGGACCGTCCCCAACGTGCGCGTCATCCCTGATCCGCTTCTCCTGAAGAACGGCCCTGACCCCGCACCGCCGACCGTGAGCTGCGCGCCTCTGCGCGACGGCTGCGACCGGATCAGCCGGTCCGCGGGCGGCGCCCATGGCGTGAAGGGTCTCAACGCGGTCGATTCCGCCACCCAGTCAACGAACGTGCTCGGCACCGACATCGAGCCCGCCGACCAGGGGCTCTGCGCCGGCAACGGGGACGTGGTCGAGGACAACAACCTCGGCGAGATCCTTATCTTCAACACCAGGCTGCACCGAGTCTCCTCGGTGATCCCGCTCGACACCATCATGGGGCTCACCGCCAAGGGCTGGTCAAGCGGCGGCGACATCTCCTGCGTCTACGACTACAGCAACGGCGGGCACTGGATATTCACCGAGTTCGTGTCAGCGTCCACCGAGGCGAGCGGCGGCTCCTTCTCCGGCTGCTTCGGCGGCGTGGCTGATACCTGCTTCGAGGGCATCGCGGTGACGAAGGGCAACAGCCCGTACGGCCCGTACAACGTGTACTTCGTCAACTCGAACTACAACTCGGCCGAGCCTGGCGCGCCTTTCCTGCTGAACGACTTCACCAAGATCGCGGTCAGCCGGGACGCGTTCCTCATGTTCTACGACGAATTCCCGCTGGTCACGCCGGGTGTTGGCGGCGGCGGCTTCAACGGGGCGCAGGAATACGCGATCGACAAGAACGCCCTCGAACGGGGGCTTCCCGTCACCGAACCCAACGGTTCGCCTAACCGGGCGTTCAACGTCGCGATCGAGAACATGGGCACCCTGGCGACGCCTGACGGCACCTGCGCCGCGGACAATGCCACCGGCGCGCCCGGCGTCACCTGCTGGTTCTCGGTGATCCCGGTGATGCCGCCTGACCCGTCCCAGTACGACGACAGTCACGGCGGGTCCGCCTTCATGCTCGACAACCTCGACTACCACGGCACGGGCGACACCCGGATCGCGGCCTTCGACTGGACCGGGCTGTCCGCCCTGAACAGCCCGGCCTGCGTCGCCTGCCGCGCGGTCAAGTTCGGCGGCCAGCTGTTCTCCGGCGTGGACTACTACTTCGGCGAGGGCGTAGCTGCACCGCAGAAGGCCGGCCCGATACCGCTCGGCGACGAATGCGGCACCGCCGGGCTGTCCGTCGGCACGCCTCCTCCGGCCAGCTGCCCCGAGGGCGGCGTCGCGACCAACGGCGACAACTTCACTCAGGCGTCGCAGGCGCAGGGCCAGCTCTGGGGCGCGCTGAGCACCGAGGTGTCGCAGACGTTCCGCGGCGAGGCGACGCCCGAGGTGCACCAGGGCGCGGCCTACTACGTCATCGGCACCCACACCTTTGACCGGTTCGGGATCTTCAGCTTCGACGGCCAGGGCTACGTGTCCCCGGCCCACGAGGACCTGGCGTTCCCGGTCATCGCCGCGCCCGACTACGGCACGCCGGTGCTGTTCTTCACGCTCACGGGCGATGGCGGGCCCACCGGCGCGGACAACGGGGGCTTCTACCCGTCCACCGCGTACGGGCGGCTGTTCGGCACCGGTGCCGGCGGCCTACTCGGGTCCACGGTCAACGTGGTCGACCTCGGCCAGGCCCCGACCGATGGGTTCACCGAGTATCAGGGGTACCCGGGTGCCACCACGCCGCGCTGGGGCGACTACAGCGCCGGGGTCTACGACCCGACGGCTGGGAAGATCTTCTTCGCGACCAACTACATCCAGTACCCGAACTGCACGGGCTCCGCGTTCACGCTGACGCTGGGGACGTGCGGAGGGACCAGAGACGGCTTCGCGAACTTTGGCACCTCGGTGAACTCGGTCAGTCCGTAACCGTTCCCTCCAGCGCAGCCAACAACGGGCCGCGGCGTCGACAAGACGCCGCGGCCCGTTCCCATCCCGATGTTGGCCTGTGCGCTCTTGGAAAATGCTTGGCGCTAAGGTCTTGCGTGTGACCGCCACTGACTCAACACCATGGGTGAGCGCCGTCCGCGCCTCCCACGACCGCCTGTCCGCCATCGTCGCCGGACTCGACGCCGACGGCCTGCGCAAGCAGTCTTACGCCAAGGAATGGACCATCGCCGACGTGCTCTCCCACCTGGGCAGCGGCGCGGAGATCTTCATCCTCGTGATCGAGGCGGGCGTGGCCGACGCCGAGCCGCCCACGATGGAGGCGTTCCAGCCGATCTGGGACACCTGGAACGCCCGCACCCCCGAGGAGCAGGCCGTCCAGTGCACCGCGGCGAACGAGGCGCTGGTCGCACGGGTCGAGTCGCTGAGCGAGGCCGAGCGCGAGTCGTTCACGGTGGTCATGTTCGGCCGGATGACCATGGACCTGGCGGGAGTCCTGGGCATGCGGCTGTCCGAGCACGCCGTGCACGGCTGGGACGTCGAGGTCGCGCTCGACCCGGCCGCGCGGATCGCGCCCGACGCCGTCGGCCTGCTCGCCGTCCGGCTGCCGATGATGACCGGGTTCATGGGCAAGCAGCAGGAGACCCCGACCACGGTCGCGGTGACCACCACCGATCCGGCGATGACGTTCACCCTCGACACCGGCGGGGTCACGCTGACGCCGGGCAGCACCGGCGCGTCGGCGTCGCTGGCGCTGCCGGCCGAAGCCTTCGTCAGGCTGGTCTACGGCCGCCTCGACGACGCCGCCGATGTCACGTCGGCCGTCGGCATCACGGTCCCCGAGCTGCAGACGGTGTTCCCCGGGTTCTAGAAAGTCCGGCAGTATCGATCTGAAGGAGACGCCAGTGCCCGCACGCTCACTCAACCGCCTCGCCGGGGCCGGCTTGCTCGCCGTCACGACCGCCGCGTCGGTCAGCGCCTGCGCCTCGAGCAGCTCGAGCACGTCCGCCCTGGCCGGCCTGTCGCCCGATCAGATCGTCCAGAAGTCGGTCGCCGACCTGAAGACCGCCTCGAGCGTGCGGATCACCGGCAACGTGGTGAGCTCGGGGCAGCACATCGCGGTCAACCTGACCGATGTCGCGGCGAAGGGCTGCCAGGGCACCATCGGCCTGGCAGCCCCCGCCACCTCGAGCAGCAAGGCAGTATCCGGCACGGCCGACATCATCGAGACCGGCAGTACCGTCTACATGAAGCTGAGCAATAGCTTCTTCACCAGCGCCGGCCTGCCGGCCTCGGATTTCTCCGAGGTGTCCGGCAAGTACATCAAGCTGGCGTCCGGGTCCAACCTGGCCAGTTTCGCCCAGCTGTGCAATCCGTCGACCATGTCGGGCGCGTTCGCCAAGGAGGACACCGGCTTCGTCAAGTCCGGGACCGCGACGGTCGGCGGCCAGCCAACGCTGATATTCAAGCAGCCCAAGAATCCCTCCAACGGCACCGTCTACGTTTCGGAGTCGGCCACCCCGCAGATCCTCCGCATTGCCGGGCCGGCCGGCCAGGGGTCGATCGACTTCTCCGACTACAACGCGACCGCCACGATCACCGCGCCTCCGGCCAGCGAGATCATCGACGGCAGCAAGTTCGGAATTTGACCCACGTTCGGATGTAAATAACGGTCAGCCATCAGTTCGCGTCAATGGTTGATTGTGTGCTAACTCGGCGTAACATTCACCGGGTTGCCTCCGGAGCGGCGCGCCACTTCCGGTCGCGTCGATCCGAAGGAAGCGCCAGTGCCATCCCTCATGCGCATTGTCCCGGCCGGCATTCTCGCCGCCGTCATCATCCTCTCGACGGCCGCCTGCGGCT
>Ga0208220_1000127_pt1 | contig 28567 bp, 24 predicted proteins | sample NGESurdeep092012_9_FD_184484 | JGI IMG/M metagenome (GOLD analysis project Ga0208220, IMG submission 184484) | Arctic peat soil microbial communities from Barrow, Alaska - NGEE Surface sample F53-1 deep-092012 (SPAdes) | ecosystem: Environmental > Terrestrial > Soil > Wetlands > Peat ...
TCAAAATGAGTCCAAAGTCTAAAGTCCAAGCTCCAAAGTCGCGGAAAAGATTCCGCGCTGGCAACCATTCGACTTTAGACTTTGGACATCGGACATTGGACTAATATGCACTTCGTTGTCCATAAACGGCGGCAGACGCCCGCAGTCATCATCGTCGCGCTGATTGACGTGCTGATCGTGCTGGTGATTTTTCTGCTGGTGACGACGACGTTCAAGCAGCAGGCGGCCTTGAAAATCGCGCTGCCCGAATCATCAGAGGCGAAAAAGACCGGCGCGGACGAAAACCCGCCGCTCGTCGTGAGCATTGATGACAAGGGCGGCTTGCGCGTCGGCCAGAACAACGACGCCGTGACGCTGGAACAACTGGAGTCCCGGATGCGCGATGAACTGGCGAAAAACCCAAAGCTCACCCTCGCCGTCAACGCCGACAAAAGCGCGCCGTGGGGACAGATTGTGAAAGTGATGGACGCCGCGAAAGCCGCGAACATCAAAACCGTCAGCGCTTTCACGAAGGAAACCGGCAAGCCGTGAAATAAACATTACCCCCAAAACGCCGGGATTTATATTTGAATGGCGCGAGCAATTTCCATTTCGGCACCTGCAAGAATTAAATCAAATCCGTCTGCTTCTCCGCTTTGCCTTCACGTTGCGCTTTGGCAAATGGATTTAACTGCGGCGGTGCTTCGACACGTTCCTTGCCGCTCAACAAGTCTTCAATCGTCAGGATTTGGATTTTTGGATAATCCTTGTCGTGCCAGAGTTTGGATTCGTAACGTCCCGCGTCCGCCGCTTCTTCGCGCATCGGCTTCGTGGGTTTTTCCAATGTGATTAAAATGCCAGCGGCAAATTTCTGATTGTTCACGTCGCCGAGCAAAGTTGCCACGTCATTGCGCTGCACGCCGCCGCCTTTGACTTGCACGAGGATTTTTTCGCGCTTCTCTTTGCTCTCGTAAAAATAAAGCATCCCGTCCACGCCACGGTCTGCGCCTTTGCCGTCGCCTTCCGTGCGCGGGCGGGCATCAATCAGCGAGAGCGCCCATTGCTGGAACTGGAATTTCCCATCGCGCGGAAGTTCTGCCAATGCCTTTGCGCTGCCGAAATCCGTAGGCTGGCCTTTTTCCTCAAACTTTGCTTCATCGCCGAAGGCGTCTTTGAGCCGGCGTTTGATGAGATTGATGGCGAGGTAGGTGACATCAATGCCAATCCATTGCCGTCCGAGTTTTTGCGCCGCGTGAATAGTCGTGCCGCAACCGCAAAATGGATCAAGCACGATGTCGCCTTTGTTGCTGCTGGCTTCAATGATGCGTTCAAGCAACCTTTGCGGCTTTTGAGTGGGATAACCGAGACGTTCTGCGGCTTGTGAATTAAGAAGTGAAATATCATTCCAAAAACTTCCGATTGGATCGCCTTTGTCTAAATCAGGGCGCAACTTTCTGTAAGGAACATTTTTCGATGACCAACCGAGATTTCCTTCGGCGTCAATTTGCTTCAACTTTTCAATTTCAACGCGCCAACCCCACGGACCAGGTGTGTAACCTTTGTATTCATAAACAAGATTTGGACGATTGCCCATGCTGGCAGAACGTATAATTGGCCCATCAGTGAATTTTCCTTTTTCATCAACTCGGTCATACTTGATTTCCAATTCTTGTTCCGACAAACGGACTCTAATTTTATCGAGATTTAGTTCCGCATCGTTTGTTTTTGCGTAAAAGAAAATTGTATCAGTAAAAGGACTGTAACGCTTGTTTGGATATTGCGAGCCTTTTGGATTTGTAGAACGAACCCAAATAATTTCGTTACGAAAATTTTCCGCGCCAAAGATTCCATCCAAAATCATCCGCAGATAATGACTCGCGGTCGGGTCGCAATGCAGATACAAGCTGCCGGTGGGTTTGAGGACGCGATGCAGTTCCACCAAACGCGGAGCCATCATTGCCAGATAAGCCATCATCGGGGAATTTTTCAGGAACTGGTGCAACGACTCCACCATTTCCACGACGGCGGTGTTCGTGCAGTTGTCCACAAACTCGGTGTAGGTCTGCGCTGCGTCCGCCCAATTCCAAGTATCCGTGAAAGCGTGGAACTGCGCCTGACTCGCCTCGCCGGAAGCCTCGCGGAACAGGACGTTGTAATCCGCATTGGAATTGAACGGCGGGTCAAGATAAACGAGGTCAACGCTGGCGTCGGGAAAAATCTTCGCATCGCGCAGCCACTGGAGATTGTCACCGAACAGGAGGTGGTTCATATCATCTAACATCTGTCATTTTTTTAAAAGCTTCTTGAGCCTCATTTGTTTTCCCCAAAAACCATGCGCTTGCGCCCAAGCCTTGATATAAGCTGATAACAATTTGTTTCGACATTAAATTGGTATTATTTGAACTATAAAACTCATAATTTGTTGTCGCATTGTTAAACAGCGCGAACGAATTTGAATAGTCTTTTTTTTGAAATTCTAACGAAGCATTGAACAAAAGAGCCGATATAAATGTGGATTCGGTTTGTGCAGTTGGATTTAGAGTTACCGCATCCTTGGCATATTTACTTAAAGAATCGTTTTCTCCTATTCTCAATGCAGAGACAGCAGCCAACTCATAAACTTGGCTTTTCCATGGTGCAGGACTATAAACGACCTCCCATTGCCAATTTGTCTGCGTTGATTCAATGTCATTGATGGCATTTGTTGAAAACTTAAAGGCTGACAAAAAATCGCCGTGACTGTATTCAACAAGGGCATTGCTATATTCGTTCAATGTATATCGCGCTATGCCAACAGCGATGACCCCGCCAATACTTGTTCGTCCATCTGGCAATCTCTGAATGTCCTCAGTTCTTCTATCTAACTCCCTAACCAATTTAGTCAAAGTAAGAATGTCTTGTCCTTCGACGGTGCTCTCATCTTTATATTTAGTTTCTAGTTGTGAAAGCCGTGTTTCTATTTGGGTATTTTCATTCGCCCCTCCAACATACACATTTAAGCTGCCTATATTTGCATTGGGAGTAAAAATTGGCACGCCATTTGGTGCAAATTGGGCATTTTGAAAATTGCTCGTGATATTGGATGCATTCAGAGTTTCGTTGTTAGTAATATTTTGATAGGTAGCGGCACCACGATTATTGAATGTGACATTTCCAGAATTATTGTTCACGGTGGCGTTGGAAGGCTGATTCACTTGCGTCACCTGTGAATTGGTTGCGCCAACTATTTTCTGTATATTAGAAATTGTTCCTTCGCTTTTTGAAGTATGCAAAATCGTAAGAACAGTGGCCGCAATAAGAAAAACTCCCGCAACAATTGCTGCTTGGACACCAGCTTTTCTATAAAATTGCTGTGACATGTTCCGATTTTTTACAATAGGTTGCCAAATTTTGTCCCAGCCCTTTTCAAACCAATTCCAATCGTTCCAAGGTGTTTCGCCGGAATTCCAAACCGGGCACCGGAATTTGCGGGCGTTCCAGGAATTACATTTTCGTAGGAGTCGAGGTCCCGAGACTCAAATTCAATTTTCAATCAGATACTCGTTACGTCGTCTCCTGCGTTTTGATGGCAGAATCCGCCCATTTCCGAACCAAGTCGAGAAATTTTGTTAAAAAAGCGGCCTCCGTTTCCGAAGGCCGCTTTGCGTTTGCGCTAATTTTCTACTTCGCCGGAGCCGCCGCCGGTTTTGCGCGCGGGACGGGCGTGTGTTTTTCAACATGGCTGGCGGTCGCCCATTCGGCGAGTTTGGCCGGGTCGTTTTTGTAGGTGTTCTTGACGACGGTTCCCAAGACGTGCAACGCAACCGCCGCCTTGTGCGCGGCATCTTCCAATCCGCCGGTGGCTCCGGCCTGCGTGCCGAGCGCGGCGCCTTTGGTGGTGACGGCGGTTTCAAAGTCGGCGATGTCCGCGTTGAGTTGCGTGATAAACGTGGCGGGCAATCCGACGCTGGTGAATTGCGCGGTGAACGGGACGGCGTCGGCGGCAAAGGCGCGGGCGGAATTGAGCAGTGCTTGCGCGCCGTTGTTATGGGGTATGAGGAATTTTCCGGCCAGCCCGTCGGTGCCGAGCAACACGAGGGAATGGGCGGCGTTGGTGATGCCAATCATGTCGTCGTGCAAATGAAATTGTCCGGCGACCTTGGCAAGGACTGCGCTGTGGGTTTGTTCGCCGCCGGAGACCTGCGTGGCTCCAAGTCCGGCGGTCAGCGGCACAGCGGCATGGACAAGGGCGAATTGCTGCCCGCCCAGGCTGGTCGGCGAGAAGTCGGCGGCGTATTTGATGCCAAAGGCGTCAACGGTTTTGAACGTGGCTACAAGGCTGCTGATTTTTTGTTTCATAATTCCCTTTCAGTTGTGGTTTCTCCTCGAAAAACAGGCGGAGGATTACTGGCGATTATCCGCCTGCGGGCGGCGAGTTCAACCATTATTTTGAAGAAAATGAAGGAGTTTTCATCGCAGATGGCCGGAAAGCCGTCGCAAGTTGGCAAACACCCGTCGCAGGTCGAAAATTGGCGTCGCAAGTGGCCGGAAGACCGTCGCAGGTCGTCGGAAGGGCGTCGCAACCCGGAAGTTGGCCGTCGCAAGTGGCCGGAAGGTTGTCGCGGACAGAAGATTGGCGTCGCAAATGGAATTCATGCTGTCGCCGGCGGCTACATCGGCCAGTTGAACAACGCGCCTGTCGTCACGACTTATCCTGTCACCGTCACCAGCAACACCGTCATCAAAGTTCCAATCGCCGCATTGTTGAGTTCGGTGAAGGACGTTGACGGCGATTCCGTCACATTTGTCAGCGTGGCAGATGCCAGCGCGCAGAGCGGCGCGGCCAGCCGCATCGGAAATTTCGTCGTCTATCGTCCGGCAAACGGATTCAACGGCGGCGACAGCGTCACCTGGGTGGCGCAGGATTCGGAGGGCGACCGGGCGGCCGGAACAATTCTCGCGCAAGTCGGCGCGCCGCCCGCGCCGCCGGACCAGCCCGCGCTCAATCTTGTTTCCATCACGTTCAACCACGCGCCGGGCGCGACGGACGCCACGCTGCGCTTTGCCGGACTGCCGCAATCCACTTATCTCGTCCAATACACGGACAGCCTGGTGCCGCCGGTCACATGGACGTCGCTCGGCACGGTCAGCGTCACCAACGGCGTCTTCCAGATCGTTGACCCGACGGCGGGCGGCGCGAGCCAGCGGTATTACCGCACCGTGTATCAATCCCCATGAGCGCTTTTCCGATTGCACAGCTCCGTCCCTTGATTATCTGTTGCATATTTGTCGTCGTGTCTCCTTTGGCGTTCGGGCAGTTGACGACAAACATTTTCAGCCAAAACAATCTGAACGAGGCCATTCCCGACAATGATCCGAACGGCGTGCAAATTTCACAAAACGTGGCGGGACTGTCCGGCTCCATTGCCAACATTCAATTGAGCCTGGACATCGCGGGCACGGGTGTTGGCGGCGCGTTCAGCGGTGATTATTATGCGGAACTGGTCAACAATCAGGGCGGTTTCGCCGTGCTGTTGAACCGGGCCGGGATGTCCTCGGCCAATCCATTCGGTTACGGCGACGACGGTTTCAGCGTCACTTTCAGCGACACTGCGGCGAACGACATCCATTTATACCAGGATTATTCCGCCAGCTTCAATCTCGGCGGCCAGTTGATCGGAATGTGGCAGCCGGACGGGGAAAATATCTCGCCGCTGTCCGATCCGTCCGCGTTTGACAATGCGCTGAATCAGCAGACGGCCATGTTAAGCTCGTTTGACGGCGGGAATCCGAATGACACATGGACGCTTTTTCTGGCGGACTTGTCGGAAGGCGGCACGGCGCAAGTCACCGGCTGGTCGCTAGACATCACCACGGTTCCAGAACCGCCGCCGGCAAATCTCCTTGCCGCCGGACTGCTCGCAAGCCTCTGGTTTTTGCGAAGGCAAAAATAAAATGCGCCGCGCGAAGGACGCGAAGAAATTTTTCAGCCACGGATGAAAAAAGGATGGAAATTATGGCATCAACCCGACGCGGAAGAATTTTTCGATGCTTGGGACTGACCCGTTTACGCCATTGCAGTCAGTCCGCACGTCGAAAAGAAGATTTGAGCAAAAGAAATCCGCCGGCGGTTGGCAAAAGACCGATTGCCAGAAACGTCGCGCCAAGCCAGCGGTTTGGACTGGCTGGAAATTTTGGCGGTTGGGCAACGTCAACAATTTCAACCGGCGAAGTTTTTGGATTCTGTAAATCTGATTTTAAGGACTTGATTTTGGCGGCGACCAGATTATCAAATTGCATTTCACTTTCTAGTTCTCGTTTTTCTTCCCAATAAGGCTGATCTGGCTGCGCTTCATGAATATCCCGGACCTCTGTTTTCTGACTCTGCGTTATAAAATCATTGGTCGGAATTTCGAACTTCTCGCGCAGAAAATCCACATTGGATTGAAGCAAGCGGATTTTTCCCTCGTCTTTCTGATAACTTTGTTCAAGCGCCTGAAGGAAATTGGTAGCCAACTGCCGGTTAAACTTCATACGATAATCTCGGTAAGCATTGGCAATGGCGTTTGCAATTCTGGCCGCTTCATCCGGGTCTTCGCTGGTGAAATGGATTTCGAAAAGCTTGGTGTTTCTAACGAGATTTATACTCATCCGCTGTGTTAAGAATCGAATCATCTCGTCAATTGTGAATGGATTTCCAGCGTTATACTTTTCTCCCCATTTCTCACTCAAATTCAAAGTTGAAATGACATTGGATAGAACAATTTCTGATTGGATGACCTCAAAGTCTGTTTGGATGAAATAAGGATCATATCCAGGTTCAACTTGTCCATTTCCATGGATTGGCGGCATATCCTGATTTATCTTGATTCTCGCCGTCGCCTGATACTGCGCCGGACTCAACAGCAGCCAGAGACCCGCGCCGCACAGCGCAAGGCCGGCCAGCAAAAGCGCGAACCCAAGAATTTTTGTCCGAAGGGTTTCCATTTGTGGTCACATCATTGACCCCAAAAACTCAATTGCCGTTCAATGCGTTCAGGCTTTATTCCCACTCAATCGTCCCCGGCGGCTTGCTGGTGATGTCGAGGACGCAGCGGTTCACGCCTTTCACTTCGTTGATGATGCGGCTGGCCAGCTTCTCCAGCAGGTCGTAGGGCAGTTTCACCCAGTCCGCCGTCATGCCGTCCTGCGATTCTACGGCGCGGATGGCGATGGTGTAATCGTAAGTCCGTTCGTCGCCCATCACGCCCACGCTGCGCACCGGCAGCAACACGGCAAAGCTCTGCCAGATTTTGTAATACAATCCGCTTGATTTCATCTCCTCGACGACGATGGCATCGGCGTTCCGCAAAATGTCGCAGCGCGACGGCGTGACTTCGCCGAGAATCCGCACGGCAAGCCCCGGTCCGGGGAATGGCTGGCGATAAACCATTTCCTTCGGCAAGCCCAATTCGAGTCCGAGCAAACGCACTTCATCCTTGAACAGACATTTCAGCGGCTCGACGAGTTTGAATTTCATGTTCTTCGGCAGCCCGCCGACGTTGTGATGGCTCTTGATCATCGCGGCGGGATTGCCGGCGATCGGCACGGACTCGATCACGTCGGGATACAAAGTCCCCTGCGCGAGAAATTTCGCCTGCCCGACACGCTTCATCGCGTCGTGGAAAACTTCCACAAACGTCTTGCCGATGATCTTGCGTTTGCGTTCGGGATCGGTCACGTCTTTGAGCCGCGTCAAAAATAACTTTGTGGCGTTTTCATATTGCAACTTGAGTTTGAAATGCTTGCCGAAAACTTCCTGCACGACTTCCGCCTCGCGCGCGCGCAGCAAACCGTTGTTGACGAAAATGCAGGTGAGCTGGTCGCCGATGGCCTTGTGCAGCAGCGCCGCCGCCACGCTCGAATCCACGCCGCCGCTCAAGCCGAGAATCACTTTTTCCTTGCCGACCTGCGCGCGGATTTCCTCGACGGCCTGCTCGACGTAGCTGCGCATCGTCCAACTTTTGCCGCAGCCGCAGACTTGGTGGACGAAGTTGGAAATGATTTCGCTGCCGCGCGGCGTGTGGACGACTTCGGGATGGAATTGCAGCCCGAAGAATTTCCGTGCGCGGTTCTCGATGGCGGCGTATTCGGAATTTTCCGTGACGGCCACGGGTTTGAAGCCGTTCGGAATTTTCGTCAATTTGTCGCCGTGCGAATTCCAGACCTGCAATGATTTTGGCAGCTTGGCGAATAGCGCGCACGAGGCGTCCTTGACCGTAAGCGTGCCTTTGCCGTATTCGCGCTTCTGGCCTTTCTCGACCTTGCCGCCGAGAAATTGCGCAAACAATTGCACGCCAAAACAGATTCCCAAAATCGGCACGCCAAGTGAAAATATATTTTTATCCGGCAGCGGCGCGTCTTTCGCGTAAACCGACGACGGCCCGCCCGACAAAATAATTCCGCTGGGTTTGAGCCGCGCGATTTCGGCGGCGGGCGTGTCGAAGCGCAGGATCTGCGAATAGACGTTGCACTCGCGGATGCGCCGCGCGATGACCTGCGTGTATTGCGACCCGAAATCAAGGATGATGATTTGCTCAAGCATCGCGGAAGTTTCTCCGCCGCGAAAAAATTTGCGAGCGAAAAATGTTTTCATCGCATCCGGTCTGCGCTACAAAAGCGCAGAAATGCCGGACAAAATCAGACGCTGGATCGCGCTGCATCCGAACTGGACGCTCACATTCATCACGCTCGCCGCGCTCGGCCCGTTTCTGGCCAAGCCGTTCAACATTGACGACCCGCTGTTCATCTGGGTCGCGCGGCAAATCTATATGCATCCCGGCGATCCTTACGGCTTCGACGTGAACTGGGCGCAGACGGTGTTCCCGATGTGGAACGTGACAGATAATCCGCCGCTGGCGTGTTATTATCTGGCGTTATCGGCCGGAATTTTCGGCTGGAGCGAAATTGGGTTGCACTTCGCTTTTTTATTGCCCGCAATCGCGGTGATTCTTGGGACACACCGGCTCGCGAAAAAATTCTGCGGCCAGCCGATGCTCGCCGCGCTTGCGGCTTTATTCACGCCGGTTTTTCTGGTCTCCGGCACGACGGTGATGTGCGATGTTCTGATGCTTGCCTTCTGGGTCTGGGCAATCGTGCTGTGGACCGAGGGAATGGAGCGCAATGACTTTGGGCGGCTGGCCGCAGCCGGTCTGCTCATCGCGTTCGCCGTCATGACCAAATACTACGGCGCGTGCCTCGTGCCGTTGCTGGGAGCATACGGGCTGTTCTGCAAGCGCCGCCCGGGGCGTTGGATCGTTTATCTGATGATTCCGCTCGCAACGCTCTTTGTGTATCAAATCGCCACGCAAATGCTTTATGGTCACAATTTGTTTTTCCGCGCGATGGAATTCACATCTTTCTGGGAGGAAAATTTTGGCGGTTCCAGGACAACCGCCGCGCTCACGGCGCTGACATTTACCGGCGGATGCGTTGCGTCGTCGGCGTTTTTCGCGCCGCTGCTCTGGCGTTGGCGGGCGCTGGCTGTGTTTTGCGGCGCTGGGGTTTTGATTGTCGCAGTCATGTTGTTCAACGGTGCGATGGACAATAATTCCGGTGCGTCACAATGGGTGTCTCCGATGCTTGTGAAATTTCAAGTCGCCATCTGGTCGGTCGCCGGGCTTGGCGTGCTGGCGCTGGCCGTCGCGGACATCGTTGGCCGTCGCGACGCGGACGCGTGGCTGCTGGTGTTGTGGGTGCTGGGGACTTTTTCGTTTGCGGCATTTTTCAACTGGACGGTCAACGGGCGATCCATCCTGCCCATGACGCCGGCGGTGGGAATTTTGATCGCACGGCGTCTGGAGAAAAATTTTCCGGCGGGACACAAGGTCTGGTCTCAAGGCGTCGTCACCGGCCTTGCCGTCAGCGCCGCGCTCGCGCTGCTCGTGGCTCGCGCTGATTTTTCCCTCGCACGCGCCGCTCGTGACAACGCGCGGGAAACCTGCTCGAAATTGCTGGTTAATGGAAAAACGCTCTGGTTTCAAGGCCATTGGGGATTTCAGTATTACATGGAAATCTACGGCGCATTGGCGATTGACCTGGCGGATCCTTCGCTGGAAATCGGGGACACGTTTGTTGTGCCATCCAACAACACCAACCTTCGTTCTCCAAGACTGGATACGACTACGCCGCGCAAAATCATCGCCGCGCCCAAGTCGCGGTTTCTTGCGACCATGGATGAATCAACCGGCGCGGGCTTCTACGCCTCCATCGCCGCGCCATTGCCATTCGCCATTGGATGCGTGCCTCCGGAAACCGTGTCCGTGTATGTCCTGGAAATTCCGGCCAAATGAAAATCGCGGGAAAACGCCGTGATGCGCCTCGCCGGATTGGTGACGAGAAAAAATGTTTTCAACTTTCATCAAACTCCGTTAAGAAATCTCGTGGTTGACTCGTCACCGCGTTTGAAACCATTGAATAAAATTTTTCGCCGGATCACGCTGCATCCGAACTGGACGCTGACATTCGTCACGATGGCCGTGCTCGCGCCGTTTCTGGCCAAGCCGTTCAACATTGACGACCCTCTTTTCATCTGGGCCGCGCACCAAATCCAGGCGCATCCGCTCAATCCATTTGGTTTCAACGTGAACTGGTTCGGCACGGTCTCGCCGATGTATCTCGCCACGGAAAACCCGCCGGTGGCGTGCTATTACATCGCCTTCGCGGCGGCAATTTTCGGCTGGAGTGAAATCGCATTGCACGGCGCATTTCTGCTTCCGGCAATCGCCGTGGTTTTGGGAACTTACCGGCTCGCAAAAAAATTCTGCGGCCAGGCGATGCTCACGGCTCTGGCAACTTTGTTCACGCCGGTTTTTATGATTTCGAGCATGACGGTGATGTGCGACGTGATGATGCTTGCGTTTTGGGTCTGGGCGGTTGTGTTCTGGATGGAAGGAATGGACAAAAATGATTTCCGAAAATTGTCCGTCGCCGGTCTTTTGATCGCACTTGCCGCACTGACAAAATATTATGGCGTCTGCCTCGTCCCGCTGCTGGCCGCCTACAGTCTAATTGAAACGCGCCGTCCTGGACGGTGGGCCGCGTGCCTGCTGATCCCGCTGGCCGCGCTGTGCGCCTACCAATGGATCACCCGCGCGCTTTACGGCCGCGCCATGCTGTCCGACGCGATGGACTACGCCGGTTATGCACGCGGAATCACCGGCGTTTCGGGAATGGCCACCGTCCTGACCGCGCTGACGTTCACCGGCGGATGCGTGGCCGTGGCGGTATTTTTCATGCCGCTCCTCTGGCGGGCGCGGACGCTGGCGGTATTTGCGGCGACTGCAATTTTAATCGCCGGCGCGCTTTTTTTTGAAGGCGCAAAAATGGAACAATTCATTTCTCCCGACGCCACGACCGCGACATTCGTGGAATTCCAGATCATCTTCTGGGCGGTCGGCGGAATCGGCGTGCTCGCGCTGGCGGTCGAAAATCTTTGGGATCAGCGCGACTCAAAATCATCGCTGCTCGCGCTTTGGGTGTTCGGAACCTTTCTGTTCGCGTCGGTTTTCAACTGGACGGTCAACGGACGCTCCATCCTGCCGATGGTTCCGGCGGTCGCAATTTTAATCGTCAGCCGTTTGGAACGAAATGCTGCGGCTGGCTGGAAAAGACCGAAATTCGCCGTGCCAGTTTCCCTTGCCGCCGGCGCCGCTCTCGCCTTGGTCGTGACGCGGGCGGATTATTATTTCGCCGTCGCCACGCGCCAGACCGCGGTGCAGACTTGCGCGAAATTCGCAAACGAGCGGAAAAAATTCTGGTTTGAAGGACACTGGGGTTTTCAGTATTACATGGAATCGTCCGGCTTCGCGGCGCTTGACGTAAAACAGTCGCCGATCAAACCGGGAGACATCCTCGCCCTGCCGGAAAACAACACCAGCACCGGTCTGCCGAACGCTGACGCAATCGCCCGGCAGGAAACCATTGACGTTCCCGGCCCGCGCTTCCTGACGACGATGAACGTGGCCGTGGCCGCCGGATTTTATGCGTCGGTTCGCGGCTCGCTGCCTTTCGCCTTCGGCAAAGTGCCGCCAGAAAAAGTGTTCCTGTATTTTTTGAAGACGAACGCCCCGGTGCCGCCGGGAAATTAGGGCGAACTCGCAGGCTGCGGCAGATTCTCCGCCCTGACAGTCCAACTGTTAGTGTCGTAGATCAGTTTGTAGCCGGGCGGCATGACGGGGATTTTTGCAAGATATTCCGGCACCATCTCCTGCAAATTTTTAGGATAATGCCCTTCCGAGGCGTTGAACATCTGGATGTCCTCGTTGATATAGGAAACGTCAATGACCTTCTCCGAATACTTTTTGGCCTGCACCACCGCGCCGATGTAATTCACCGGAGCGTCCACCACGTTTGAAACCGCGTTGAAGGCCTGCGAAGCCTTTTTGGAACTGTCACCGCAGCCGGCCAGCAACATCACGGCGGCTGCTGCAAGGAAAAAATTGGCTTTCATGGTTACAATCTAATCCCGTTCGCAATAATTCCAAGCGCAAGTTTTCCCGTTCAATTCGTGTTCAACTGCGGTTGAAATTTCCCGAGCGATTTCCTGCGCCTGCCGGATCAAATCCAAATCCTCCGCCAGATTTCCAAAACGAAATTTCGCCAAACCACTTTGCTCGTGCCCAAGTAATTCGCCCGGCCCGCGCAATTTCAAATCCGCCTCCGCAATTTTGAAGCCGTCGTTTGTCTCCTCCAAGATTTTTAGACGATCGCGCGCCTCCGCATTTTTCGCGTCGGAAATCAAGATGCAAAACGATTCGTGTGCGCCGCGCCCGATGCGCCCGCGCAATTGATGCAACTGTGCCAGGCCGAACGATTCCGCATTCTCAATCAGCATGATTGTCGCGTTCGGCACGTCCACGCCGACCTCGATCAGCGAAGTCGAAAGCAAGACATGGATCTTGTTCGCGCGAAAACCGGCCATGACATTTTCCTTCTCCGCGCCATTCAATCGTCCGTGCAGCAGCCCGACGCGGAACGGCGCGAGCAGCTTTTTCAAAGTTTCAAACTCCACTGTCACGGCCTTCAATTCCTTCGCGCCAGAATCTTCGACCCGCGGGTAAACGACGTAAGCCTGCCGTCCGCCGGAAATATTTTCGCGGATGAATTCAATCACTTTCGGCAATTTGTCCGTGGTGCGGACAAAGGTTTTTATTTTGCCGCGGCCGGCGGGCATTTCTTCGATCGTCGAAACGTCCAGATCACCGTAAAGCGTCAGGCCGAGCGTGCGCGGAATCGGCGTCGCCGTCATCACCAGCAGGTGCGGATAATTTCCCTTGCGAACGAGCTGCTCGCGCTGCGCCACGCCGAACTTGTGCTGCTCGTCAATGATGACGAGGCCGAGCTTCGGCAAATCAAAACCGCCCGTGAGCAAAGCGTGAGTGCCAATCGTGAGTGACAAGTGACGGGTGACAAGTGACGAGATTGCCGTTTGCTTGTCACTCGCCACTCGCCACTCGTCACTGGCCGTCTTCCGACTGCCTGTTTGCAAAAGGACTTTGACGCCCAAAGGTTCAAACCACTTTACAAAGTTGCGATAGTGCTGCTCTGCCAGAATTTCCGTCGGGGCCATCAATGCGACGTTGAAACCACTTTCAATTGCCATCAACGCGCTGCACGCAGCCACCGCCGTTTTGCCCGACCCGACATCACCTTGCAAAAGCCGCCGCATCGGATGTTCGCTGCTCATGTCGTGGCGAATTTCGCGCAGAACTTTCGTCTGCGCGTCCGAGAGTTTGAAACCGAGCCGCATCAAAAATGGTTTCATCAAACGATTGTCGCCGCCGCAAGGCAACGCTTTCGTCCGCGCCTCAAAATTTTTCCGCCGCGACTGGATTTGCAGTTGCAGCGCGACGAATTCATCCAGCGCGAGCCTTCGCCGCGCGATTTCCACGTCCGTCATTTCTTCGGGAAAATGAATCATGCGAACCGCGTTCGCGCGTGTCGGGAAAAATTTCAAATCCGGCGCGGGCTTCGGCTCGACGATTTGCGATTCAAATTTTTCCAGCGTGCGCCAGATGAGTCCGCGCAGCCAGCGTTGCGGCAGGCCCTCCGTCAGCGGATAAATGGGCGCGATGCGGTTGATGTGGATGAAACTTTCCTCGCCGCCTTCGATGACTTCGGTTTCAGGATGGTCCATCGTGCGCGGCTTGGTTTCCTTCAATTTGCCGAAAACGAAAACCTCGTCGCCCATCGCAAAATAATTTTCCATGAACGGCAGATTCCACCAGCGGCAATGCAATCGCGCCAAACCGTCGTCCAAAATGATTTCAAAAACGGATTTGTTGCCGCCGCGAAAGCGCTTGAGACCGAGCGCGACGATTTTTCCGCGCGCCGTGAACGGTTCGTCCTTGGTGAGTTCGGAAATTTTTCGGAAATGCCGGCGGTCTTCGTAACGCTTGGGCCGGTGCAGCAGCAAATCTTCAACCGTGAAAATTTCCAGTCGCGCGAGTTGCGCCGCGCGTTCCGCGCCGACGCCCCAGAGCGAGGTGACGGGATTTTTCAGCGGAGAAATTTTATTTTCCGGCGGCGACATCGCCCGCACGATACAAACCGTTCACCGCCGCTTCAATTGTAAATGGGGAGCGCGACCGTCCCGGTCGCTTCAGTCGGCGTCACGCCGATGTTTTTGCAGATGTCTTTGGCCGGAGGCCAAAGACTGCGGGCGGGACGCCCGCGCTCCCCAAACAAATTTCCGCGCGCCGGGCTCAAGCGCGTTTTGGAGTCTTTCGATTTTGCGGCGGCATGAGCCATGCAATTAAAGCGATCAATAGACAAGGCTGGATAAAGCTAGAGAGAAATGACAACCCAAAAAACGCGCGTCCAAAATTGGGTAGTTTTTTAAGATCAATTGGCAGAGTGTTGAAAAGAAGTAATCTTTGAGAATATTCGTGTAATGTGTTTGCTGCCAAAACCAGAACCGCAGCCCAAACCACAAAAAGCAGACGAGAACTAAACAAAAAACCCCAAACAACATTTTTTTTATTCATCCGTCCCAGAACAAGAAAAATTGCTATTAAAATAATCGGACCATAAAAAATTGTTGATCGTAATAATATCGAATAGGCGTTGTCACCTCTTGCCAAAACGTCGGGAATCATTGCCATAAAATAAAAATTGATTGAACTCCAAATTTGGAGCATTAAGAGAGCAATAGCCACCCAGAATACCCGCTCGCGCCAAACTTTGGCCGGGTCGGCTTTCACAAATTCCTCGCCGAGCTGTTGCGCTTGGCCGACGCGGCGGCGCGCGAGCCAGAAAGATTCTTCGTCGTTCAAACCGCGTTGCTGGAATCCGGCGATGGCGTCGCGCAGGTGCGTTTCCAGTTCGCGCCGGTCGTCGGACGCGAGGTTGGGTTGCGCGGCCAATTCGTTCCGCCAGTTTTCAACGGCGGCGTTCAGATCGAAACGGGTTTGATTTTCCATAATTTGCACAGGGAGTTGTGAACGGCCAGCCATTGCTGCCGCTCGGTTTTGAGGGCTTTGCGTCCGTCGGTGCTGATGAAATAGTATTTCCGCTCGCGCCCGGTGTCGGCTTCCTTCCATTCGGACTCGATCAGGCCGTCGCGCTCCAGCCGGTGCAAAACGGGATAGAGCATCCCGTCGCTCCACTCGATTTGCCCGCCGCTCAACTCGCGGACTTTCTGGATGATTTCGTAGCCGTAGCTTTCGCCGCCGGCGAGGATGGACAGCAGCAGCGGTTTCGAGGACGCGGCGACGAGGTCTTATACATTGAACTGGAATGTATGTCAATGGAAAAATTGCAGATTGTGAGAGATGAAGTGACGGGGGTCATTTCAAAAATTAGAGACTCCTTACGTCGTCTCCTACGGTTTGCGCGCCATCTTTTCCAGCACATCGAACAAAACCGGCGGATTCGCCAGATGCGCCGCCTCGCCTTTGGACTGCACCAGCCCGAATCCTTCGCCGTAAGCCGGGCCGTTGACGACGCACAAATCCGTCCGGCAGTCGGCGATTTGTTTTCGCGCGAGGGCGATGGCGTTCGCGCGCGAGCCGTCTGTCTCGAATTTCCAGCCGGTGATTTTCGCCTTCGGAAACCAGCCGCGCAGCTCCGCGAGGATTTTCGGCGTCGGCACAAGTTCCGCGAATAGTTTTCCGAGATTGGTGGAGATTTTTTTTGCGGCCTTGATTTCAGCCATTTTGCCGGATTCACCCGGCGCAAAAATTTTCCCGAACGCAAAGTCGCTGACCGCCGCCGCGTGAAAGATCGCGTCCGCCTTTTTCCCTGAAAACGCCTTCAATTTCGCCCGCAAATCCGCCGTCGTGGAAAAGGTCTCGACGCGCTGCGCCTGCCGTTCGCCGCGATGCGCGGCCGTCTCGCCGATGAGCAGGACGACCTTGTGGCCGCGCGCGGCGAGAAAGTTGGCCAGCTCCGTGCCGAGCCGGCCCGTGGAAAAATTCGTGAGCCGGCGAACGTCGTCCAGCGGCTCAAACGCCGGCCCGGCGGTGACGATGCAGTTCATGCCATCCACTTAACCACAAAGAACGCAAAGAACACAAAGAAAATTTGTCGGTTCGGAAGTTCTTGCGTTCTTTGCGTTCTCTTGCGGCTAAATCTTCGTGTTCATTCGTGTTCATTCGTGGTTCAATCATTGCCGCACATGGACAAAATTGTCGGCATAGATTTGGGCACCACGAATTCACTCGTCGCCACGGTGGATTCGGGGATTCCATTTGTCATCGCGGACGCAAACGGACAGCGATTGACGCCGTCAGTCGTACATTTTCCATCAGCACATTCAGGAGCAATTGTCGGCCACGAAGCCAATCGTGCGCGCGTGGTCAAACCGGCGGAAACCGTTTATTCGGTCAAGCGGTTCATCGGCAGGCGCGGTTCGGAAATTTCGGACGAGGAAAAAACCGTAACATTTCCCGTCACCGCCGAAAATTCCGGCGCAGTGACGATTCCAATTCACGGCAGAAACTTTTCGCCGGAAGAAATTTCCGCCGAGGTTTTGAAAAAGTTGAAACGCGACGCGGAAAATTATTTTGGCGAAGCCGTCACGCGAGCCGTCATCACGGTGCCGGCGTATTTCAACGACGCGCAGCGCAACGCGACCAAGCGCGCGGGCGAACTCGCCGGCTTCACCGTCGAGCGCATCGTCAACGAGCCGACCGCCGCCGCGCTTGCCTATGGCCTGGACAAGCTGAAGGAAAAATCGAAAATCGCCGTTTATGATCTGGGCGGCGGCACGTTCGACCTTTCGATTTTGGAATTGAACGAGGGCGTTTTTCAAGTGCTCGCCACGAATGGCAACACGCGGCTCGGCGGCGATGATCTGGACAAACGAATTGTCGAATTCCTCACGCAAAAAATTGAAACCGGATTTTCTCACGCAAAGTCGCAAAGCCGCAAAGGAAATTCTGAATCTTCGCACCTTTGCGCCTTTGCGAGAGATTTAATTTTTTTGTCGCATGTCCGGGAAGTTGCCGAAATTGCCAAAATAAAACTTTCCACGGAAATGGAAGTGGAAATCACGCTGCCGTTTTTGACGCCGGATTTTTCGTTCGGTTGCAAACTCACGCGCGCTGAATTGGAAAACTTGACGCGCGACATCATTTTGCGGACGCGACAACATTGTTTGCGCGCCTTGGCCGACGCGAAACTTGAGGCGAAAGATTTGGATCAAATCATTTTGGTCGGCGGCCAAACTAGAATGCCGCTCGTCAGAAAATTCGTCGGCGAACTTTTTGGCTGCGCCGAATTTGAGGAAACACGCGGCAGTTTGCGAATCGGCTCCGATTTCCACAAAATCTCCGGGCCGCAATTGAACACGTCGCAAAATCCAGACGAAGCCGTCGCGCTCGGCGCGGCGATCCAGGCGGAAATTTTAAGCGGCGGCTTCAAAAATGTTTTGCTGCTCGACGTGACACCGCTCTCGCTTGGCGTGGAAACCTTTGGCGGATTGATGAACGTGCTGATTCCGCGCAATTCGACAATTCCGGTCAAGGCCGGAGAACTTTTTACAACGGCGATGGATTTTCAGCGCGAAATGCTCATTCACGTTTTGCAGGGCGAACGCGAGCGGGCGAAGGACAACTGGAGCCTCGGAAAATTCACGGTTGAGTTCGAGTCCGCGCCGCGCGGCGTTCCGCGAGTCGGAGTGCAGTTTGAAATTGACGCGAACGGGATTCTGCACGTCCTCGCGCGCGACACGAAGACGGGCAAGGAAAAAATCGTGGAAATGAAATCCGCCGTGGACGTGGACGATTCCGCCGTGCAAAAAATGGTTGAGGAATCGGTTGAACACGCCTTCGACGATCTGGCCGTGCGCCGCTGGATTGAGGCGAAGTTGAAGGCGGATGAAACCCTGGGGGCGACAAAAAATGCGCTTGCAAGTTGCGCGGACGAAATTGAGAAGGATTACCGCGAAAAAATTGAGATGGCCGCGCGCGCGGTTGAAAAAGTTCTGGCGGAAGTAAATTCCGGAGGTTCCGGCGATTTGCAGCAATTGCAAACCGCAATCGCCGCTCTCGACGAGATCACGAGGCCGCTGGCCGAACTGCTCATGGACAGGGCGATGGAGGCGGTGCTGCGAAAGCGCGGGCTGATTCAGTGAGGTCAATCATACTTTGTCCGGTTCAAAAGCCAAAAAACCAAGGTTGTCACCACGATGATGATGACAATGGACAAACCGATGAAAAACCGGATTTGCTTCTGATGCGCCGAAAGATTCCTTTTGGGAAGCATGACGTCAGCTTGTAAAAAAACCGCACCTTTAACAAGATAATTTTACCAAGCAAGGAATTTCGCGAGCAGCGGCGCGACGGCGAGCGCGGGCAGGTAATTCGCCAGCTCGACTTTGCGGACTTCAAAAATCACCAGCGCCACCGCGCACGCGATCAACCCGGCGGCGGTGCTGACCGGACAAATCAATCCGTGTGCATCGAGAAACGGCCTCGCGCAAAGCCGGCAGGCCAGTGTGATTGCGCCGAGAAAACAGTAAACCGGAAACGCCGACAGCGCGGACGGCCAGCCGAAAATTTTCACAAAACCGGTCATCGCGAGCGCATCCATCACGGCTTTGACGGCAAGCAAATAAAAATCGCCGGACAATCCTTCCGTCACCGCGCCGAGAATGCCGAGCGGCGCGGCGCAAAGCAGGGTCGCGCAGGCGTTGAAGCCGGCGGTTTTGCGCGACGGATTGGATTGCGCGGATGAGATCAGTTTCCCGGCGAACCGTCCGAGGCGGTTCGAGATTTTTTGCAAGCCCAGGATTTTGCCGGCCAGGTTTCCGAGAACGATGGCGAGCAGCGCGATCAAAATCTGCCTCGCGCACGGCCAGAAAGTTCCGTTGACGTTCAGCCAGACCAGCCGCAGGCCGAAGAATGCTGTGGCCGCGCCGAGCGCGCGGCGGAGAAAATCCTGCGCGCGCGCGGAGAGCGGCGCGCGTTGCGCCAGACCGAAAAGCCCGCCGAGCAAAATGCCAAGTGCGTTGAGAAATGCGCCGGTTGCGACTGCCATCAGCCGATTGTGTCGCGCAACCGCCGCGAAGGAAAAGTTTTTCTTTTGGACGGATTGCCGCCAACATTCGCGCAAATGGCCGGCGCAAAAAATAATTCCCGCAGCCCGTGGTTTTGGATTCCGACGGTCTATGCCGCCGAAGGAATGCCAAACGCGCTGGTCGCGACGGTATCGGTGATGCTTTACAACGACCTCGGCGTCTCGAACGCGGCGACGGCGTTATTCACGAGCCTGCTTTATTTGCCGTGGGTCATCAAGCCGCTGTGGAGTCCGGTGGTGGACATTTTGAAAACGCGGCGGCAATGGATCTGGGCGACGCAATTGCTGCTCGGCGCGGGACTGGCCGGGGTGGCGCTGATGATTCAAGCGCCCCATTTTGTTTCAGGGACGATTGTTTTTTTCAGCCTGCTGGCGTTCAGTTCCGCGACGCACGACATCGCGGCGGATGGCTTTTATATGCTCGCGCCGACGGAACGCGAACAGGCTTATTTCGTCGGCTGGCGGAGCATTTTTTACAATGCGGGAAAAATCGCCGCGCAAGGCGGCCTGGTTTTTGTCGCGGGCAGATTGCTGAAACAAACCGGAAATCCGGCGCTCGCATGGTCAACGGTGTTTGCGCTCGGCGCGGTGATTTTCTTCTGCCTCGGCGCCTACCATCGTTTCGTCTTGCCGCGACCGGCGGTTGACGCGCCCAAAAAAATCCCCGCCTCGGAAAATTTCTTCGGCGAGTTTTTGAAAACGTTCGAGGCGTTTTTTCAAAAGCCGAAAATCATTTTATTGCTGCTGTTCATTTTGTCTTACCGGCTCGGCGAGGCGCAACTGATCAAAATCATCCCCATTTTTTTGCACGCGCCGCCGCCGGACGGCGGGCTTGGCTTGACGGTCAAAACCATCGGCGAAATTTACGGGACAGTCGGCGGCATTGCGTTTGCATGCGGCGTTCTGCTCGGCGGATTTTTTGTCGCGCGCGGCGGACTAAAATTCTGGCTCTGGCCGATGTTATTTGCGATCCATCTGCCGGACGCGGTTTTCATCTGGCTCGCGTATGCGCAGCCGCAAAATATTTTTGCTATTGGCGCGGGCGTCGCCGTGGAGCAGTTCGGCTACGGTTTTGGTTTCACGGCGTTTATGCTGTATATGATCCGCATCGCGCGCGGCGGGCATCAGACGGCACACTATGCGATCTGCACCGGTTTTATGGCGCTGGGCATGATGCTGCCGGGAATGTGGAGCGGCTGGTTGCAGGAACACCTTGGCTACCCGCATTTTTTTGTGTGGGTCATTCTGGCGACGATTCCGAGCTTCATCGTTGCGCGGATGATTCCGCTGGATTCTAATTTCGGAAAGAAAACCGCACTCGAATGATCGCCAAAAATTCTCCTTCAAAAAAAAGATTTTGGACGGCGGCGGTTCGCTGGCTGGCCGCATCCACTGCGCTCGTTTATACCCTCGTCCAGTTTTTCCCCGGCACGACGGTTTCCGCACCGACGATTGACGGCTCGTGGATGCAGACGCTGCACGTCGCGTATGAACAGCACTGGCAGTTTGGCCGCGATATTGTGTTCACCTTCGGTCCGTGGGGTTTTCTGTCAGGCGGATATTACCCTCCCACATTCACCATTTCGGTGATCGTGTGGACGATGCTGGCGGTTGTGTTTTGGTGGGCTGGCTGGCGGGTGGCTTGCCACTTTTCAGGCAACAAGTTTTTTTCATGGCTCTGGCTGGCGGGATTCACTGGCATGGCGAACCTCTACATCGGACAAAGTTTCGACATCCGTTGTGTCGCCTGGGTTCTGCTGCTGTTGTTCCTGCATTTTTTTGTGGAAGACAGTCCGATTACGGCGAGACAGGCGTTGCTGGCGATTGCGTTGGGACTGTTGAGCCTGGTCAAGTTCACCAGTTTGATGGAAGCGACGGTCGTGGTGGGCATAATCGCTGCGGACAATGTTTTCCGGCAGCGGCGTTTTCCGTGGATTGCACCACTGCTTGCGGGAAGCCTTTTGTTTTTTTGGGCTGCAGCCGGACAACACATAAGCATACTCTGGCCGTTTTTACTCAACTCGTGGCAAATGACCGATGGTTACACCGAGGCAATGCAATACGGAGTCACTGAAACTTTGTTTGTCATTTGTTTCCTGTCGGTGGTGGCGATGATTGTCGCCTTGACCGGTTATGCGGCGTGGCGGCGGCACCGGCGATTTGGCGTGTTCCCGGTGGCCGGCATGAGTGCAGTCATGTTCATGACTTTCAAACACGGTTATGTGCGGAGCGACAGCGACCATGAAACCGCCGCCGCGCTGTCACTTTTGGTTGCTGCGCTGTCGTGCCTGGCGGTATTGTGGCCTGTCCTGCAACGGGGGAAAAATTGGTCCCGTCAGGCCACCTTGCTGCTGGTCGCCGGCATTTTGTTTTTTTCTTCCTTCACGTTCACCAGATGGTTCCCAGATGACGGGCTGCTGGAGCAATTCGTCCATACTTTCAGCGTCCGAAGCATTCAGGCTCCGATAAAATCAATGGCGGACACGGGGCGTTTGCAGAAAATTTACGACCAAAATCTCGCGGCCATCCGCAAACAATTTCCAATCCCGGCGGTTGAAGGAGACGCGGACATTTATCCCTGGAATCAAATGGCGCTGTTCGCCGGCGGCTTGAGCTGCCATCCGCGACCGCTTTTCCAAAGTTATTTCGCCTACACGCCGGGGCTGGCGGAATTGAACGCCGCGTTTCTGCGAAGCGATCACGCCGCCAGCAACATCGTGTTTGAAATAGATCCGCTGAACGGACGCTACCCGTCGCTGGACGACGGCCTTTCATGGCCGGAACTGCTGACCCGATATGACATTAAGGACACAAACGGCACATATCTGCTTTTGAAACGCACCGCCATACCAAGGGAATATCATTTGACGCCTCTGACAGAAACGACCATTCACTTTGGCGAAACCTTTACGCTTCCTTCCGTGACCAACACCGTGCTTTGGGCTGAAATGGACATAAACAAATCCATGCTCGGAACCGTGGCCGAAGCCCTTTACAAGCCCGCGATTGTGCGGTTGATGGTTTCCCTGCGCGATGGCCGGCAGATTTATTTCCGGCTGGTTCCGGGCGAGGCGCGCGGCGGATTCATATTGTCACCATTGGTTGGCGACAAGTCGTCCTTCGTCTCGCTGGCTTCCACGGACGGATGGAGCAAACTGTCCGGCTTGGAAGTGACCGCCATCACCATTTCTGCCGCCACCAAATCCGGTTCAACCCTTTGCTATGAATCGCCGGTAAAACTGAGCCTCTACCGTTTGGATTATCCGCGACAGGATTTGACCAAAACAGAAAATCATTTGAGCAAATGACCGCCAACCCAATCCGACCGGCCTTCATGCGGCTTCTGAAAACCACCCTGCTTCTGGTGCCGTCGGTCGTGCTTGCGGTCTTATTGTGGCGCGATGCGGTCAACGTGCCTTACTGGGATGAATGGGACGATGACAGCGCCGGTCTTTTTGTTAAATTAAAAACCGGCCAGTTGACTTTCGGCGACTTGTGGGCGCAACACAACGAAAGCAGGTTCGTCCTGCTGCGGACTTTCGTCTTGCTGCTCGGCAGCCTCACCCATTGGAATCTTGGTTATGAAATCGCCGTGACTTTTTTTCTGGCCTGTGCGGTTGCCTGCGCTGTCTATTGGCTGGGACGGCCTGCGTTTGCCGGACGCCCTGCGGCAGGATGGGCGGTTTTATTCATCTCCAGCCTGCTGGTTTTTTCCCCGGCGCAATCCGAGGCGTGGCTTTGGGGAATGGAAATGATCCTCTACCTGCCGCTGGCGTGCATCCTTTTCAGCCTGCTCGTGCTGCGCTCAAAGGCCGGTGAAACGGCAAAATGGTTTTCCTGCGCGGCGCTGGCCGTCGTGAGCACCTACAGCTTCTGCAATGGAATGCTCGCGTGGATCGTGCTTTTCCCGGTGATGTTTCTGGCGGAAGGCCGGGACGGCTTCAAAAAAAAATCCCGCGCCGCGCTGTGCTGGCTGCTGGCATTTTTTGCAAATGCGGCGGTTTATTTCCACGATTATAATTTTCCGCAGTCAAACGGATTCTGGCAGATGTTGTGGTCGGAGCCGTGGCGGGTTGCCAGATACTTTTTTGTGTTTCTTGGCGGGCCTCTGGTGGATCGTTACTCGGCGCACTGCCTGGAAACCGCGACCATCATCGGCATTGTGCTTGCGGCTTTATTTGCCGCGATCTGCCTCTGCCTCTTTTGCTGGCGAAAAAATCTGCCGCTGACCCGTATGGCGTGGCCGTGGCTGGCCGTCGGCAGCTACGGCATTTTGAGCGCGCTGCTGGCCACGACCGGGCGTTCCACGATGGGCGCGGAACAGGCGCTGTCGCCGCGCTACGGAATTTTTGGCGTCAGCCTCATGGTGGCGCTGGCGCACCTCGTGCCTCTTCTGGCTTTTCATTCGCCGGCGAAAAATGATTTTGGGAAACCGGGCGGATCGCAGCCGGGTTTCGCGCTGGCGGCTTTGGGCGCGGTGGTCATCCTGCTTCACGCGCTCGCATTCCCCGCAAATGTTTTGAACCTGTCCGTGTTCCGGCTCGATTTGCTGCTCGGCAAGGCGGGACTGCAATTTCTCGATGCGCTTCCGCCGCAACCGGCGGACACGTCATTTTTATTTCCAAATTTTGCCACGCTGAAAAAAAACGCCGACGCGCTCAATCAACTCGGCTCGCGGAATGACGACCTGATCAAAACCACGCGGCTGGCGGATTTCAAATCAAACCCGCAGCCGGATTGCGGAGCCATCGGATCAACCCAAACAGTTGGCGGCAACATCTATCTTTCAGGCTGGGCGCTGTCCGCCAACCGCAAAACCGCCGCCGACTGCGTCCTGTTCACTTACGAAAGCCCGGACATCAAGCCAGTGATTTTTGCCCTGATGGACTCGCGGTTCGGGCGGGCGGACCTGGTTGCAAAATTCCACGACCGCGCCTATGTCGCCGCCGGCTGGCAGAAGGCAATCCGCTCGCAAGACCTGCCCAAAGGTGCGCTCACGCTGAAAGCCTGGGCTTACGACGTGCAAACCCGGCAGGTCACGCCGTTGCAGAACGAATTTCATCTTGACAACAAATGAACCGAAAAAGATTGCGTTGAACGCCCCGGACTTTCCAGAATCAAAGCTCACATGAAATCAACCTGTTTCAACCGACTTGGCCGCGCGCTGGTTTTGCTGGCCGCGCTGCTGGAATTTTCTGCGAACGCAAACGCACAGCAGTCTCTCATTTCCACCAACACCGTGCCGCGCGGTGTTCCGCGCCGCGACAGCATCATTTTCATCCAGGTTGACGGACTCGGCTACGGCGACTTGAGCTGCTATGGACAGACAAATTTCCAGACGCCGAACCTCGACAAGCTCGCCGCCGGCGGAATCCGCTTCACAAATTATTCCGCCACCGGCACAAGTTCATTGTCGCAGGCCGCTTTGATGAGGGGAAAAAATTCCGGGCAACAGCATCAACGCTCCCACATGGATATGCTTGTCACGCAGGATGAAATCAACATCGCGCAAATCTTGAAAAATTCCGGCTATCACACCGGCTTGATCGGCGAATGGTATTTGGGCGATGAAAATTCTCCGGCGGTGCCGTGGCGTGAAGGTTTCGACGAATTCGCCGGATACTTCAATTCAAAGGATGCGGAAAATTTTTACGCCGAATACATCTACCGCTACGCGCCGGGGGAAATTCTCAACCCGACGAACAATGCGAGGGAGAATTATATCGGCAGGGAGGAACTCTATCCGAACACCCAGGGGAAAAATGAATACATCCCCGATGTGCTTGCGAAAGCATCGCTGAATTTTGTCAAAAACAACGTGCCCGACCAGTTCAACCATTTCCGCCCGTTTTTCCTTTTGCTGGATTACAAGATTCCGGGCGACAAGATTGCCGTGCCCAGCGACGCGCCATTTTCCGAGGAACCGTGGCCGCAGCCGGAAAAAAACAAGGCCGCGCTGGTTTCACGGATTGACGGCTACGTCGGTGAATTGCAGGAACAATTGCAAAACATCGGCATGACGAACAACGCCGTGATTTTCTTTTCCAGCGGAAGCATCCCGGAGAAGACCGCAGAAATTGACCCGGACTTTTTTCACAGCAACATCTCCACAAACGACTTTCGCGCGCCGATGATCACGCATTGGACGGAAACCATTCCGGCGGGACAAGTCAGCGGTTACAAATGGTCGGCGCAGGATTTCATGCCGACGGCGGCGCAAATCGCGTTCGCACAATCGCCGACAAATATTGACGGAACTTCAGTGCTGCCTGAACTGCTTGGGCGGATCAGGAAGTAAGATCAATTCCCGCCCGTCGAAATCGGCGCGTTGAGATTGCGCTCTTGTTTTTCCCGGCTTACCGCCAGGCTCATCCATACAATTGTCAGCGCAAAGAACAAAATAACCGCCGCCAGCACAAACCACGGCCATTTGTAACGGCGCGGGTTTTCATTTTGGTCGTTCATCCGCCGTCAGCATAGCGCGGTTGCGGCGGCAAAACAATTCGACCCGCGAAAAATTTCAGCTAACTTGTGCGCCGCTGTTTCATGCACGATCAAGAATCACCGGAAAATCTGCCCGACGCGCCCGCGCCAAAATCCGCCGCCGAAGGCGCCTACGCCGTTTTGCGAAACGCGAATTACACACGCTATCTCATCGGGCGTTTCGTCGCGTCGCTCGGCCAGCAAATGCTCGTCGTGGCGATTGATTGGGAACTTTACCAGCGCACGCTTTCGGCGCTGTCGCTGGCGTTTGTCGGCTTGTCGCTGATGATTCCGATGATTCTTTGCACAATTCCCGCCGGACACGTCGCCGATGTTTTCAACCGGAAAAAAATCGTCCTGTTCACGACGATCATTCTGGCGGCGGCGAGCGCAGGACTCGCGCTGGCGTCGTATTTCGCGCTGAACGTCATCTGGATTTACATTTCACTCGTTGTCATCGGCGCGGCGCGGACGTTTCTCTGGCCGGCAAGCGCGGCGTTCGTCACGAGCCTTGTTCCACGAAATCAACTCGCACGCGCCATCACGTTCAACAGCGGTGCGTTTCAAATGTCCTGCGTCATCGGCCCGCTGGCGTTCGGCGCGGTCATTGCCCTGACGCCGCACGCGGATGCGGGGGAACACAGCACCGCGTGGTCGGTCTATGCGCTTAACATTCTGGCTTCCATCCTTTGCTTTGCGCTCGTCGCGCCGATCAAACACATTCACAAGGTCAAGACTGCCGAACCAGTTTCGACCAAAAGTCTGGTTGAAGGTTTTCGCTTTGTTTATCAAAACAAAATCATTCTTGGCACAATCACGCTGGATATGTTCGCCGTATTTCTCGGCGGCGCGGTGACGATATTGCCGATTTTTGCGAAAAATATTTTTCACGTCGGTGCTGGCGGTTACGGATGGCTGCGATATGCGATGCCCATGGGCGCGGTGGTCTGTATGTTCATCATCGCGCACTGTCCGCCGCTGAAAAAAGCCGGCAAGACAATGCTTTTGTCCGTCGCGATTTTCGGCGCGGCGACAATTTTATTCGGCGTCGCGAATCAAAATTGCCTCGGACGCTGGCTCACGTTGCCGAACGCATTTTGGTTCTGGTTTTCTTTCGCGATGTTTGCGCTGGCGGGCGCGGTGGACAACATCAGCGTCGTCGTGCGGCAAACGCTCGTGCAAATCCTGACGCCGGATGAAAAACGTGGGCGCGTCTCGGCGGTCAACGCGCTCTTCATCGGCACGTCGAACGAACTCGGCGGCTTCCGTTCGGGCATCGTCGCGTGGCTGTTCGCGTCGCCGACGGTCCTGGGCAACGCGGCGGCGACGGGCGCGATTGTGTCCACCGTGACCGGCGGCATCGGGACGATTCTGGTGGTGCTGGCCGTGGCGTGGATTTGGCCGGAGATCCGGAAATACGGAAAGTTGGCGTGAAACATTTTGACACGAATTGCACGAATTTTCACAAATTGAATTCGTGAAACTCGTGTCTCAAATAAATGATGGACAAAGTTTTTTTAGGAATTAAGTTCAATTTATGGAACAGAATATTTGGCAAGTATTGTTTCGCTTTCTATTGCTTTCGAGCGTTCCAGCATTGATTACAATTCCCATGACAATGCTTCTGTGTCGTTGGCGAATAGCTCATCAGAAACGAATTTCTTATGGCACTGTATTATTTGCAGCCTGTTTAACAACACTATTGACTATCTTTGTTGCAAATTTTTGCGACTCCGGTTGGGAGATTTTTACCGTTCATTATTGGACCGGCCCCAAACAGGTGCCAATTGGACTATGGCTGAAACTTTGGGCTTTCGGAAGCAGTATCAGCATTCTTCCCGCGCTTTGGGTTGTGAATCATTATCAGCGGTGCAATCGCACTTCAACTTGACGTGCCGTTGCAGGGGGTTATTTTCCGCGCATGAGAAAGATTTTACTCGGATTTTTGATTGTCGCTTCGGCCGCCTTCACGGCCGCGCCCGCGTGCGCGCAGGACGCGGCGACGCAGCAGCAGATTGACAAGTTGTCCGGCCAGATTCAGGACCTGCTCGACGCGCAGGCCGCGCAGGGCAAGCGGATTGACGCAGTGGAGAAGAAAATCTCCGACCTCGGCGACAAGTTGAGCCAGCCCGCCGCCGCCAGCGACAATGCAAGCGCGGACGACCTGAAAAAACTCGCCGCGCAGGTTCAGGTGATTGACCAGAAGAGGCAGGACGACAACCAGAAGATTCTGGACGCGCTCGACAAGCTCGGCAAAGGCGGCAGCCTTCCGGCAAGCCACAAACCCGCGCCGGTCGTGCCGACGACTTCGACGGACAATCCGACTCCGGGCACTCCGCAAAAAGGCTATGAATACAAGATTGCGCCGGGCGACACGCCATCAGCCATCGCAAAGGCATATCGTGCGCAAGGAGTCAAGGTAACGAGCGACAAGATTCTAGCGGTGAATCCGGGATTGAATCCGAATAAAATGGTCGTTGGAAAAACAATCTTCATTCCCGATCCTGACGCGAAATAGGTTATCAACCGCTTTGCACGGCTTATTTGACTTTGAAATGGATCAGCA